>ENA-OQBV01001496-OQBV01001496.1-human-gut-metagenome-genome-assembly--contig:-NODE-1496-length-11406-cov-4.590655_pt1 | contig 11406 bp, 9 predicted proteins | sample MGYA00242750_ERZ504559 | MGnify/ENA primary metagenome ERZ504559 (study PRJEB26092, sample SAMD00036230) | human gut metagenome | host: Homo sapiens | study: EMG produced TPA metagenomics assembly of...
CGCGGTGTGCATCGCGATACGCAGCCGCCGCTGCCTCTTCCTCGGCCGTATGTCCACAGCCGCCGCGGCGCAGTGCAAGGCTCGGACCCATCGCAAGTGCAAGGTTCTCCCGTGTCGGGGACAAATATCGTGAGACATGGCAACTCCAATCGTCTAGGCGAGCAACTCGGCCGCCGCAAACTCTCGGCGTATTGACGTTCTCGAAGCAGAGCGTCGAACCCGCGGCCTTAACGATCTGCGGCTCATCCATATAACCGGCCTGAACGCGATTGATCAGGCAGCGAATGCGCTGGCGGTCGCAGGCAAGCAGCTCATGGGCAACCGGCGCACACGCGTCACGGCGCCAGACGGCGCAAAGCGGCTCAATCCCCCGCTCCTCACGCGGCACGCACACATCGAGCGCCTCGGCCTCGACACAGCCAGCAAGGGCACCGATTAGCTCCGAAGAGACAAACGGCATATCACAGGCGACGATAGCAACGAGAGGCAGCCGGGCCGCAGCCAACGAGCTCGCGATGCCGCGCATGGCGCCCGCAGAGCCTTCAAGGTCCGCCACCACACGCGGCACCAGGCCGCCAAACGTGCGCTCCTCAAGGTAGGCAAGCTCGCTGGGACGCGAAGTCGTAACGACCAACTCGCCGGCAACTGGCGCCAGCCGACCCAGCACGCGTTCGATGAGCGGCTCGCCGCAAAACGCCATGCGAGCCTTATCACAGCCCATGCGCGACGACAACCCGCCCGCCTGGACGACACAAGAAAGATCGGCACGTCTTACGGTAGTCATACGGCAAAACACCTCCATCAGCACGTTCAAAATCCAGCGCACGAAGCTAAATACAGCCGCCGAAATAACGGCGCTACGAAAAGCTCTTACAAAAACAAAACAGCGCCTTTGCGGCACGCAGCAAGACCGCGAGCACAAAAGCGCTGGTAGCGTATGGCGGGAACGTATGTGAATCGAACACATCCAAGACGTTTTGCACGCCTCGCAACGGTTTTGAGGACCGCGGAGCCCACCGGAGCCCATCCGTTCCCAAGTGCGGCGGTATTTTACCAAACCGAAACGGCTCCATCCCAAAAAGACGAACAAGAAGTTGCGGTGGAATAGTTCCTGTATTTGCTGCCAAAGCCTCCAAATAGGAACTATTTCACCGCAACTGAGGAGGCGGGAGCGAGTGACCGGCCTAGCGCAGAGACCTCAGGCCGCCGGCATCCTTGTCGAGCACCGTAAAGCGCACGGCATCCAGGTGCTCCAAGATGCTGATGGCACGTTTGCGCGACACACCCAGCGCCTCGCGCAGGGCGCTCGTGGTGGCAGCGCCCCCGGCAGCCTCGATAGCGGCGGCGACAAGCTCGCGCGCATGCGACTCCACGGTGGCGGACAAGGCAACGTCACGCTCGATCTTCACGATGGAACGGTTGAGCGAAAGCTCGCGCAGGGCACGCGTCATGGTGTCGCGATCGAGCTGCAACTGCTCGCCAACCTCGGGCAGCGTCGGCGCATCGAGGCCGGCTTCGTCCAGCAAGGCAACGATACGTTCGCAGGCCTTGCGCACCACGCGTGCCGCCGCGGCGGCCGAGTGCGGGTCGAACACCTCGGCCCCCTCGGCAGCGCATACGCCACGCGCGCAGCCCTCGGAAATCAGGGCTGCGGCAACCGTATCGTCAGCGGCAGGCCACGCAGCATGGGCAACGGCGCCGGGCGTAAAGCCCGTCTCCTTGGGAGACGCCGCGTGCATGGCTGACAGGGTCGCCGCCAGTGCATCCATCGCAGCGTCGAGCACCACGGCGTCCGCCAAGAGGTCCGTTTCACCCGCGGCAAGTTTGCGAACGGAGCCCCGCGTCACCAACCCGCGCAGCGCGGCATCGACCTGGCCGACACCAAGATCCAAAGCGTCGGCAACATCAATCACCGTAACCGGCAGCGCCTGCAGCGCAAGCCAAGCGCCCACACCGCCCGCGATATCGCCGGACTCGAGCGCCACATACAGCGCACGCCCCCCCGCCGAAAGCTCGCGCGAGCGACGGCAGCGCGAAAGCAGCACGCGCCCGCCGCCGATGAGCATGACCGGCGAATAGGACAGCACCACGGCATGGTCGCCGGCACGCAGCGGCAGCGGTTCCTCCAAGCGCACCTGCACGGTACGGGTCTCGCCCACCGCCATGGGGGCCTCGCCTCCATGAACATGATGCGGCCGACGACCTCGGCCGTACCGGCCATCACGTGCACGCGCGCACCCGAACTCGAGCACACGCGGCTTGGCTCCCTCGCGACCCAAAACGTAAACGCCATCATAAAGCGCAGCGTCTGGCCAAAGTGACCCTCCACGCCGAGCATCTCACCGCGATCGAGCGCAGCGACGCCATCGCCCACCAGGTTGAGCGCCACGCGCTGACCGGGCAGCGCCCGCTGCGTGTCGCCATGCACTTGGATCCCGCGTACGCGGCAGGCCGTGCGCGACGGCAGCGCGACGAGCTCATCGCCCACCGCAACCGGCGCATCGTGCAGCGTTCCCGTCACGACGGTGCCGGCGCCCTTGATCGTAAAGCAGCGGTCAATCGGCAGGCGCGGCGCGGCATCGGTGCGCTCGGCACGGTCGCGGCAGGTATCCCAGCAGGCATCCACGCACTCATCGAGCGCTGCCAGCAGCGCATCAATCCCCTCGCCCGTCTTAGACGACACAGGCACGATCGGCGCGCCCGCAAACACGGTACCCGACAAAAAGTCGTCGACATCGAGCTCGGCAAGCTCGGTCATCTCGGCATCAGCCAAATCGCACATCGTCAGCGCGACCACCATATGCGTAACGCCCAGCAGTTCCAGCACATGCACGTGCTCGCGGGTCTGCGGCATCACGCCCTCGACGGCAGAGACCACCAACACGGCAACATCAATGCCCGTGGCACCCTGCACCATGGCGCGCAGGTAATGGGCATGCCCGGGCACGTCGACCAGGCCAACGATCTTGCCGCTCGGCAGCGCCAGCTCGCCAAAGCCCAGCTCCACGGTCATACCGCGACGGCGCTCAACCTCCAGACGGTCGGGATTCTTGCCGGTCAGCGCCTCGATCAGTGCGGACTTACCGTGGTCGACGTGGCCCGCCGTGCCAACGATAACGGGACACTCCACCAACGCCTGAACCTCACTCATCGAGCAATCGCCTTCTTAACGCACGCGACGAGCGTCGTTGCCGCCGTCTCGATATCGCGGTCACCCACGAGCGTGCGCACGTCAAACAAAATGCGATCGTGCGAGGTTCGTGTGACGACCGGCGTGTCGAAGTCCTGGACAAGCGAGCGCTTGAGCGCGTCGACAGACAGGCGCCCGTCGACCGGGCAGACGGCCACGCACATCGTGGGCAGCTCCACGGTAGGCAGCGAGCCGCCACCGGGGGTCGACGACTCCTCGACGATTTCCACCTGCACGGCACACGGGCAGCCAGCCTTATCGAGGCCCGCCACCATCAGCTCGCACAGCTTGCGTGCGCGACGCTCCAGATGAGCCTGCGGCAGCGTAAGCATGCTGAGCACCGGAATATCACGATGGGCAACATCGGCGCCGTCCATGTAGATACGCAGCGTGGCCTCGAGTGCCGTGAGCGCCAGTTTGCCCGGGCGCAGGGCGCGCATAAGCGGATGCGACCCACAGGCCTGGACCAGATCGCGACGGCCCATGATAATGCCCGCCTGTGCGGCACCGAGCAGTTTATCGCCCGAGCACGACACCAGATCGAGCCCTGCCGAAACCGAAGCCGGCGTGGTTTCTTCGCCGCCGCGCACCAAGATGTCGTCGGACAACAGCGCGCCCGAGCCCTGGTCCTCGTAGAACAGCAGGCCATGCTTGTGAGCAAGCGCCGCAAGCTCCCGAGAACCAACCTCCTCGTGAAAACCCTCGATGCGATAGTTGGAAGGATGGACCTTAAGGATCATGGCCGTATCGGGCGTAATGGCTTGCTCATAATCTGCCAGGTGCGTGCGGTTGGTGGCTCCGACCTCGACGAGCTTGGCACCCGAAGCCGCCATGACATCGGGGATGCGGAAGCTGCCGCCGATCTCGACAAGCTCGCCGCGGCTGACGATGACCTCCTTGCCTGCGGCATGGGTCGCCAGCACCAGCAGCACAGCGGCGGCGTTGTTGTTGACCACGAGCGCGTCCTCGGCACCGGTGAGAGAGCGAATCAGCTGCGCGGCATGCTCCTTGCGCGACCCGCGCGAGCAGGTGTCCACGCTGTACTCGAGCGTGCTGTAGCCGCGCGCGACCTCGGCCACGGCCTTTGCCGCCGACTCCGCGAGCGGGGCGCGGCCCAAGTTGGTATGGATGACCACGCCCGTAGCGTTGACGGCGGGGCGCAGGCTCGGCAACGCGGAGCGGTGCGCACGCCACTCGATGGCCGAGGCCAGGTCACGTTTAGAGCGCGGGGCAGCACCGGCGCGAATGGCGGCGCGCTCCTCGTCGAGCTCGGCCGTGACGGCGGCATGCACCACCGCGTCGCAGGTCTCCCCCGCCGCCTTCACAACCGGCCACTCGGCAAGCAACTCGTTGACGGAAGGAATGGCGCGCAGGCGGGCGCGTACCTCATCGGACATGTTCTGGCTATCGCTCATGTGCGGCCTTTCAAAAGAAACGTGGATCAGTCGAATACATCAGCTGAGTCAATTACTCGTCATTATCCTCGCGCGCCGCGATCTTTTCCACGCGAACGGCGTTTTCCTGGGTGAGCGCGGCGCCGTCAACGGTCCCAGCGCAACGGTGTATGGTCGAGTGGGCCGACGCCCAAGGCTTGAGCGCCGCCGGCTTCGGCGCCAAACGAACGCCCGCCGGGGGGCGGCCGAGGTGAAAATGCACGCCGGATGCAGATACGGCGTCGTCTCCACGCGCACGCGGTCGCGGCCCATATCGCTCACGAGTTCGACGACCTCGCCGTCGACGATGCCCATGTGCGCAGCAGCATCGGCATTCATCTGCACGGCATCCAGGTCCGATCCAGCCTCGGCGGCACCTTGGGCCGCGAGCCTGCGCGAGGTATGCGACTCAAAGGGACGGTTGCCGCTAACGAGGCGAAACATCCCCGGGCCGGGCTCCACCATGGGAGCGATCCAGTTGGGCACACGACCCATGCCGGCTCGCTCCCATATGTCGCTTGCCAGCGCAATCTTGCCGCCGGCAAGCGGAATCACCGGCTCGCCCGTACGCGGCGGCAACGCAACACCCGTGTCGGCCCAACCGCGCTCCTTAAGCTCGTCCAGGTCGATCCCAAACGGCGCCACCTGGGCAGCCGCCAGATCGTCAGACGTAAAGTCGAAGCACTCGCCAACGCCGCAGGCCGCAGCCAAACCGGAAAAGATCTCCCGCCCCGGTCTCGTGTCGTCATGCAAAATGGGCAGCACGGCGTTGCGGTAGAACACACGCGGATCATTGGCGCCCACGACTGCGCCCACGCCACGGTCGGCCTCCAGATACGTCACATCGGGCAGCACGAAGTCGGAAGCACGCGCCGTCTCGGACCAGCGAATATCGATGGTCACGAGCAAGTCGAGCTGCTGCAAGATGCCAAGCCACGCATCGGCGTTGCCATAACCCGCACCGGGGTTACTGGCATAGACGATGAGCCCACGCAAATCGCCGGCAAGAATCGACTGACCAATGGTCGTGCACAGGCCGCGCACCGGATCGACCAGTGGATAGCGCTCGGACCCCAGCTTGGGCCCACGCGGCACCGGCGGCGTCGCAATGCGCGTGGGATCGAGGTCGCCCAACACAAGCGGCGTGGGCGGATTGAGCGCACCGCCCGCATGTCCAATACAGCCCAGCAGAACATCGACCAAGCAGATGGCGCGCGCGGTCTGGGTGCTATTGGCATACGCGATACCGATACCACCATGAAAGCCGGCGTCCACCACTGCAGCAGGCGCCGCGGCAGCCAAATCGCGCGCCGTCGCGACAATCTCTTCGGCCGGAACGTCGCACATCGACTCGGCCCACTCGGGCGTCCAAGCACTGGCCGCCTGCGCCAGCTCGTCAAACCCCGTGGTATAGCGGTCAACGAACTCGTGGTCGTACAGGCCCTCGGCAATCAACACGTGGGCAATACCCAGCAGCAGCGCCAAGTCGCAGCCCGGGCGCACGCGGAGCCAGCGGTCTGCAAGCGCAGCCGAGCCGCTACGCCGGGGGTCGACCACGATAATCTTCGCCCCACGGCGACGGGCATCGTTGAGCGCATCGACGGCCCCCATCGTCGACGAATCGACAATGGAACGTCCCAGATACATGATGCAATCGGTATGTGCCAGGTCGGAGGCGGGACTATATCCCAGGCTGTGCTCCCAACCGGTAAGTCGGCTTACCTCGCAGGCGCCGTCGGCACCGTACACGTTGGGCGAGCCCAGCGCATGCATAAAGCGATACGCCCAGTAACGGTCGAACGAGGGCACGCCGAGCGTCATGCCCAGCGCACGAGACCCGTGCTCATCAACAATCCCCAAAAGGCGCTCGGCAATCTGCGCGAGTGCTTCGTCCCAGCTCACCGCATCAAACCCCGAGCCATCCCGGCGGCGTCGCATGGGATGCAAAATCCGATCGCGCTCGTCAAACGGCATTGCCAGGCGATGCCGTCCGCGGGCGCACAGGGCACGCGCCGAGCACGGATGCCCCGGCACCGGCGACTCAGCCACCACGCGACCGTCCTCAACGCGTGCCGCAAAGGCGCAATCGGCATAGCATCCCCCGCATGTGGTCGCCACGGCGCGACCGTCACGCTTCACAGCAGATGCCATCTCGATTACCCCTTTCATCAGCCAAACACAACAGGCCAAAAGCCCGGCAACGAGCCCCAGACCCAAAAAGCCTCCCGCACGGCAACGCCCCGCGGGAGGCCCAACGTCAAACAGACGGTACCTTACGCCTCGGACTTCTTAGCGTAGATAAACCAGTAGCCGAGCGCGACCAGAACCGCGCCGCCCACGATGTTGCCCAGCGTGGCGGCGGACAGGTTAAACGCAATGCCCACGGCGTTGAGTGCATCGGCACCGGCGACGTCGGTACCATAGCCGCACGCGTGCATCACGGCACCCATGGGCAAAAAGTACATGTTGGCAACGCAGTGCTCAAAACCGCAGGCCACAAAGGCGGCGATGGGCAGCAGAATGCCCACAACCTTATCGACCACGGTCTTGCCGGCGGTACCGATCCACACGGCCAGGCACACAAAGATGTTGCACAGGATGCCGCGGAAGAAGATCGTCACCCAGTCGATCGTCACCTTGCCGGCAGCGACGCTCACCATGGAGTTGGCGACCGCCTCGCCGTTGAGCTTGTAAATGCCGGCCATGTACACCAAAAAGACGATGAACAGGGCACCGACAAAATTGCCGACCCATACGACGACCCAAGCCTTGAGCATCTGGACCAGGGTGATCTTTTTGCTCTTGAGTGCGCAGACCATAAGCGAATTGCCAGTAAACAGCTCGGCGCCGCACACCAGCACCAGCACCAGGCCCAGGCAAAAGCACAGGCCGCCCACGACGCGCTGGGCGCCCCAGCCCAGCGTGCTATCGCTCAAGAACACGGTAAAGAACAGGCCGCCGAAAGCAATGAACGCACCGGCGAACATTGCCAACAGAAAGGCCTTTGCGACCGGCAGGTTGGCCTTGGTCACGCCGGCGGCCTCGGTCTTGGCCTCGATCGCGGCGGGCGCCAGGCAATCGGGAGCGGGATATTCTGCCTTGGAATCTGCCATGTCAATCACTTCTTTCCTAATCAGCAGGGACAAGCGCTCCTATCGCTCTTGCCCCAAGCGGACAAAGTGGGAAAAGTCGTTGGCGGCCACGGCGTCGTACACGGCGTCGACGGCGTCAAAGACTTCCGGGGACATGGGGTTGTAAAACTCCGTATCGCCCGGCTGAATCCCTATGAAGACGATATCTTCGCACGATTGCTCGATTTCCTCGATCAGAATCGACAAAGGAAGCGAATGCGTGGTGAACATCGACTTGCGGGCCACGTCACGTTTGTCGAGCAAGCGGATGGCGCCGACGGGCAGCGCCATGTCGGCGGCATCGACCAAAACCAAACGCGGCGGACGCTCGCGCTTGACCTCGATGATGTCGTCCTCGGGCGTTTGCCCGCCGTCGATGGTGTACCAACCGGCGATGGGCGCGTCCTCCATCTTTTTGGAGAGCACGGGGCCGGCGGCATCATCGGCACGCAGCACGCTTCCCGCCGTGAGCACGATACCCGCAAACGGGGCGCCGTTCACACGACCATCCACAACGCGACCCATTACTGCAACCTCCCCGTCAGATACACGCCCGACACATCGCGCACGCGCTCCACCAGATCGCGGAACTTCATTAAGAACGCGACCTGCTGGGCATGCAGGCCAAAGTCGTTATCGAACACTGAGATGCCGGCCTTGGCCGAGCCGCGAAAACCGCGCTCGTCGAGCAGCGTATCGCAGGCCTCGAGCAGCGACGGCACCGCCGCCTTGTCGAGCTGGCACTCGCCAAAGGAGCGGATGGCCTCGAACTTGGTCTTGGCCTCCCCCTCCGGCAGCGCGTCGATAAGCGTATAGAACACGTTCACCGGCACCGACAGGCGCGGCTCAAAGCAGTCGAGCACGCCGGTATGGTGGCCCACGGCGAGCGTGTAGTACAGCACGTCGCAGGCCTCCTGGGGAACGTCTTCCTCGGTCTCCACAAACTTACGCGTGAGCTCGTAAAAGACCACCTGGTCGGGCGCATGGTCCAGGCAGGGGTCGGCGACGCCCTCGGCAGCCTCGTCGCTTGCGCGCGAGGCATCGCCAAAGGAGCCGCCGAGCATACCGGGGCCCGCAAAGTAACCAGAGCGGTCCGTGAGCTCCATCTAGCGACCTCCGGCCAGCACAAGATCCTGCAGCGCCGAGTAGACCTCAACGCGGCGCGGATCGTCCTGCTTGTCGATGAGCAGCGCCATGGCACCGCGGATATCACCCTTGGGCGCGCCCTCGAGCGTATCCATAAACTCGTTGGCCAGGTCGCGGCCGTAACGGTAGCCGCTCATGGCGCGAGCCTCGCGCTCGATGGCAACGCGCAGCTTGTACGGCACGCCGGGGTGCAGGATATCGGCCTGCTCGCCGGCGGCCTCCACCGTGGTCTCGGCATGGAGCTTTTGGTCCAGCAGACCGAGCGCCATGGCAAAGCCGTAGACGGTCTGCGCGGGGCTGGGCGGGCAGCCGGGGATGTAGACATCGACCGGCAGAATCTTATCCGTGCCGCCCCAGACGCAGTAGTTGTCGTAGAAGATGCCGCCGGTGCAGCCGCACGCGCCATAGGACACCACGATCTTGGGATCGGGTGCGGCCTCAAAGGCGCGCAGGGCCGGCATGCGCATGGCACGCGTCACGGCGCCGGTGTACAGCAGCACATCGGCGTGACGGGGCGAGGGCACGACCTTGATGCCAAAGCGCTCGACGTCAAAGACGGGCGTGATGGAACCGAAGATCTCGATCTCGCAGCCGTTGCAGCCGCCGCAGTCGACACGGTAGACGTACACCGAGCGCTTGATCTTCTTAAGAAGGGTCGCCTTGGCCTTCTCGATGCTCTCGTCGAGCTCGATCTTGGTCGGGCGGTACTGAAGCCGCTCGGGCAAAAGCGTGGGTTCGGCCATGGTTACTCCTCCTTCGTTTCAAAATCCATGATGATGCCCTCGACCGGCGCCGGACCGGCGGGAATCTCGGGCGCATCGGGGTTAAGCTCGCGGTCGATATACTCCGGGTTCACACCGTGGCCGCCCAGATACTCCATGCCGGGGCCCTGAGGCTCACCGGACGCAAGCGTCTCGTTGGCAGCCATGCCGTGCGCGTTGCCGGTCTTTACGGCCGAGGCGGCGCGCAGGGCGTCGAGCTCGCGCTTGCACTCCTGGCACATACCGACGGTACGGGCGGCCTGCTCGGCCTCCATGCCGCCGGCCTTTTGCAGCAGGCGCTTAGCGTAGTCGATCTCCTTGTGCGGGGCGAACGGCTTGCCGCAGCGCGAGCAATGCTCGAGCGTGTAGACGCTCTTGCTGGTGAGGTCGTCCTTGCTCATGACGGCCAGCTCAAACTCCTCGGTGAGCTTGATGGCCTCCATGGGGCAGGCTTCCTCGCAACGGCCGCAAAAGATGCAGCGACCGTAGTCGATCGACCAGGTAATGGTATCGGCCGCAAGGTCGGTGTCCATGCGAATGGCATCGGCCGGGCACGCCACGCCGCAGGCACCGCAGGCGATGCAGAGCTCGGCGTTGTGCTCGGGCTTGCCGCGCATGTCCTTGTTGGTGGGAAACGGCGCAAACGGGTACTTGACCGTCGCGTCGCCGGCCTTGGCGTTAACCTTCCAAAGCTTCAGCATATTAGAGCGCCTCCTCATCGAGCGGAGCGGCCATGGTGCCCTCGCCCGCAAGCGGCGACTTGTCGCGCCAGACGTTCTCGAACTGCTCCTTGTCGAGCACGTGGTCGCGCTTGGCGGCGACATCGGTCACCGTCACGCGGTCGGTGCAGGAGTAGCACGGGTCGAGCGAGCCGACGATCAGCGCAGCGTCGCCCACGGTGTTGCCGCGGAACATGTAGCGCAGGACCGGCCAGTTGCTGTACGTGGCCGCCTTGGCGCGCCAGCGGTAGCACTTCTGGTTATTGCCGAGCATGGCCCAGTGCACGTCCTCGCCGCGCGGAGCCTCGGTGGCGCCGATGGCGTACTTGTGCGGGGTGTACTCCCAATCCGTGGTGAGGATGGGACCCGACGGGCAGTTCTCGAGCATGGTCTCGATCATGTCGATCGAATCGTAGACCTCCTGGATGCGAACGGCGGTACGGCCGAAGGCATCGCAGGTATCGGCCGTAGCGGCGTGCATCTTTTGGATGTCCGGATCGGCGTAGCCGTCGAAGGGATGGTCAAAGCGCACGTCGCGGGCATAGCCCGAGCCACGCATGAGCGGGCCGACCGGCGAGAAGTCGCGTGCGATCTTGCGGTCCAAGATACCGATACCGCTCGTACGCTCAATAAAGTTGGGCGTGGAGAGCAAAACGTCGACGAGCTCCTGAACCTCGGAGCGCAGCTGGTGGATGGTCGTGAGCGTGGAGAGCTTCTGCTCGGCCAAAATGTCGCGACGCACGCCGCCGATCACGTTGAGGCCGTAGGTCTTGCGGTGACCGGAGAGCTTCTCGGCCAGGTCCATGGACTTCTCGCGGACGCGGAAGAACTGCTGGAAGCCCGAATCGAAGCCGGTGTAGTGCGATGCGAGGCCAATGTTGAGCAGATGCGAGTGCAGGCGCTCGACCTCGAGCATGATGGCGCGGATGTACTGGGCGCGCGGCGGGACATGAATGCCCTGGGCGCGCTCGACGGCCTCGGCATAGGCCACCGAGTGGGCGCAGCCGCAGATGCCGCAGATGCGGT
>ENA-OQBV01001498-OQBV01001498.1-human-gut-metagenome-genome-assembly--contig:-NODE-1498-length-11404-cov-4.763324_pt1 | contig 11404 bp, 9 predicted proteins | sample MGYA00242750_ERZ504559 | MGnify/ENA primary metagenome ERZ504559 (study PRJEB26092, sample SAMD00036230) | human gut metagenome | host: Homo sapiens | study: EMG produced TPA metagenomics assembly of...
AACAGCCGAGAAACTGGTTATAACAGAGCGGCCACCGTAATACTCCGTTCTGTTGCCTTAGTCAATGTCTGTTGCTGACCGTTTACAGTTCCTGTAATCTTAAAAGTCATACCTTTGCTGAAGACCTGAGGTGGAACAACAAAATAGAACGAAGTAGTTTGTGAAGGAGATAAGGTAACATTTCCCTGAAGTACAATTTCACCGTAACTCTCCTGCCCTCCCCCTGAAAGGCGAAACTCCGGAGCGTCCGATGCAATGTTAACCGAACCAAGTCCGGCTACAGCTTCTCCATTTTTGCCTGACAAAGAGATAGACTGAATATTCATGTTTCCTTTCAGGTTTAGACGTACCAGTCCGCAAACCTGCAAAAAGCGGAAAGAATTGGTGGTACTCTGAGCCACCATCGGACATACACCGGAAGCAAAACTGTCGAAGTTAAACGACTGTTCCGCCGGAAGACGGAAAGAAACATTCGTACCAGATATCATGGCATCTGCCGCATACGGATAAAAGGCATAAAACGTATTACCTCTGACGGGCTTGCTGCTTTCGAACTGAGCCTCGTCACCCGACATGCCTGTCAAATCATAACGGGCTATAGAATCGGAAACATCACTGAAAATACCAATCGCGTCTCCATTCTCCCATATTACAGAGTTACCCGAAAGAGATGTACGGCTCTTCACAACCGATGATGTCGTAGCACGAACCGACTTCAGGCTTTTATCCTGATCTTTAAAAGACACCAGATCATCTTGCTGGCATCCGGCAAGTAACAACAGAAATATACCTAAAAAAAGAGTTATATGCTTCATAATTTACTGTGTTTTTCAAGATTATTACCAGTCTTCTTCATTCTCTGTAAAGTCTTCTATACTTCCACCTGCAGAAGGCGTTTCTTCCTTTTTCCCAGCCTGAGTTATTTCTATAACACGAACAAGTTCCGCAGCCCGGACTGTCACATTTCCTTTCCTCTGGGAAGTCGAGGTATTTGCCCCAATAACAATTAAGTTACCATCTACGCTAATCCAACTGTTATCGCTGCATGTGAATGTATATTGGGTATTACTGTTAACGGTAAAAGTGAATTTTCCTCCCTCGGCAGTCGCAGAAATATTCGAAGGAGATACGTCCAGATAGACAGCTTCACCTTTCTGAACGACCTGTACCGTACGCACCAGACTACCGTCTTCGGATGTGACCGTGATTGTCGCTTCACGGGAAGAAGTCGATTCGTTGGCACTTACCGTAAATACAATTTCGTCTGAACTTCCCGACACAGCCTGAACCATCCAGTCTGCATCCGTATTTACCCGATAAGGTACATTCGCTTTTACAGTAAAACGAACCGTACCACCCTCTGGCAAAATATTAAAATGCTCTTGTGATACGACTAAATAGGGGGCCTCTTCCTTACCCTTTTGCATTACTTTTACCGTACGTTCTACACCATTTCCAGAGAGTATAATATTACCCTCACGCATAGCCGATCCGGTATTTTCTTCTACACTAAAATGCAAGGTCGACTGCTCCATTCCTCTGCCAACTACCTGCTTCAGCCAGCTGACGTCTGTCGTTACATCATAGCTAATATTCGCACTGACGTCAAATGAAAAAGTTCCGGATTCCGGTTCACAGATGATAGGATCTGAAGGAACAAGTATTTCGTCGGCAGCATATTGCCGGATAGTAAGCGTATCTGATATCGATTCCGTTTCATCAATGAAAACGAACCGTGCCTCACGCATATCATACGTATCATTAGGCTGTACCGCGAAATGAAGCGTGTGCGTAGAAACAGCTCTCGAAGTGATCTCGCTTACCCATGTATATTCTGTCACAGGCTTACATATATATGAAACACTCGACTGCAACTGCACGTCTACTGTACCTCCCAAGGCCCCTACTTCAACCATATCTTCGGAGAGAAGCAACACTTCTTTTTCTTTCCCCTCCTGATAAATCCGTACAGTTTCCTGCAATTCTCCACTTCGCACAAGAATGCTTCCGCTACGCTTTTCATAGCCGTCATTCGCCAAAATGCGGAAACTTAATACCGACTTTTCAAGACTGCGTGTCGAAATCTGCTCAATCCATGTATCCGAAACCTCCACCTCGAATGTCACATTGGCTTCTACCTCCACCTCTATAAGAAATTCTCCGGCAGAGAGTTCATAACTTTGGCGTGAAACAATCAAAGCATCTTTCTGCTTCTGAGAAACAACAATCGTTTCCCGACTGTCACCGCAGTCCAGAAAAACAGAAGCAGTACGCTCATCTGTACCATCATTCGCGGCAACCGAAATAGTGACCGATGCTTCTCCGGCCTTACCTGATGTAGGAGAAACGGTAATCCAACTGGAAGCACGTACATTGCCAACCGTAGCTTTCCAATCGGCAGTAGATGTAAAATGTAATGTTACAGTTCCGCCAGAAGCATCCAACAATGGATGTTTATCGGTACCTTCTGCAAGTGTAATCTCAGCTTCTGGAGCTTCAGGTTCATCAGACAGATTAACTTTCTCTTCTCCCCTACAAGCTACCAATACCACCGACAACAATACAAATAGAGCTTTTTGCATGCAATGCATTTTACCCCAACGAAACAAAGTGTCCATAGATTTAAGGTTTTTAATTGTGAAAATTTTTCTTATAACATAAAAGATATAACTGAGGCTTAAATTATATATTTTTTACCACTAATCAAAGATTTTTATCATATTTTCTTTACAAAATAAATAGAAATACAGTATTATCTAGGAAATATATACAGATGTATTTCATTTTATATAAGTGAGATAAAGAATAGAATAGAAAATCATAGCTGAAAAATCCGACCAGACAGAAAATTACAATAAAATATATATTATTTACCAATACACACCCTACACTATCGTATCAAAAATTTATTTTATGCAAAGATTCACCCCAATAAATCAAGAAATCTTTCCCAATTTATGCTCAAGAATGCCCCAAAACATCCTGATATTTTTAGAAAATTTGTACAAAAAAAATTCCCTTTATTCACGTTGTTTTCAAGTAAATAACAACATGAGTAAAGGGACATTTCTTTATATCAAAGATTATTCGAGATCTCGTTACAATAATAGAAATATTATTTATTCCGCTTAATCACATAGTCAATATAAGCTGTAAGTGCCGTACGGACTGCTTCATCTGCTGCTTCAGGAAGCAGGGCCAATGCTTTGTTACGGTAATCATACATCACCTGTTCCGCATAAGTGATACCTCCCTCCTGCTTCACATAATCTACAAAGCTGGCAATTTCCTCCTTCGAAGCACTTAGTGAACGGATACGCAATGCGAGGTTCTTTCTTTTCTTCATTGGCACAAGTATTCAATACATGCAGTGCCGGAAGAGTCAGCTTACCTTCCATCATATCATTTCCAGTAGGCTTACCCAGCTCTTCATTATCGAAGTAATCGAAAACATCATCTTTTATCTGAAAGGCAATACCTATCATTTCACCAAAAAGAACAGCCTTCTCCACTTCATCTTTCGGGGCATTTACAGAAATAGCTCCACTCTCTGCACTTGCAGTAAACAGGGCTGCTGTCTTTTTACGGATAACGTCAAAATAAATCTCTTCCGAAAAATCACGGTTACTGATATTCACCAGCTGAATAATCTCTCCTTCCGATAAATCCTGTCCCAAACGTGCTACCAGGCCGACCAGTTCAATATGATTGGTATATGAAGCATGACGCAGACTGGTTGCCAGCATATAGTCGCCTACCAGCACAGAAACCTTATTGTCATACAATGCATTAACCGACGACTGTCCCCGACGTTTGTTACTCTCGTCTACCACATCATCGTGTACCAGACTGGCAGTATGAAGCAACTCGAGCGAAAGCGCAGCATGAAGGGTGGAATCGTTAATTCCACCATAAAGTTTTGCCATAAGCAAAACCAGAATAGGACGCATCATCTTTCCGTTCCTCTGCTTGATATAGCCTAAAACTTCGTCTAATAGCGGGGTAGAACTTTTCAGTGAGGCATCGAAAAGAGCCTTAAATTCGCTTAATTCCTTTTCTATGGGTTTCTTGATTACTTCTAATTTATCCATGGAGATTTATTTGGGTACAAAAGTAATAATAAAACAGCGAATACGGTATTTTTTTGTACTTTTACGTAGAAAACTTAATAATTTTACACGAATGGAAAAACTGTTTCTACTCGATGCGTACGCACTTATCTACCGCGCGTACTATGCTTTTATCAAAAATCCGCGTATCAATTCTAAAGGTTTCAATACATCTGCTATCATGGGATTTGTCAATACACTGGAGGATGTACTGAAAAAAGAGAACCCTACTCATATAGGTATTGCATTTGATCCGGCCGGACCTACATTCCGTCACGAAGCTTTCGAGCAGTATAAGGCTCAGCGTGAGGAAACTCCCGAAGCAATTCGTCTTTCTGTTCCTATCATTAAGGATATTATCCGCGCTTATCGTATTCCTATTCTTGAGGTAAGTGGTTACGAAGCGGACGACGTAATTGGTACACTCGCAACCGAAGCGGGAAAACGAGGTATTACGACATACATGATGACTCCAGATAAAGACTACGGGCAATTGGTTTCGGAAAATGTATTCATGTATCGCCCTAAATATGGCGACAAAGAATTTGAAGTCATGGGGGTAAACGAAATCAAAGCAAAATTCGATATTGAATCACCCTCACAGGTTATCGATATGTTGGGACTTATGGGAGATACGGCCGACAACATTCCGGGATGTCCGGGAGTCGGAGAGAAAACAGCACAAAAGTTAATTGCCCAGTTCGGCAGCATCGAAAACCTGCTTGCCAACACCGACCAGTTGAAAGGAGCTATCAAAACAAAAGTAGAGAATAACCGCGAGCAGATTACTTTTTCCAAATTCCTCGCAACAATCAAAACGGATGTTCCCATCTCACTAGATATGGAAGCCTTGAAACGGGAACAACCCGATGAAGAAGAACTCCGTAAAATTTTTGAGGAACTAGAGTTCCGTACTCTGCTGGATCGTATACTCAAAACTGAAAAGAAAACTGCCGCTCCTTCGGCTCCTGTACAAAGCGATCTCTTTGGATTTTTTGCGGGCGAGAATACAGACGAGCCAAAAAATTCAAATCTCACGCGGTTAGAAGACCTTGATTTCGACTACCAACTACTTGATTCAGAGGAGAAAATAGACGATTTTTTACAAATAATCGTTACAAAAGATTTTTTCAGTCTAGATACGGAAACCACAGGAACCGACCCAATTACTGCAGAACTGGTAGGAATGAGCTTCAGCTTTGCCGAAAATCAGGCATTTTATGTACCTGTTCCGGCAAATCGTGAAGAAGCGTTGGCAATAGTTAAAAAATTAAAACCGGTCATAGAAAATGAGAAAACACTGAAAATCGGACAGAATATAAAATACGATATGCTTGTACTGGGTAATTATGGTATCGAGGTCCGTGGCCCGATGTTCGACACCATGATTGCTCATTATGTACTTCAGCCTGAACTTCACCACGGCATGGATTACCTGGCCGAAGTATATCTGAAATATGAAACGATAAAAATAGAAGAGCTGATAGGTCCGAAAGGAAAGAATCAGAAAAACATGCGCGATCTCTCTCCTACTTCTGTCTACAAATATGCATGTGAGGATGCTGATGTTACACTGAAACTGAAAAAGGTATTAGAGAAAGAATTGATAGAAAATAATGTGAACGAACTGTTCCAGACTATCGAAATGCCGTTGGTTCCTGTCCTTGCATATATGGAACGCAACGGGGTACGCATTGACACCGAAGCCTTGAAAGAAACATCACAGCATTTTACTGCACGTATGAAGCAGCTTGAAGAGGAAGTACATCAGCTTGCCGGAATGGAATTTAATATTGCTTCGCCCAAACAAGTAGGAGAAGTACTGTTCGACCGTCTGAAAATTACAGACAAAGCTAAAAAGACCAAGACCGGCCAATATGTTACTTCCGAAGAAGTATTAGAAAGTCTACGAGGAAAGCATGAAATTGTAGGAAAAATACTGGAACATCGTGGACTGAAGAAGTTACTGGGAACCTATATTGATGCACTTCCCTTACTAATCAACCCCAAGACGGGACATATACATACTTCATTCAATCAGACTGTTACGGCTACAGGCCGACTTAGTTCGAGCAACCCTAACCTGCAAAATATTCCTATCCGTAATGAGGATGGAAAAGAGATTCGACGCGCCTTTATTCCTGACGAAGGCTGTGAATTCTTTTCTGCCGACTACTCACAAATCGAGCTGCGTATCATGGCTCATCTGAGTGGGGACCCTCACATGATAGAAGCTTTCCAGAAAGGACAGGATATTCATGCTGCTACTGCTGCCAAGATATATAAGGAGAAACTGGAAGATGTAACCCGCGAACAGAGAAGTAAAGCTAAAACAGCTAACTTCGGTATTATATATGGTATATCAGTATTCGGACTGGCAGAACGACTGAACATCGAACGTAAAGAAGCCAAAGAACTTATAGACGGATATTTCGAAAACTATCCGCATGTAAAAGAATATATGGATCAAAGTATCCGTCTGGCACAAGAAAAAGGATATATCGAAACTATATTCAAGCGTAAGCGCTACCTGCCTGATATCAATTCACGCAATGCTGTGGTCCGTGGGTATGCAGAACGAAACGCAATCAATGCTCCTATACAAGGAAGTGCTGCTGATATTATCAAAGTGGCAATGATTCGTATATACAAACGCTTCATGGAAGAGGGTATTCGTTCCAAAATGATTCTTCAGGTACACGATGAATTAAATTTCAGCGTCGTGCCCGAAGAAAAGGAAAAAGTACAGCATATTGTGATTTCGGAAATGGAAGCAGCTTACAAAATGAAAGTTCCTTTGCAGGCAGACTGTGATTGGGGTAAGAACTGGTTGGAAGCACATTGATATTTTGAATTGTTAAGATATCTTTAAATGGCAACAAATTGCTAAAATATTCATTTTTTCTTGCCAAAAAGTTAGCAACATCAAAAGGTATTACTAATTTTGCAGCGTAATCAAAAACAAAAAGATAGTAACACCTTAAAATTAAAAAAATATGAAAAAAATGAATTTACTCAAGAGTTTATTTGTAACAGTATTTGTTTTCGCTGCTAACCTTACAGTTTTTGCTAGCAACCCAGAAACTGAGTTGATATACAATACTGAGGAAATAGATGGAGTAAAGATGTCGGAAACTGTATATAAAATGAATGAAGGTATTCTGACAAACTTTGAGAAATATAACTATAAATACAACGATAAGAAACAAGTTGTAGAAAACGTGTTACAGAAGTGGGACGAAGGTAGAGGAACATGGCGTAACCATATGTGTATCAAATATACATATAATGAAAACAGCACCACAATCCAATACTACAAATGGAACAAAAATAAGAAAGATTACATTCTCGTTCCGGAAATGACTGTAACTATGGACATGTAAAAACAACATACAAAAAAACAATATTTTCATAAACTCTCTAGTAAAAGAGGTACTTCGTGAGAAGTGCCTCTTTTTTTATTTCTTCTTCTAATCAGACAATCTATTTTGCAAAAAACATAACAATCTGTTACTAAAAACAAGATAAGAATATATCAACTTTTCCGAAAAAATTATTTTTTTAGTAAATGACAAAAAGAATGACTACCTTTGCAAACTGAAATACAATCTGATAATTAATAAGGAAATATATAAGTTTTATGGCATTACAATGTGGCATTGTCGGTTTGCCCAATGTAGGAAAATCGACTCTTTTCAACTGTTTATCGAATGCAAAGGCTCAAGCAGCCAACTTCCCTTTCTGTACAATAGAACCTAACGTTGGTGTAATCACTGTTCCAGATGAACGTCTTAACAAATTGGCAGAATTGGTTATTCCCGACCGTATAGTACCTACAACTGTAGAAATTGTAGACATCGCAGGTCTGGTAAAAGGAGCCAGCAAAGGTGAAGGATTAGGAAATAAATTCTTGGCAAATATCCGTGAAACAGACGCAATTCTTCATGTACTGCGTTGTTTTGATGATGAAAATGTTACCCATGTCGACGGTAGTGTAGATCCTGTACGCGACAAAGAAATCATTGATACAGAGCTTCAGCTGAAGGACCTCGAAACAATAGAAAGCCGTATTCAAAAAGTACAGAAACAAGCTCAGACCGGAGGCGACAAAGTAGCTAAGCAAACTTATGAAGTACTGGTTCGCTACCGTGAAGCATTATTACAGGGAAAATCAGCACGTACCGTACAGTTCGAAACTAAAGACGAACAAAAGATCGCTCATGAACTTTTCCTGCTTACTTCCAAGCCTGTAATGTACGTATGTAATGTAGATGAAGCCAGTGCTGTAAATGGTAACAAATATGTAGAGCAAGTACGCGAAGCTGTCAAAGAAGAGGGAGCAGAAATATTAATTGTTGCAGCCAAGACAGAAGCCGACATTGCAGAACTTGAAACATACGAAGACCGTCAGATGTTCCTTCAGGAAGTGGGACTGGAAGAATCGGGAGTCAGTCGTCTGATTCGTTCAGCCTATAAGCTGCTGAATCTGGAAACCTATTTCACTGCTGGAAAGATGGAAGTCCGCGCATGGACATTCCATAAAGGATGGAAGGCTCCTCAATGTGCCGGAGTTATTCATACTGACTTCGAGAAAGGATTTATCCGTGCAGAAGTCATCAAGTACGACGACTTTATCAAATACGGTTCGGAAGCAGCTGTACGCGAGGCTGGTAAACTGAATGTAGAAGGAAAAGACTATATCGTAGAAGACGGAGACATCATGCATTTCCGCTTTAACGTATAATATACCATTTTAGAAAATCGGCCGCTCATCAGCGACCGATTTCTTTTTTTAATCCTAAAACAAAAAACCATGAACTATCTTATTATAGGTACTGGCGGCGTAGGAGGAAGTATCGCCGGATTTCTTGCTCTGGCAGGAAAAGAAGTCACATGCATTGCACGGGGAAAACACCTCGAGAATATCCGTAATTATGGGCTGCATCTGAAATCAGATTTGAAAGGCGAACACTATCTGAAAGTAAACGCCTGTACAACAGAAGAATATCAAGGGAAAGCAGATGTGATATTTGTCTGTGTAAAAGGATATTCCATCGACTCTGTCAAGGAGGTAATAGAACGTGCTTCAGCACCTCATACACTGGTTATTCCTATTTTAAATGTTTATGGTACAGGACCACGTATTGGTCGTTTGACACCTGAAGTAACTGTTCTCGATGGCTGTATCTACATCGTAGGATTTGTTTCAGGTGAAGGCGAAATCACTCAGATGGGAAGCATTTTCCGGCTGGTATTCGGAGCACGTCCGGAGCAGGGAGTTTCTCAGGAACGTATTGAAGCAATTGCAGAGGATGTCAGAAGTTGCGGTATCAAAGTCGATGTTTCCGATGATATCAACCGCGACACATTTATCAAATGGGCATTTATTTCGGCAATGGCATGTACTGGAGCATATCACGATGTACCAATGGGAGAAGTACAACACGAAGGCGAAGTACGAGATACATTTATCGGACTGTCCAGAGAAAGTGCAGAAATCGGACACAAGATGGGAATTTCTTATCCGGAAGATCCTGTTTCTTACAATTTGAAAGTAATAGATAAGCTCGACCCGCACAGTACAGCATCCATGCAAAAAGACCTTGCCCGAGGACATGCATCGGAGATACAAGGTATGTTGTTCGATATGATTGATTTGGGTGAGCGTTTGGGAATATCTATGCCTACCTATCAAAAAGTAGCTCAAAAATTCAAGAATAAATGAAACATATAGTAGATATTGAAACCTGGGAACGGAAAGACAACTACAACTTTTTCCGTGGATTTGCGAATTCATGGATTGCTATCACCAGTGAAGTAGACTGTACTGAAGCTTACAACCACGCCAAAGCCAACGGAAAATCATTTTTTCTGTATTATCTTTATGCCATATTGCGCGCTGCCAACGAGATAAAAGAGTTCCGTTATCGCTGGGATAAAAACGGACAAGTAGTCTATCATGATACAGTGGATGTCATTTCTCCTATTGCTGTACCCGGCAAAACATTTTATACGGTACGCATCCCTTATCATGTTGATTTCGAAGCATTTTATACCGAAGCCAGACACATTGTCACATCTATTCCTGAAGATGGTGATCCATACGGAACCGATAAAAGCATTTATAAACAAGGAGATTTTGATGTAATCCTGCTAAGTGCCACTCCAAAACTATATTTCACTTCGATAACCTACACCCAACAGGAAGTAGGACATCCGCTGGATTATCCGCTGATGAATGCCGGTAAGACCATCATACGCGAAGGCAAGCGTATCATGCCTATTGCACTGACTGTAAGTCATGCTTTTACAGACGGAGCACACATTTCACTTTTCTTTGAGAAAGTAGAACAATACCTCAAGGAAATCTGCAAATAATCATACACAAAAAACTACGGGACTTCATCCTATTCAGAACCAGCCTGAATCAATCATTCAGCAGTTCTTTTCGATTGGATGCAGTCCCGCAGATTATCAGTATTATTCACATTTCAAATAATCACAAAGCTTCTGTGTTGCCCTTGCCCGATGGCTGATTTTATTCTTTTCTTCATTGCCCATCTCGGCAAATGTTTCAGTATAACCTTCGGGGACAAAAACAGGATCATAGCCAAATCCTGAACAACCGCGTTTTTTTTCGATTATTTCGCCTTTTACAACTCCTTCGAAGAGATGCTCCGTTCCACCCTCGATCAGGCAAATAGCCGTACGGAATTGCGCTTTACGGTTGGTCTTTCCTTCCAGCTCTACAAGCAGTTTTTTCATATTAGCTTCCGAATCATGTCCTTCTCCTCCAGCATATCGGGCCGAATAGACTCCCGGAGCCCCTCCCAGGACCTCAACCTCCAGACCCGTATCGTCGGCAAAACAATCCAGACCATAGTTTTTATAAATATATTCAGCTTTCAGAGCAGCATTTCCCTCCAGCGTATCAGCCGTTTCCGGAATATCTGCCTCACAATGGATATCCTTCAGACTCAGCACCTCTACCCTATCTCCCAATATGGCACGTATCTCATCCAACTTGTGTGCATTATTCGTTGCAAAAACCAGTTTCTTTTTCATAATCAATTTTATCTATCATATTTCTTCACAAAGATACACATACTCAGGCAACCATCCTCTACTTTCCGTCTGCTATTTCGCTGCAAAAACAGTCTTCCTCATTAATCGAGTAGGAGGAACGGGATTAATTCCCGTTCCGACCTCTCACACCACCGTACGTGCCGTTCGGCATACGGCGGTTCCCTAATTAACCTTTAAACACAGGATGATAGTACATCTTAAAAGTAGGG
>ENA-OQBV01001499-OQBV01001499.1-human-gut-metagenome-genome-assembly--contig:-NODE-1499-length-11401-cov-2.307256_pt1 | contig 11401 bp, 12 predicted proteins | sample MGYA00242750_ERZ504559 | MGnify/ENA primary metagenome ERZ504559 (study PRJEB26092, sample SAMD00036230) | human gut metagenome | host: Homo sapiens | study: EMG produced TPA metagenomics assembly of...
GTGGCCTTGCGGAGCATTTCCGGAAGAGCCGTAAATTCTGTGTAGACCGTGCCATCGCCGGCAAGAAACGTGAACAACAGTCAGTTTTCCCCTCGGTAATGGTTCCTGTCTTATCTGTAAAAAGCACGGTTCAGGCTGCCCGCCGTTTCGATTCCTACAAGTTTGCGGACAAGGACATATCCCTGAGCATCTTGCGCATGTTGAGGCTCGAAACAAGGGCGACCATAAGGGGAAGCCCTTCAGGAACGGCCATGACGATGATGATGACACCGAGGATGACGGCCTGAACCAAATCCTGGACGAGGGCGCCGCCGCTTGTGAGGTACGCGCCAAGACTCGGGGCCTGCAGCATCTTATGGATCATGACGGCAAGGGCAATGAAGACCCCGCCCAGATACCCGATGCGGCTGATGACGGCAGCCAGGATGCGCAGCTTTGTGCTTGAGCGGGCTTTCCCGTTCATTGTCCTTGAGTTCCTGTGTCAGCTTTCCATAAACGGACAGATCCCCAATGCAGTCAGCCCGCATAATGCCTTCACCCTCAAGGACGACGGAACCGCGGTAGACGGCATAGGTCTGGAGAAAATCGACTTTTTCCGGGTCAAGGATAAGGGAAGGATTCCCCGGAATCTTAGGAGCTTCTTCACTTTCCCCGTTGAGGACGGACTGGTCCACCTTGAGGGTGCCGGCGAGCATGACCCCATCGGCAGGGACCTTATCACCCGCCTGGAGGATGATGGCGTCTCCCTTTACGATATCGGCAATGCCTACTTCCTGGGGCTCCCCATCCCGATAGACCTTGCAGAAAATCCGAGAGGCTTCTTCCTGGAGTTTCTGAAAGGCGTTTTCGTTGGCATATTCCGAATAGGTGCTGACAAGAGTCGCCAGAAGGATGGCAAGAAAGATTCCCACCGTTTCCAGCCAGTCTCCATGTCCCGTATAGACAAAGATGATATTGATGACAAGGGCGGCCGTGAGGATCCGGATCATGGGATCTTTGAGGTTAGCGGCAAACTTTTGCCAGAATGTCTCCTTGGGAGGACGGGACAGTTCATTGCGTCCATACTGGGCACGCGAGGCTTCTGCTTCCTGAGTGGTCAGACCATACTTTTGCGACAAGGCAGCATCGCTCCTTTCTTTATATTGTTTGATTATATCATGTTTCAAGGAATAACGGGGAAATTCAGAAAAAGAGTTTACAAATTCTATACAAAAACGAAAAGGCCGATGGATAAATCGTTCCATCGGTCTTAGCAAAGGATTCCTACCGGATGAGGTAAGGCAGGGAGATCTTGGCAAGTCCCAAGAAGATGAAGAAGCCGCACACATCCGTAAAGGTCGTGATGAAAATGCTCGAGGCAACAGCGGGATCGGCATGACAGGCTTTAAGGACCACTGGGATGACAAAGCCAACAAAAGCCGCAATCATCATGTTGGCCACCATGGCCACAAGGATGATGACGCCCAAATAAGGATTGCCATACATGTAGGAAACAACAAAGGCCGCAAGGATGCCACAGACCATACCATTCATAAAGCCCACGAAAATGCTTTTCAGGATGCGTTTTTCATTGCCATGAAGCTTGATGTCCCCAATGGCAATGCCGCGAATGACCACAGCCAGGGTCTGGGTAGCCGCGTTTCCGCCCATACCGGCTACAATGGGCATGGAAGCGGCAAGGGCCACGACTTGAGAAATGGTATCTTCAAACATGGAAACCGTGGCGGACGCCAAAAAGGCCGTCACGAGATTGACAAGGAGCCAGGGCAGCCGCATATGGACCGATTCCAGGGCAGAACTGTCCACATCTTCTTCCTTGTTGACACCGCCCAATTTGAGCATGTCTTCCGTATTTTCTTCTTCAATGACATCGATGATATCATCAACGGTGATGATGCCGATGATGCCCATCCGTTTATTGACAACCGGAATGGCGTGCAGGTCGTATTTTGAGACGAGTCTGGCAACGTCTTCCTGGTCCGTTTCCGGTTCAACGGAAATGACATTGTCTTCCATGATGTCCTGCAGGGTATCATAGTTTTGGGCAACAAGCAGTTCCCGCAGTGAAACGGTTCCAACGAGCTGTTTCTTCTCGTTGGTAATATAAAGGATATTGATTTCTTCCGTTTTGGGGGCGATTTCCTTAACTTTTTCCAGCGCCTGGCTCACCGTCAGTGTATTGCGCATGGAAATGAATTCCGTCGTCATGATCCCTCCGGCGCTCGTTTCCGAGTAACCGAGGAGGTTCCTGATGACCGTTTGGTCACCGCTTTTCATGAGCTTCAACAGTTCCTTACGGCGGTTGACGGGCATATTGCCCAGGATATCGACGATATCGTCCTTTGACATGAACTGGAAGACAGCGAGGATGCGGTCCAGGTCAAGGAGCTTCATGATCCGTATCTGCAGATCCTCTTCTGCCTGTTCCACGATTTCGGCCAGCTGCTCAGCCGTGACCAAACTGTTTAAAAAGAGGATGTCGCTGTCAGAGACCTCTTCAAGGGCAATGGCAACGTCTATAGGGTGGGCTTCCTCCAATAAGGTTGTTACCGCGTCACGATCCTTGCGGTCAAGGGCTGTCGTAAGGTCGTTTTCCACTTGCTCTTCCAAAAGTTCCTGATTGGCTTCATTCTGAGCCGCGACTTCTGAACCCATTTCTTCATGCTTCTCCATCCCTGAAGTGCCTCCCTTTCCTCGGTATTCTGCTGGGAAAATGTCTTTCCCTCTGCCGTCCAGTACGGCTTTCCCCTAGGGGATCTCAGCGTTTTCCTAGAACCACGGTATCTGACACGAGCCACCCCACGGCCCCGTCAAAGCGAATGACAAGATTATAGGTCTTACCTTCGGTTTCATTGCGGCTCTGATTGATGGGCACAAAAAGCGTGCCTTTAGGATAATACCCCATCACGAGGGCGTCCTTGTTAGGTTCGGCAAGGAGTACGGCATTATCCTGGGTCGTCATCATGACAATGCGGGACTGGTGGTAGCGCTGCTCCGTTGTCAGTGCCGCTGCTTCAAGCCGGGGAAGGAATGTGCTTCCCATGACGGTAAAAAGTGCAGTAAGCGCCATGATCATACGTTGTTTCATCGCGTTTTTCCTTCTTTCCTAGACAACCTGAAATAGGTAGAATTTAAGATAGTCCGTTTCGGGCACATTATACAAAATAGGATGATCCGGGGCCTGTTACGGGCCTCGATTTGCGCAGGCTCACCTGGGCATCGCGGGCCGCTTCATGAAGCTCTTCACAAAAAGGGGCATCTTCCATGAAGTGAGAACACGAACAGGTTGCCAGATACCCACCTCGAGGCAAGAGTTTCATGGCCTTGAGGTTGATTTCCTTATAACCGCGGAACGCACTGCGCACAGTGGAACTTGACTTCGTAAAGGCCGGCGGATCAAGGATGATGAAATCATAGGGAGCATGGCCCTGCGCCTTGAGTTCCGTCAATAGCTCAAAGACATTGGCTTCCCGGGTCGTTACGACATCCACCAAATGATTCCGTAGGATATTTTGCTGGGCCGTCTTCAGGGCCTCACCGGAAATATCGACAGCCGTTACAGAAGCGGCGCCGCCGCGGGCTGCATTCAGGGCGAAAGCCCCTGTATGGGTAAAACAGTCAAGGACATGCTTACCTTTGGCAATACGGGCTACGGCCTGACGGTTATATTTTTGGTCAAGGAAAAATCCAGTTTTCTGTCCATTGACCACGTCAACCATATAGGAAAGGCCATTTTCAACAATGATGGGCATCAGGTCAGCTTCCGTCAGTTCATTTTCCGGAATCTGGGCAATTCCCTTGTTTTCGCTCATACCTTCCAGCTCACGGATCTTGACATCATTGCGTTCATAGACACCTTTGACGCGCTCGCCCATTTCCCGCAGCACGCGCAGGAGAAGGGAAAAGATCTGGTTTTTATGGCGTTCCATCCCAAGGGACAGAACCTGGGCGACAAGGACGTCGTCAAAGCGGTCCACCGTCAACCCAGGAAAGCCATCGGCTTCGCCAAAGATCAGGCGGCAGCAGGCAAAATCCGCACCGGGCATAACGGTCTTGCGATAGTCCACGGCATACCGAACGCGGCGCTCAAAAAAGGCCTCGTCAAAGCGGTCATTGGCATTATAGGAAAGGAGGCGGACCCTGATCTTGGAATGGTCATTGTAAAAACCTGTGCCGATGTATTTGCCTTTTTCACTGACAACATCGACAAGACTGCCATTTTCCGGTTTCTCCGATTCCTTGAGGACTTCTCCCTCAAAGACCCACGGATGACCCATACGGGCCCGATTTTCGCCTTTTTTGGTGATTGTAATCTGAATGAAATTGCGCATGGCTTTCTATCCTTCGTTTTTCTTGAATTACTTCCTTATTGTAACATATGAATCGGAGGGATTAAATAAAAATCTCGTAAAAACATGGCCCCATAAAAGAAAAGACTGTCCCTGCCCGCTTTGAAAAGTTCCCTGAATCTAAGGAAAAAAGAAAGCGTCCCTCCATTTGCAGTCACGTGGACATATCAGATATAATAGAAGAATGATTCTGTATTTTTTACGTTAAAGGCAGGCGATTCCCGCAATGGCTCAAGCAAAAACAATGACAAAAGATATGACCCAGGGCAGCATTCCCAAACTGCTTCTTGAATTTGCCCTCCCCTTGATGGTGGGCAACATCTTTCAAATGCTCTACAATACGGTTGACTCCATTGTAGTGGGAAACTTCGTCGGGACAAACGCACTGGCAGCCGTCAGCTCCACAACGATGGTCACAAATATGTCGGTCTTCTTCTTTAATGGATTTTCCATCGGAGCCACCGTCATCATCGGGAAATATTTTGGTGCCGGCGACCATAAAAAGCTCCACCGTGCCGTAGAAACGACCATGGCAGCGACCTTTTTGCTCTGCCTGCTGTTTACGGCCTTCTTTCTTTCTGCCAATGATTTTATGCTCCGCTTCATGAAAACACCACCCGACGTTTTTGGGGAAGCCTCCCTGTATCTGAGAATCTACTTTGCCGGTGTGACAGGCCTGCTCCTTTATAACATGGGAAGCGGCGTTCTCCGCGCCGTGGGAGATACGAAACGACCCCTTTATTTCCTGGTCCTCACAAGCGTCCTCAACATCATCTTGGATCTTATTTTCGTGCTCCAGTTCCATATGGGCATTGCCGGCGTTGCCTATGCAACCATTCTTGCCCAATTCATTTCGGCCGCGGCGACCATGGCGGTCCTTATCCGTACGGATGACATCTACTGTTTCCGTCTTGGGGACCTCTGCCTTGATTGGGGCATTCTTAAGGAAATTTTCTGTGTAGGCCTTCCCGCCGCCATTCAAAGCGTCATCACCTCTTTTTCCAACATTTTTGTCCAGTCCTATATCAACTTTTTTGGTCCCACCATCATGGCCGGATGGGGCTGCTACAACAAGATTGACCAGTTCGTCATGCTCCCCGTCCAGTCCATGGCCATGGCCTCCACCACCTTTGTGGCTCAAAACGTCGGTGCCCAAAAAGACAAGAGAGCCGATGAAGGCACCGTTTCTTCCATTATCCTGAGTCTTGGCATCGTTGGCGTCATAACAACTCTTCTCGTGCTCTTTGCCGATACGGCCCTGCGCCTTTTTACAAGCGACGAAGGCGTAATCCTGTCGGGAGTCGATTTTATCCACGTGAACCTCTTTTTCATGCTCTTTAACTGCGTGAACCAGGTCCTTGCCGGCGCCCTCCGCGGCCGCGGGGATTCAGTTGCGCCAATGGTCATCATGCTCTTTTCCTTTGTCCTCATCCGCCAGATTTACCTTTTTGTCATGAGCCGCTTTATCAGCAATACGCCTCTTACCATGGGTTTTGGCTACCCCGTGGGCTGGATGACCTGCTGCCTTCTTGAAGTGGCTTACTTCTATTGTTCTGGAAACATCGGCCGCGTAAGGGGCCTTTTTTTCTTATTTTACTCAGCCCAAAAAACAAGCTGATTTGATGAAGTACGTATGTCCATTGCTTTGAGAAAGATTAATCTGAAGCAATGGCTCATGGCCTCTCGTACAACAGTGCCCTTCACGGTTGGGATAGCTATCGCCTGGGCGCTTTCTTTCCTAACCTTCCCTTTTTTTAGTTCGCTGCAGAAATCGCGCCGAGTAAATGCAGTTACTTGCCATCCTTGCTTGAGAAATGATTCTTTTGAGAGCAAGGATGGCATGACGATTCGCAAGAAATTACCTACCACAATCTCATATTAAAGTTCGCCCGAAAGATGCCTTCTGGCGAGCAAGCCACTTCTGAAATTTTTTTCGGATGATCCAGGAAACCTTTTTTCGCCTACGGCCCATATCGATCCATCTGCATTGTCAAACGCGGCAGGCTTCCTAGAAGTACGCAAATCTTGTACGACGTCATCAGCCTGCTTCGCGATTTTCCTAGCATCCGGGCCAATCTGGAACCATATTTGAAAATGGTAAATGGCAAAAAGGCAACGGCCTTGAAGGGTAAGGCCCAACAAAAGCAGGCTGGAAAGAAAGGCAGCCTCCTTTCTTTCCAACCTGCTTTTACTTTTACTTAGAAGCGGTCTACCAGTTTATAGCCCTTCCCCATGAGGAACGTTTCCGTTTCTGCTTCATCGGTCTGCATCACCACAATAGGATTCGATGTCTTGCGGTCAAAGGAGATATAAAGATAGCGGATATTGACATTGGCCTGGTTGAGGCTGTCTAAGATCTTGTTCAAGGTTCCAGGGGCATCAGAGGCCATATCGACAGCAATGACAAAATCAATGCGGCACTGATAGCCGGCCTTGGTAAGCAGGTCCTTGGCATTATTCGCATCATCTACGATGATGCGAACAATGCCAAAATTCCGCACTGTCTGTTGCCAACATGGTATAGATATTGATCCTACCTTTTGCCAATTCGTCCGTCATCCTGCCCAAGGCACCCTTGGCATTGGCGGCAAAAATAGAGATTTGTTTCAGCATGAATATACGCTCCCCTCTCAGCCTTGGACGCGGCCGGCCAGTTCCTTGATGAGGGCTTCCGTCTTTTCCCAGCCCAGGCAGGGATCGGTGATGGATTTCCCGTAGACACCTTCTTCAATGGACTGACTGCCATCTTCCAAATAGCTTTCAATCATGATTCCTTTGACCAGCTTTCGAAGATCCGGATTCATATGGCGGCTGTATAGAACATCATTTGCAATGCGAACCTGTTCCAGGTATTTTTTCCCTGAATTGGCATGGTTGGCATCGATAATGACCGCTGGATGGGAAAGGCCCCGCTTCCATAGGATTCATGGAGACGGACCAGGTCTTCGTAATGATAGTTGGGCAGACTCCGGCCAAACTGGTCCACATAGCCGCGCAGGATAGCGTGAGCGAGCGGATTGCCCTTGGTCCGCACTTCCCAGCCTCGGAAAAAGGAAACTGCTGCTCATGCTGGGCCGCCGCAATGGAATTGAGCATAACGGAGATGTCTCCACTGGTAGGATTCTTCATCCCCACAGGAATGCCCACACCGCTTGCAATCATGCGATGCAGCTGATCTTCGACAGAACGGGCCCCAATGGCAGCATAGGAAATCAGGTCCGACAGATAGCGATGATTTTCCGGGTAAAGGATTTCCTCGGCACAAGTAAAGCCCGTTTCCCGAATAACCCGTTCATGCATCTTGCGGCAGGCAAGAATCCCCTTGAGCATGTCCTCCCCACCGTGGGGATCGGGCTGATGAAGCATACCTTTATAGCCAACACCAATGGTGCGCGGTTTATTGGTATAGACGCGGGGAATGAGGAAAAGCGTCTCCTTGACTTCTTCTTGGACGCGGGCAAGGCGCGTGCAGTACTCGGTGACCGCGTCTTCGTTATCAGCAGAACAAGGTCCAATGATGAGAAGGAACCGGGCATCCTTTCCTGTCAGGATGTCCCGGATTTCCTGATCCCGACGCGTTTTGATCTGATAAAGGCCCGGATCCACAGGGTGCTCCATTTTAAGCTCCTGAGGTGACGGCAATTTACGGATGAACTCCATTTCAAGTTCCATAGAAAGCCTCCCTGAAAAAAGTTGGACGTATTATACCATATCTATGAAAAAGATTCATGAATCTGTCCCTAAGAGGTTGTTGTCCCCCACTTTCCGACCCGAGAATGTAACCATTGTTCCAAAAAAGTCACCCCCACTGCGGAAAGGTTCCGCAATGAGGGTTCACTCTTTTATACGATAAGGCCTCCACTCGGTCTTAGAAAGCCGGGATCACAGCGCCTTTATACTTTTCTTCAATGAATTTCTTGACTTCCGGGCTCGTCAAGGCTTTTTTCAGGGCCTGAATTTCCTTGCGGTTTTCATCGCCCTTTCGAACGGCGACGATATTGGCGTAAGGTGAATCCTTCGGTTCGATGAATAGGGCATCCTTCGTCGGATTCAGCTTAGCTTCCATTGCGAAGTTGGAATTGATGACGGCAAGGTCCACATCATCCAAGGTGCGGGGCAGCATCGCAGCTTCTGCTTCGGTGATCTTGAGGTTCTTCGGATTTTCCACGATATCCCCGACCGTTGCCGAAATGCCGACGCCATCCTTTAGTTTGATGAGGCCTGCTTTAGCAAGGATATTGAGGGCACGGCCGCCGTTGGTCGGATCATTCGGGATTGCGACTTTGGCCCCGTCGGGAACGCTCTTGATGTCTTTCAGTTTCTTGGAATAGACCCCCATCGGTTCGATATGAACGGCAACAAGGTTCACCAGGTCAAGCTTACGGTCAGCAGCAAACTTCTTCAGATAGGGTTCATGCTGGAAGAAGTTGGCGTCAATTTCCTTGTCGTTCAAGCTGAGGTTCGGCTTGACGTAATCCGTAAATTCAATAATCTGGAGATCGATGCCATCCTTGGCAAGGAGCGGTTTGATCTCATTTAGGATTTCCGCGTGCGGAACCGGCGTGGCACCGACTTTCAGCACGACTTTCTTGTCACTGCTTTGGGCTGCTTCTTCTTTTCACCGCTGCATCCGGCAACAAGTGCGCCGAGGGCGAGGAGGCCAGCGAGGGCCCAAACTGTTTTCTTCATTGTCATCAACATCCTTTCAGTGGTCCCCGTCTGGGGCTTTGTCTGCATTATGATGTGATTATACCGTTATGCATGAAAAGGCACAAATACATATAAGTTATGTCTTGTTATGCATTCCAGTTATGGAGAACTCGTTCAGCCGCTTCCTTCTCGATATCCTGCACTTCCCGTTTCAGGCGGGCAATGCCCGCACTCATGGCCACTTTTGCCACAGCGCCGGCAATAGCCGGTACAATACGGTGGTCAAACGCTCCGGGGACAACGTAGTCCTCGCGCAGTTCATCCTCAGGAATGAGGCCGGCAATGGCATGAACGGCAGCCACCTTCATCTCTTCCGTAATGGCAGAGGCGCGGACAGCGAGGGCCCCGCGGAAAATACCAGGGAAGACGCAGACATTATTGACTTGGTTCGGAGCATCGCTGCGGCCCGTTCCCGCCACAAGTACGCCGGCAGCTTTGGCTTCTTCATAGGTCGTTTCAGGAACGGGATTTGCAAGGGCGAAGACAACCGCCTTGGGAGCCATACTTTCCATGATATCCTTCGTGAAAAGACGCGGTCCCGATACACCGATAAGGACATCCGCACCCTTGGCGGCCCCGGCAAGGTTTCCTTTATAGTGGGCCTTATTGGTGACGCTTGCCAGATACTTTGTTGCCATGTCCATGTCCCCGGGACGGCCCTCGTAGACCGCACCGTCAATATCGATCATCGTCAGGTCTGTTACGCCCAAGCGATAGAGCAGTTTGCCAATGGCAGAACCTGCGGCGCCGCAGCCGTTCACCACAACCTTGACCTTTGTAATGTCCTTTTTGGCAAAGCGCAAGGCGCCAAGGACGGCAGCGCAGGCAATGATGGCGGTTCCGTGCTGGTCATCATGGAAAACCGGGATGGAGCAGCGTTTGATGAGTTCATTTTCAATCCAGTAGCATTTTGGTGAAGCAATGTCTTCCAAGTTGATGCCGCCAAAAGAAGGCTGGAGTTTTGTGACAATGTTCACAAATTCTTCCGGATCTTTGGTATCGATACAGATGGGGATAGAATCAATATCGCCAAATTTCTTATAAAGGACGGACTTGCCTTCCATGACAGGCATGGCCGCCTCCGGACCGATGTCCCCCAGCCCCAGGACACGGGTGCCATCACTGATGACGGCGACCATATTGCCCCGGCAGGTGTACTCAAAGGAAAGGTCAGGGTTTTCCTTGATCTTGCGGCACGGCTCGGCAACGCCCGGCGTATAGGCAAGGGCAAGGTCATGGCCATTTTCAAGGGGCGCCTTGCAGCGCACTTCCAGCTTTCCATGGAATTTCTTGTGAAGCGCCAGGGCTTCGGCATTGATTTTTTCCGTATCTGCCATAAGGGATTCCTCCTTTTTCCAAGAGGCCTAGGGCCTTTTACAGCGAAAGGACCCAAGGTCCTTTCTGGTTCAGTAGTTATTTGGCAAGTTCCCGCACTTCAAAGAAGGGGGCTCTGCCCTTTTCGAGGGTTAAGATACCATAGGTCGGCACATCGCCCCGCGGTTTGGCTGCACTGCCGGGGTTGATGACAAGGATTCCGTCAATCACTTCATTGACAGGGGTGTGAATATGGCCAAAGACAACAACCTGGGCGTTTTTTTCCTGTCCCCAGTAAATGAGATTGTCCCAGCGGGAACGGGATACATAGCGGTTGCCATGCACCATGGCAAGAGTCGTTCCTTCAAGTTTTGTGACAAGTTCCACAGGACCCCGGTCCTCATAGACGTCGCAGTTGCCGCAGACAGCATAGACAGGTACGCCGGTCTTTGCTTCCAGATAAGGTGCGTCCTGACTGTAATCACCGGCATGAAGCCAGAGATCGACCTTTCCCGCATCAAGGATGACGCGGTCCATGGCCTTTTTGACGCCATGGGTATCACTGATGACTCCAATCCTCATTTCATCTTTCTCCATTGGCTGACAAGTTTTTTTGCCGCTTTAGCGCGGTGACTGATGCCGTTTTTTTCTTCCATAGTAGCTTCTCCCAACGGTTTATGGAGCTCCGTCGACCAAAAAAGCGGATCGTAGCCAAAGCCATTGGTGCCATGGGGCTCATGGAGCAGGATACCATCACAGATGCCGCTTGATTCAACGACAATCTTGCCTTCGGGACTTGCAACGGCAAGGGCACAGAAAAAACGGCAGTTGCGACGAACCTGCATCTTCATGTTAGCAAGGAGGAGTTCGTTGTTTTCCTCGTCCGTGGCCTCTTCGCCTGCATACCGGGCAGAACGGACACCGGGTGCACCCTTGAGGCTTAGGACCTCAAGTCCGGAATCATCAGCCAGGCACATCCGGCCTGTTGCTTTGGCGTAGTATGTAGCCTTCAGGCGTGCATTGGCGGC
>ENA-OQBV01001502-OQBV01001502.1-human-gut-metagenome-genome-assembly--contig:-NODE-1502-length-11386-cov-2.948042_pt1 | contig 11386 bp, 14 predicted proteins | sample MGYA00242750_ERZ504559 | MGnify/ENA primary metagenome ERZ504559 (study PRJEB26092, sample SAMD00036230) | human gut metagenome | host: Homo sapiens | study: EMG produced TPA metagenomics assembly of...
TTCCAAGCTCTGTACAAACCGTTGTAAAGTGTCTCTTCTGTTTCTGTCATAGTAAGAAATATCTGTCTTTTCATTCAAACATCTTTTTACAAACCTTCTGCTGCAAAGTCGGTGCGTTGACAAACCCTAAATACGTGTTCGCCACACTCGCCGCTGAAATCAAGTCTTCACTGTCTGCCGCTTCATCCGGAATCACAAGATACCCAATTCGTTCGCCCGGCAGCGAAAGCGATTTGCTATAAGAATAACCGACAATTGTATTGTTATAGTATTTTGTCAGATATGGTACCTCCACACCATCATATGCCAGTTCACGATACGGTTCATCGGAAATCAGATAGATATCTGTTCCAAATTCTTTTTGTTTTTCTTCCATGATAGCAGCCAGCTTTTGAATCGTCTCCTCTGAATACACAACTCCGGTCGGATTATTCGGTGTATTTACGATAACCGCCTTCGTCTTTGCCGTAATCTTCTGCTCAAACTCATCAAGTTTCGGCTGGAAATTTTCTGTATTAGGAGAAACCTCAACAAGCACACCATCAAAATTTGCTGTGTAACTTCTGTATTCTCCAAAATATGGCGCAAACGCGATCACTTCGTCTCCCGGATTCAGCAAAATCTTCAACGCTACATTAAGTCCACCTGCCGCTCCGACTGTCATGACAATGTTATTTCCGGAAAACGCTGTCTCAAACCGCTCATTTAATGAATCTGCCACTGCCTGTCTCACATCTGCATAGCCTGCATTGCTGTTCGTATAGCCGTGAAGCGCCACCGGATCTTCTTCATTCAAAATGTCAATCATTGCCTGCTTTACAGCCTCCGGAGCCGGGACATTCGGGTTCCCAAGACTAAAATCAAACACATTCTCCGCTCCATAAATCTGTGCCAGACGATTCCCCTCCTCGAACATCGCACGGATTGCGGAGCTGTTTGCCACCATATTTTTCATCTTTTCTGCTATCATCGTATCGTTCTCCTTTATGATTCTGATTTTTTGTAACAACGCCTTTTTCTACAAGGAATACCGGGCGGTAAGACAATTTCGCCTTGCGAAGTCCCTCAGCTCCTGTATCTTCCTCGCGGTTGACATATTTGTAATTCATACATTCATGCTCTACAAATTGCTGATTGATCATTGGATACGCTCCCTGCACATCCGCAAATGCCTTCTCAATATGAACCACAAATGTATCTTCACTGATCGGCTCTCCCATGGTAAATGCCACAATCTCTCCATTTACCCGAAGAAGTCCTCCTTTCAATTCCAGTTCTTCAAACAAACGCAGCGAATTGAGTGTCACGCACATCTCTGCATTCTTTTCCACATCTTCCTCACATCCGCTTTCATTTCTCCACTTCAACGCCATCTGGAAACATTCTTCTACATTCTCCTTTGTGATCGGCTCATAACACCAGTCATCAAATGTCGCCTTAAATTTGTTGATATGATTTCGTTTCGCATGAAGTTTTTTGCCGGACAATGTCGCAAGTTTTTCCGATTCATACACATAATCAGCAATATCTCTGTTGTACTCAATCTGATACTGTCCCGGATACCACTCCTCCAGTTGTCTGAAGTTATCCTCCGTTACATTATATAACACAAATGGCGCCTCTTTTTTTGCACTATATTCCATCAAAAATTCAAGCACCCGTTTCACATCCTCCGCGGCTCCTACCGGATAGGCAAACGCCAGACCGTGATCCTCTGATTTGAATACAATCGTATGTTCTATCTCTGCAAATGTCACTTTATAGTGTCTTGACCATAAAAATACATTGACAAATGTTCTCTCACAGCTGCGGCTCGGATATTTCCGAAAATAGGACTCTATAAGTTCGCGGTCTTCTATTTCCGGTCGTTTAAACTGAATTTCTTCCATAAAATTACCCTTCTCCTTTGCTATTTTTTCATACTTTAAAAGTATACCATATTTTTCCCACTTTTTTAGTCGGACTTGAAAAAATTTACATTTCTTTTATAGACTAAGAGCGGAACTGCATTTGATAAAGTGATTCATATACACCTTTTTTTTGACATCAATTCTTCATGTGTTCCTTCTTCTTCAATTCCATTTTCTGTCAGAACAAGAATCCGCTTTGCATTGCGAATTGTTGACAGACGGTGTGCAATCACAAACGTCGTCCGGTCTTTTGCAAGTTCTTCTAACGACTTTTGTACTACCTGTTCACTCTCATTGTCAAGCGCCGATGTCGCCTCATCAAAAATAAGAATCGGTGGATTCTTCAAGAACACACGGGCAATCGAAAGTCTCTGTTTCTGCCCTCCTGACAATTTCACTCCGCGCTGTCCGATATCGGTATCATATCCTTCCGGAAAACTCATGATAAATTCATGCGCATTTGCCCGCTTTGCCGCGCGAATGACTTCCTCGTCTGTCGCATTTGGATTGCCATAGCGGATATTGTCCATGATCGTTCCTGCAAACAGATACACATCCTGCTGTACAATTCCGATATTGTTTCGCAAATCCGCCAATTTTATATGCCTGATATCCATTCCATCAATCTGAATGCTTCCCTCAGACACATCATAAAATCTCGGTATCAAACTGCAAAGCGTTGTCTTACCGACTCCTGACGGTCCCACTAATGCCATATAATCTCCCGCATCTACTTTTAACTGAATATTATTTAATACTTTCTCTGCACTTTCTTCATAGTAGAAAGAAACGTTTTCAAATGTAATATCTCCCTTTAGATGATCTACAACTATCGCATCCTTTTCATCTTTGATATCCGGTGCAATTGCCATAATTTCCTGAAATCGCTCAAATCCAGAATATCCATTTTGGAACATCTCTGTAAAGTTCACAGTTTTTTTACAGGTTCTACGAAATTATTGATATACAGCAAAAATGTAACCAAATCTGTCACGATGATCGCACCCGATGTCAAAAAGCTTACTCCAGCCAAAAGCACTGCAACAGTCACAAGCGTTGTCAATGCACTTAATCCCGAATTATATCCTGCCATATACCGGTAGCTTACTTTTTTGCATTCACAAAATTCTTATTTCCCTGATTGAATTTCTTCATCTCAATCTCTTCGTTTGCAAACGACTTTACCACACGGATACCGGAAAGACTGTCCTCAATCTGGCTGTTGATATCCGCGATTTTCTCGCGGTTGCGCTTAAATGCACGTTTCATCTTTCGATTATAGTACCATGCAAACAGAGCCATCACCGGCACGAACACAAACGCAACAATTGTAAGCGGTGCATTGATATTGATCAAAATCACAAATGCACCGACCAGTTTTATGATCGAGATGACCACGTCCTCCGGCCCATGATGCAAAAGCTCCGTAATATCAAATAAATCACTCGTAATACGCGACAATAATGCCCCAACCTTCTGATTGTCATAAAAAGCAAATGTCAGTTTCTGATAATGCCCAAAGATGTCACTGCGCATATCTGCTTCCATATAAGCCCCCATAATATGCCCATAATATGCAATAAAATAATTGCAGCCAAACTCGACGATAACGAGTCCGATCATCACCGCACCTAATACGAGAATTGTCTGCATCGCTTTATGGTGATTAAAATAAACCACCTCATTCGTGATATAGCGCACGATCAGCGGAATCACTAACGTGATAACTGCTCCCAAAATTGCAAAAAACATATCACTGTAAAACAAAACCCGATACGGTTTATAATATGAAAATAATTTTTTTAATTTTTCTCTCATCAGATGTTTCTCCTCCTTCTTCTCAAATATCATACTATAGGAAGAAAAAAAGTGCAATCCTGCTCGATATAAATGAATTCTACGAGGCAGAACAAAAATATCAATCAAAAAAATAGAAATCAGCTCTTCTTACATTCTTAAGCCAATTTCTATTTCTTTTTATAATCTATTCATTCATATTCGCCAGTTTCGCTGCCTGGTCTGCCGCAATCAGGCTATCTATGATCTCGTCCAGATCTCCATTCATAATATTATCAATCTTATACAACGTCAATTTGATACGGTGTTCTGTCACACGTCCCTGTGGGAAGTTGTATGTTCTGATCTTTTCAGAACGATCTCCTGTACCAATCTGGCTTCTTCTTGCTTCCGCCTCTGCTGACTGCTGTTTTTCCAACTCTAACTCATACAGCTTTGAACGAAGTAAACGGAACGCTTTTTCCTTGTTCTGTAACTGTGATTTTTCTGTCTGGCTGTAAATTACAATTCCTGTCGGGTAGTGAGTCAGACGAACCGCTGAGTCAGTTGTATTGACACACTGTCCACCATTTCCGGACGCACGCATAACATCGATACGGATATCTTTTTCATCAATGACAACATCCACTTCTTCCGCCTCCGGCATGACTGCCACAGTGATTGTAGAAGTGTGGATACGTCCGCCGGATTCTGTCTCCGGAACACGCTGCACACGATGTACACCACTTTCATATTTCATTCGTGAATATACACCTTGACCACTTACCATAAATACAACTTCTTTGAATCCTCCGATCCCATTTTCACTAAATGAAATCATCTCGGTCTTCCAATGCCTGCTCTCCGCATAATGCACATACATACGGTACACTTCTGCCGCAAACAATGCAGATTCATCTCCACCTGCACCCGCGCGGATCTCGACCATAATGTTCTTATCATCGTTCGGGTCTTTTGGAAGAAGTAAAATCTTCAATTCATGCTCCAGCTCTTCCACACGCTTTTTAGAAGAAGAAAGCTCCTCTTTTGCAAGCTCGCGCATCTCTTCGTCAGACTCCATCTCCAACATCTCTTCACTGTCTGTGATTGCCTGCTTCGCACTCTTATATTCATTGTATGCTTCTACAATCGGAGCAAGATCTGATTGCTCTTTCATCAATTTTCTGAAACGATTCTGATCGTTTGCCACATCCGGTTCCTGCAGTTCACTCATAAGCTCTTCAAAACGAATAAGCAAATCATCTAATTTATCAAACATGTCCATTCCTCCATATTCTCATCCGCCCGCATGGCGGGCAACATTTTCTTCTATACTATATACCTTTTTCTATGTGTTCACCTTCTGCAATATTGTACACGCCAAAGACAACCCGGTCAAGTCCTGCGAGGTCCTTTTTCACCATCACATCCTCAAATCCGGCTTTTTCCATCAGACATTTTACATCCTGCCCCTGATCATGTCCAATCTCAAAATACAACATTCCACCTTTTTTCAGATACATCGGACTTTGTTCTATCAATTTTCTATAAAAATAAAGTCCATCCTCTTTTCCGTCAAGAGCAAGAATCGGATCGTGGCATCTCACCTCTTCTTTTAATTCTTCAATCACCGCTGTTCTGATATATGGTGGATTTGACACAATCACATCATACTTATCCACAATATTTTCAAATAAATCGCTTTTTATCAACAGTGGTTCCACCTGATGTTTCTCGGCATTTTTTTTGCTGTCTTCAGAGCTTCGTCTGAAATATCTGCTCCCACTCCCTGCGCGATCTTTCCTAATTTCATCAGACTGATCAGTATACAACCGGAACCGGTACACATATCCAGCACTTTCATCTGTGGCTGAACATAAGACAGCACACATTCCACCAACGTCTCCGTGTCTTGCCTTGGAACAAGGACATGTTCATTGACCGCAAATTCCAATCCCATAAATTCCTGAACACCTGTGATATGCTGAAGTGGAATATGCTGCGCCCTCTGCTCCAGATAGGCTTTATATAAAGAGCCCTGCTCATCCGTGATCTTCTCATCCGGCTTCAAAAAATATGCTGTTCTGTCAAGCCCTGTGACAAATTCAAGCAGATACCATGCATCAACAGAACACTCTTCAATCCCAGCTGCGTTTAATCGCTCCCGGCCATATTCATACGCTTCTTTCAATGTCATCTTACATCCGCTCCAAAATTTTCTCTCAGATATTCTTTCCAGTCAAATACTTCCTCCACTGCCTTGATTGCCACTTCGATCATATCGTCTTCCGGCTCTTTTGTCGTCAGATTCTGAAGCGCCAGTCCCGGTTTACTCAAAAGCTCTACGACTGGATTGTCGCTGTTTCCCGCCAAACGAATCATCTCATAAGAAATTCCTGCAATCAGTGGAATCAGCGCAATACGGAGCACAACTCTTAGCACCGGAGATTCTACGGTAATAAAAAACATACAATGATGCTGACAAACAACACAAAAAACAGAAAGCTTGTTCCACAACGTTTGTGCTGCTTCGAACTTTTTCTTACATTCTCCACATTCAACTCTAATCCGTGCTCAATGCAATTGATACATTTATGCTCTGCACCGTGGTACATAAAAACCCTCTGTATATCCTTCATCCGAGAAATGAGCAAGATATAGCCGATAAAAATAGCAATTCTGATCAAACCTTCTATGACAGACTTTATAAATCTGGAGGAAATAACTTTGTCAAACAAACCGGAAATAAAATATGGCAGCACCATAAATATTCCCATCGCCAGCACAATCGAAACTGCCACGGTAATTCCCATAAGCACATTTTCCTTTTTCTCCTGTTTCTTTGCTTCTTCCTCCGTCAAGACACGTGACGTCTCCTCCTCTTCATAAAAGCTGGCTGAATAAGTAAGCGTCTTCATACCTAATACCATGGAATCTATAAAATTAAAAATTCCTCTGATAAACGGAATCTTAGTGAGCTTTTCCCACTTTATAAAACTCCTATATTCGTCTTTTTTGACTTCAATCTCTTTGTCAGGCTTTCGCACTGCAACCGCATAGTCCTTGCCGTTTTTCATCATAATTCCTTCGAGTACAGCCTGACCGCCTATGTTTGATGATTTCATAGTTCCTGCCTTTCCATAAAGAAACAAAAGGGTTGAGATGCATTGACCTCAACCCGTTCATTTGGATTCTCTTATTCCTGAATTCCGTATTTTTTGTTAAACTTATCAACACGACCACGAGCCTGAGCAGCTTTTTGTTGTCCTGTGTAGAATGGATGACATTTTGAACAAATTTCTACGTGGATATCTTCTTTTGTAGATCCTGTTACAAATGTGTTCCCACAGTTACATGTTACTGTTGCTTGATGGTATTCTGGATGTATTCCTTCTCTCATGATTTTCACCTCTTTAATAATTTTATTTGTGCGTAGGCCATCGTCTGTCAAGTACATCTCAAACGATGCCCGCGATGATTTCTACTTCTAAACAGCTTTGTCATTGTACCTACAGATGCCAGTTCTTTGCTAAGTTTTCTATAAATTTTTTATAAAACTTCGTCTTTTTACCATTTGAACAAATTCTTCGTTGTTCTTTGTACGTGCAAACATGTTCAAAATGTTGTCTACTGCCTCATCCGGCTTCATTCCATTCAACGCTTTTCGCATTGTATAAACCGCCTCCTGCTCCTCCGAAGACAGCAGAAGATCCTCACGTCTTGTCCCTGATTTTGGAATATCAATCGCAGGGAATACTCGTTTTTCCTGTAATTTACGATCTAATACAAGTTCCATGTTACCGGTTCCTTTAAATTCTTCATAGATGACCATCATCCATCTTACTTCCGGTATCTACAAGCGCTGTGGCAAGAATGGTAAGGCTTCCGCCTTCTCTCATATTTCTCGCCGCACCAAAGATTCGTTTTGGCATATGAAGCGCAGCCGGATCAAGACCTCCCGACAATGTTCTTCCACTCGGTGGAACAGTAAGGTTATATGCCCTTGCAAGTCTTGTAATACTGTCTAACAGAATCATGACATCTTTTTTATGCTCTACCAGGCGTTTTGCACGCTCGATCACCATCTCTGATACACGTCTGTGATGTTCCGGCAGCTCGTCAAATGTAGAATAGATCACTTCTACATTCTCTCCTGTGATTGCTTCTTTTATGTCTGTTACTTCTTCCGGACGCTCATCAATCAGAAGAATCAGCAAATGCATCTCCGGTTATTTTTCAAAACAGACTGTGCCACCTGCTTTAACAGCGTTGTCTTACCCGCTTTCGGCGGAGACACGATCATACCACGTTGTCCCTTTTCCTATTGGCGACAACAGGTCTACAATCCTCATCGCCGTACTGCTCTGTCCGTTCTCAAGACGCAGTCTTTCATTCGGGGAAAATCGGTGTCATATCTTCAAAATTCGCTCTTTTTTGTCGCCTCACTCGGAGAAACTCCATTAATCTTTGTAAGATACAAAAGGGCGCTGAATTTTTTCTGCCTGTGTCCTTAAATCCTTGTATTTCCGGAGGATAATATCTCCAGTCTTCAAGCCAAATCTGCGGATTTGAGACGGGGAAACATACACATCATTCTCTCCCGGAAGATAATTATCGCTTCGAATAAATCCATATCCATCCGGGAGTACCTCTATAATTCCGTGTGCCACCATTGCCGCTGTCAAGCTGCTCAATATCTGCCACACCGGCTTTTTCATTCTTAATCTCCTCTTTTACTTCTTTTGCTTTATCTTTTTCGTCCTGTTCCAGCATCAGTTCTATCAGCTCTGATTTCTTCATAGTGCTGACACCTTTTAATTTTCTTGCTTTCGCAATATCTCTTAATGCTGCTAGTGACAGAGATTCATACTTTTCTCTCATACTTACATCCTTTCTCTATTCAAATACCATACTGTGGGATTTCACTGTCTGAATTGACTACATTGAATTTTCTGATTCCTATTATACACTACTTTTCTCAGAAGATAAAGTATTTTTTTCATCTCAGTTGATTTGAGTTCCGCACAATGGTATGATAATGTACGAAACAAAAACTAAAATGTAATAAAAGGGTGTGGAAAAATGACAACAAACGAAAAAGCCTTACAAATGCACGAACAGTGGAACGGTAAACTAGAGACAACCGCCAAGGCGCATGTAAACTCCAGAGAAGATCTTGCAATCGCATATACACCTGGCGTTGCCGAGCCATGTAAAGTCATCGCAAAAGAACAAGAGGCAGTCTATAAATATACTATGAAAGCTAATACTGTAGCCGTTATCTCTGACGGAAGTGCAGTTCTCGGTCTCGGAAATATCGGGGCATATGCAGCGCTTCCTGTCATGGAAGGAAAAGCAGTTCTTTTCAAAGAGTTCGGTCAGATCAATGCAGTTCCAATCTGTCTTGACACACAGGATACAGAAGAGATCATCAAAACTATCGTAAATATTGCCCCGGCATTTGGAGGAATCAATTTGGAAGATATTTCTGCTCCACGTTGTTTTGAAATTGAAGAACGATTAAAAGAATTGTTGGATATTCCGGTATTTCACGACGACCAGCACGGAACTGCCATTGTAGTGCTCGCCGGAATCATCAACGCATTAAAAGTGACAGGAAAGCAAAAAGACTCATGCAAAGTAATCGTAAACGGTGCCGGTTCCGCTGGAATTGCCATCACAAAACTACTTTTGACTTATGGCTTTTCTCACATTACTATGTGTGATATCAATGGAATTCTTTCCAAAAATTCGCCGAATTTAAACTACATGCAGAAATACATGACCGAAGTGACCAATTTGGAAGAAAAAGAAGGAACACTTGCCGATGCTCTCTGTGGCGCAGATATTTTCATCGGTGTCTCCGCGCCAAACATCGTGACGGAAGATATGGTTGCTTCCATGAATAAGGATGCCATCCTTTTTGCCATGGCAAATCCTGTCCCTGAGATCATGCCTGACCTTGCAAAAAAGGCTGGTGCAAAGGTTGTCGGAACAGGACGCTCTGATTTTCCAAATCAGGTAAACAATGTCGTTGCTTTTCCTGGAATCTTCCGCGGCGCTTTGGAAGGACGCGCCACACAGATTACAGAAGAGATGAAACTTGCGGCTGCCCATGCCATCGCCGGACTTGTAGCTGAGGAAGATTTAAGCGATACCAATATTCTTCCGGAAGCGTTTGATCCACGCGTTGCAGATGCAGTAAGCGCTGCAGTAAAGGCTTTGATCTAATGGAGCGCTGGGGTGACAAGCGATATTATTCGCTTGACTATTATGTCAAACAGACCTTTCACGAAAAGCTTTATAAAATTGCACTGGATGGAGGTATGACTTGCCCGAATCGGGATGGAACACTCGGAAACACCGGCTGTATTTTTTGCAGCGCCGGAGGATCCGGGGACTTTGCCGGTGATCGGAACGTCTCCATTAAAGAACAAATTTCAGACGGAAAAGCCTTGTCCAGCGCAAACACACCGGCTCTTCCTATATTGCCTATTTTCAGGCATATACGAATACCTATGCCCCCGTCTCCTACTTGGAACAGATTTTTATGGAGGCACTTCAGGAACCGGATGTAAAAGTCCTGTCCATTGCAACAAGACCGGACTGCCTGTCGGACGATATTTTAGATTTGCTGAATCGTCTGAATCAGATCAAACCGGTCTGGATTGAGCTTGGACTACAGACAATACACGAAAAAAGCGCCGAGTTTATCCGACGAGGATATCCTCTTTCTATGTTTGAGCGGGCAGTCACTCAATTGCATCATATCGGAATTCCGGTCATCGTTCATACCATCTTGTGTCTCCCCAATGAGACTAAACAGATGATGCTTGATACGATTTCTTATCTCAACAGGCTTCCGATTCAAGGCATAAAATTACAACTGTTGCACATTTTAAAACATACAGACCTTGCCAAGTCCTATGAGCAGTCTCCATTTTGGCTTCCTTCTTTGGAGGAATATCTGGAATTACTTGGGGTTCTGATCTCCCACCTTCGTCCGGATATTGTAGTCCACCGACTCACAGGAGACGGTCCAAAGAATTTACTGATCGCGCCCAAATGGACTGCGAACAAGCGTCTTGTGCTGAACAGTATTCAAAAATATTTTAAGGATACTGATATTTGGCAGGGGAAAGATTATCTTTCTCATGCTTAGAAAGGAGCAGTTATGTCAGAACCATTTACACTTTATAAATTGATTGTTTTATATATGTTGGAAAAATTGGATTTTCCGCTTACCAACGGACAAATTTCGGAATTTATTCTTGATAAGGGTTACACTACCTACTTCACCTTACAGCAGGCTCTCTCCGAGATGGTAGAATCCAATCTGATCCGCGAAGAATTTGTTCACAATCGCACACTTTATCATCTCACAGAGGAGGGACTTGAGACCATACAATATTTCAAGACAAACATCTCTTCCGCCATCCGTGAAGATGTCGATGCCTTTATCGAAGAAAAACGATATGAACTCAAAGATGAAGTATCTGTCAAAGCAGACTATTATAAAAATATGAGCCATGAATTTTCTGTAAGATGCCAGATTATTGAAAACGCTTCACCGCTCATTGATTTGACTCTCACTGTCCCTACTGAAGAAGAAGCGATTGCTGTCACTAATAACTGGAATAAAAATCATCAGGAAGTCTATGCGCTCATTATGCAGCATCTTTTATAAAATATTACACATT
>ENA-OQBV01001507-OQBV01001507.1-human-gut-metagenome-genome-assembly--contig:-NODE-1507-length-11366-cov-3.981849_pt1 | contig 11366 bp, 9 predicted proteins | sample MGYA00242750_ERZ504559 | MGnify/ENA primary metagenome ERZ504559 (study PRJEB26092, sample SAMD00036230) | human gut metagenome | host: Homo sapiens | study: EMG produced TPA metagenomics assembly of...
TTTAACTTTGGTATTAATGTAACACTCTAATTTCTGAAAAATATTATGAAAACAAGCAATATGATATTTACAAAAGCATGTATGGTACTGGCTGCGACTGCTTTGGTGAACGTTAGCTGTACGGATGATTTTTTGAAACAGGACCCTTTATCGTTTTACAATCCCGAAAATACTTACACAACAGAATCTGGTTTGCAATCAGCCTTGGCTATGTGTGATTATGGCTTGAAAGAAATGCTGATGGACGGAAATGGTAACGTGATGCCTATGGCTTCCCTTTATTTCATGACAGATATTGGTCTGTATGGGAAAACCGATGCGGGCGATATGCAAGACGATTTTGCCAATAAGATAACTCCGACATCCGGTATGAAAGGTGGTGGGGATGAGAATGCTATGTCACGTTTCTGGGACCGCACATGGAATAGTGTGACTTTTGCAAATACTATTATCTCCAATGTAGGTAAAGTAGAAGGGTTGGATCCCACTTTGCGCGATGAATATTTAGGACGTGCTTACTTTCATCGCGCCTATGCCTACTATCACGGTGTATTATTGTTTGGCGATATACCTTTAATTACGAAGCTGATTGAAGTACCTAAACAAAACTATAAATCCACGAGTAAAGAGGCAATCTTCCAAATGTTGGTGCATGATTTGGAATTCGCTGTAAAACATGTGTCTCCACAGAAAGAGATCGGTTATATAGGTACTGTCAACCAAGAAGCATGTAAGCAATTGCTTATCAAGTGTTATTTAGTTGTAGGTGAATATCAGAAAGCTGAACAATTAGCTACCGATTTGATTAACAATCATGGTTTGGCTTTAATGAATGCTCCGTTTGGAACGAATGTTTCTTCTGGTAATCCGGAAACATGGCCGGTAGAACGTAATGTAATTTGGGATTTGCATCGTGGAGTAAATATAACTGATGCTTCTAATACGGAAATGATTATGCCTATTTTGAATTATTATGCTGAAGGTTTCATCTCCTATCCGCAGATGCGAGCTATGTGTGTGCATTGGAGTAATGGTATTATCCGTGATCCTCATAACTTAGGATCTCCAACTTATAATTATGCACGTACTGCTGGGGAATATGATGCGAAATTAGATTGGGTACGCGCTATGGGACGTGGTATTGGTTGTTTCCGCACTTCTTATCATTATAATCAGACCATTTGGAATTATGATGGTGAAACAGATTGGCAGGATATGCGTCATAATCGAGAAATAGGTAATTGGATGGAAATGACGGATCTTAAATACAATAATCCAAATTCTGCTTATTATGGGAAAAACATGATGCTTTATGCACCAGAAGATTATTATGATCCGGAATCAGGTGATTTGTTGGTGAGAAAAGGGGATTTGCTTTGTTCTGATACTATTCGTAGTTGGTTCCCGACCCCATTGTACAAAGTATATATACTTGATCAAAATGCTGAAGAAAATATGGGGGCTAATCAGTTTAATGGAGCAACCAAGGGCAATAGTGTGTCTAATGGTAATCTATACTTGTTCCGTTTGGCAGAAACTTACTTACTTCGCGCTGAGGCTAAGTTCTACCAAGGTAACCCGATTGGCGCTGCAGAGGATGTGAACGTAGTTCGTCGTCGTGCTAATGCCAAAAAGATGTTTACTACTGTAACTATCGGTGACATTGCTGATGAACGTGCTCGGGAATTGTATTTGGAAGAATGGAGACAGCCTGAATTGACTCGTATTTCTTGGTGTCTTGCTCGCAGTGGTCAGCCGGATGAATGGGGAGAAACTTATAATCTGTCTACTTGGGATAAGCAGAGTGGTACGGATTTGAATGGAGGAAGCTACTGGTATAAGCGTACTACGCGCTACAATATTTTCAATCATGGGCCTATTGTTTCCAACAAGGAATTGAATTATCAAGTAGATAAACGTAATCTGTTTTGGCCGATTCCCAACTCGGCTATTACTGCTAATACAGGTGCGCGGTTGCGGCAAAATTATGGATATGACGGCTATGATGAAGCGATTCCGATGTTTACTAATTGGGAAGAATCAGTGGCTGATGAAGAATTGACAAAATAATGATAGTTTTCAACAGGCGTTGTTGATACTGATAAAGCAAGTCTGATTAACTTGCGAATTAGATTATAGGAGGATTACGGCTTGAAGTGATTTTAACCCGTAGTCCGTTTTTATCCCTTTTAAGTAGAGGAATATAAAATTTCGGAATTCACTATAGAAAAATCGTTCATGCTTAATTTTTCTACTACTCTTGATTATTTTTTAGCCTTTTTTATTCTTTTAAAGCTTTAAGTTTGCAATGTGAAAAATAGATAAAACGAACTTTAAATATAATGCTTATGAGGAATAAATCTGCTCCCGATTAATATTGGGAATGTGACAAAATTCAGCCCAAGGAGTTTCTAATCACAACTCTATTCGGATAATATTATTACCTATAATCTAATTTAATTAAGAAAAACGATGAAATCAAACTCGTTCTTAAGAAATCGAAAGGCTTTGACTGCCTTATTGCTTTGTACAGGTTTCGTTGCGACCCAGCCGTTCAGTGTGATGGCTGAAGAAATTGTGACTGCCGTACAAACTGTCCAGCAACAGAAACAATCCGTTTCAGGTACTATTAAAGATCCGGCAGGGGAACCGGTTATTGGTGCCAGTATTTTAGAGAAAGGTACTACCAATGGTACAATTACTGATTTCGATGGTAATTTTACATTGAATGTGGCTCCAGGAGCTACATTGGTTATTTCTTATATAGGATATAAGAATCAAGAAATGAAAGTTATTCCGGGAAAATCACTTAACATTATTTTGCAAGAGGATACAGAAACGTTGGAGGAAGTGGTGGTAGTCGGTTATGGTGTGCAGAAGAAATCAGATGTGACCGGTTCTGTTACTTCAGTAGGGAAGGAGCGTCTGGGAAAACTTCCTGTGACGAATGTATTACAAGCTGTTCAAGGTGCGGCAGCAGGTGTTACTATTACACAAACATCTTCCATTCCGGGCGATGCGCCGGATGCTTTGGTGCGTGGCCAGAATTCCATCAATGCTAATTCCGGGCCATATATTGTTGTGGATGGTGTGCCTATCAGCAAGTCGGGAGGTACATTGAATGATATCAATCCGAATGATATTGAATCTATGGAAATTTTGAAGGATGCTTCGGCCACTGCCATTTATGGTACAAACGGTGCGAATGGTGTTATTTTGATTACTACTAAGCGTGGTACTTCCGGCAAGCCGACCATTCGTTATAACGGATATTTCGGGGTGGAGGATTTTTCTCATAAACTAGATTTCTGTGATGGTTCGCAAATCACTCAACGTTATAGAGATTATGTGTCACAGAATCCCGGAGAAACCATGTACAATGACTATGTGAAGAATGCATACGAAGCAGAAAATCAGGCCAATGGTATAGAGAACGATTGGATTGACGCTGTATCGCAAACAGGTATCATCCAAGACCATAACGTAAGTATCGGCGGTGGGGCGGATAATGTGAAGTATTACGTTTCTGCCGACTATATGAGTCAGAAAGGTGTGTTGAAAGGGTTCAATTACAAACGTTACTCCATTCGTACCAACATTGATATGAGTGTGACTGATTATATGAAGGTAGGGACTAATTCATATATAGTATCTCATAACCGTGACGGTGGGCGTGTTAACTTTCTGATGGCTGAGGCTATGTCTCCTTATGCAAAAATGTATGAAGAAGACGGCAGCTATTGCATCAATCCGATGTACAGTGAAACTTTGTTTACCAATCCGTTGATGTGGACTACTACTAATCCCGAACGCCGTCAGTGGAATATTAATATAAACGGTTATGCCGAAATTGATTTCGAAAAATTGATTTCTCCTCTTAAAGGACTGACTTATAAATTCAATGGCGGTTATGCATATATGCCCAAACGTTATAATAATTATGAAGGTAAGTCGGTAAATAATCAGACTGGTTATGCTGAAATAAAGAATGAAGAAACACAAAGTTATACCATAGAGAATATCCTTGCTTATAATCGTGATTTTGGAAAGCATCATTTGGATTTGACAGCTTTGTATGCCGCTTCACGTAAGAAATATCAACGTTCGCAAGCTATGGCCAGCAAATTTATTAATGACGACCAGCAGTGGCATAACATGGGTAGTGCGGAAACACCTAGCGTAGCTTCATATACCGACCTTTATACTACTGTTTCACAAATGGGACGAATTAATTATTCTTATGACAGCCGTTACTTGTTTACATTTACAGTGCGTCGGGACGGTTCTTCTGTTTTCGGTGATAATAACAAATACGGTGTATTCCCTTCTGTCGCTTTAGGTTGGAATATTGCCCGTGAATCATTTATGGAATCTTCCAGTAATTGGTTGAATACATTAAAGCTGCGTGCGTCTTATGGTAAAGCGGGTAACGAGGCCATCGGAGTATATCAGTCACGTGTGAAGATGGATTCGGGCATGTTGGCTTTAGGCGGAGCTTCGAATGCAGGTTTATGGCCCAATGATTTGATGGGGAATGCGGATCTGACTTGGGAAACCACAAAGAGTTTCAATGTCGGTCTGGACTTCGGACTTTGGAATAACCGTTTGACAGGTAATATTGATGTCTATTTCTCAAAGACCAACGATTTGCTTCTGAAACGTAATTTACCTAAAGTAACTGGTTACAACACCGTGTACTCCAATATGGGTGAAACAGCTAATAAAGGTGTGGAATTGACATTGAATTCTCGTAATATTGTTTCAGGCGACTTTACATGGAGTTCCAATTTGGTCTTTTCATGGAATAAGAATGAGATAAAGGACCTTTATGGGGACGGCCAGAATGACTTGGGTAACCGTTGGTTCCTTGGACATCCGATAGGCGTGATTTATGATTATACAATGGTTGGAATCTGGCAGGAAGATGAGATAGCCCGTGGCGACCATTTGAATTGGGACCCGATTGCAGAAGCTGGTGATGTGAAGTTGGCGGATATCAGTGGCCCTGACGGAGTACCTGATGGCAAGATTGATGACAATGACCGTACCATCAAAGGGCAGACAACACCGAAATGGATTGGTGGTCTGACGAATACGTTCACTTATAAGGATTTTACATTGAGTATCTTTATCCAGACTACACAAGGATTGAAAAAGAACAATTCATTGATCGGTATGGCAGGTGATGAAATGGGACGTCGTAATACCACTACTGAAATAGGTTATTGGACTCCGGAAAACAAGAGTAACGAATGGCGTTCATTGCGTAAGAACTCAAACAAACATGGATATGGTTTCCCTTGTGATGCCAGTTATACACGTATCAAAGACATCACATTAAGTTATACTTTCCCACAGCGCATGATTCAGAAGATGGGTATCGGTGGTTTGCAGCTTTATGTGAGCGGACGTAACCTGTTTACTTTCACGGATTGGGTAGGTTGGGATCCTGAAGCTCGTCAGGTAGCTCGTGGTAATAGTTCATGGGATAGTACAAGAGGTGAAACTGTATATGACAGCAGTAACTACCCGATGACTAAGAGTTGTGTATTTGGAGTTAATTTAACATTCTAAAAAACGAAGAACTATGAAATTTAGAAATATATTATTAACAACTTTTGCTGCATCGGCATTTGTTATTGGGACTACATCATGCAGCGATAGTTTTCTGGATGAGAAAATGTACTCTAGTTATGGTCCGGAAGTATCAGATGTAAATGCGAAATTGGTAGGTCTGCACCGTCAATATGCTGCTATATGGGGAATGTCCAGTCAGCAGGGATTTGTAGGATGCTGGCAGTAGGTACGGATGTAGGTGCTCCCGGTGACACTCAGGGGGTAGAGGTTCCTTTTTGACAGATATCAGGAATTGAATGCAGAGAATGCAGGGGGTAAGTTTCCTTTGGAAAAATTATATGAGCTCATTAATAGTGCGGAATCAGAATTATCGCTTCACAAGCTGAAGGCGGTGATGCGGCGGCAACGCCGAAGCCATGTTCTTTCGTGCTTATGCATACAATATGTTGGTGACATTATGGGGAGATGTACCTTTGGTGACAGAATCTACTAGTAATTTCCGCGTACAGATTATACCCGTAATGCGGTTGCCGAGGTGGATGGAGTCATTGATTCTGACTTGGTTTATGCCATGTCTAATCTTCCGGTAGTGGGAGCTGCCAAAAATGAAAGCCGTATAAATCAGGATATGGCAAGACAGTTGGCAGGAGAAGCCTATCTTCGGATGGGTATGCGTGATGCTTCCTATTTCAAGAAGGCGGAAGATGCGGTGACGCCTATTATAACAGGTGGTAAATATGAACTGATTTCAGCAAGATATGGTAAATATGCGGCCGAGCCGGGTGATTATTATCATGATATGTTCCGTTGGGGGAATCAGCGTCGTTCACAGGGGAATATGGAGGCTATCTGGACTTTCGAAATGGAGTATAACCGTGATGTGAATGGCGGTACGATTGACAATCCGCAACAACGTCGTAACTGGGTTCCTGCTTTCCATAAACTGGATGGTATGGTGAATGCGGATTCCATAGGCGGTCGTGGTAATGGCCGTTTGCGTATCAGCAATTTTGTGAAATACGGATTGTATGAGAAAGGTGATATCCGTAATTCTAATTATAATATCCGTCGTGTAATGTGGTATAACAAGCCCGGTTTTTCAAAAGAAGTTGGTATTGATGCTAAAGGGTTCTTGGTGGATAAAGACAAAGGTGTAAGAAATGTGACATTAAAAACGGGCGACCAGGTCATCCCTCACGAGGGAGATTCATTGAACGTATGATAAAATCTGAAAATATTTATGGTAAATAATAAAAAAGAGATATTCAAATTTTATTTGAATATCTCTTTTTTTATTTAATTGATAAGATTTGGAGGTGTAAATATGAAAGTATATAAAAAAATATTAAGTATTTTATTATTAGTTGTATTAAGTTTTAATACTGTAATTGCTTTAGAAGCGAGAAGTGCCAAATAGAATATATTGGAAAAGTTACTTCATCTACAGGTTCAACGGTAGGTAGATTTAAGGTAAATGGACAGTGGGCATTTTGTGTAGACCATGCTAAAACTAGTCCTCCGAGTAATACTTCGTATGACTCGGGTTCTATTTATAATAATGAATCAATAAGAGCTATTTTATATTATGGATATGGAGGTATAGGAAATGAAATAGGTACTAGTAATGATGCATGGGTTGCAACAACCCTAGCCTTAGATTCAGTAATGAATAATAATGATTCAGCATATCGAAGAAAGATACCTGGATATTCTATTTTAATGGATCATGCACAAAAAAAGGATGCACCAAGTACAGATGCTTCTTTTAGCAAAAGTAGTGTAACTAGTTCTGTATCGGGAGATAGGCAAGTATCAGAAACTATAACTTTTAATGCTGATTATAGAAATTCAATTACTTTAGCTGTTCAATCGGGAACTACTATAGTAGTAGATGGTAAGTCATATACAAATGGAAATGTAACTATTAACGGTGGACAATCATTTTATATAACAGCACCTTTAGACTATTCAAACAATGTAGTTTACTCTAATATAAAACCTTCTCTAAAAATATATCAATCTATATTGTATATGCCAACCAGCTCTAAATATCAAAGGTTAGGACAGGGAATGGAACAAGACCCACCTCCGATACAAAATTTAAGTGTTGAGTTTAAGGCAAGGCAAAGAAATATTACAGTTTTACATAAAAATAGGCATGATGGAAGTATATTACTCCAAGAAAATGATAAAAAAAATATAGGTTCAAATTACACTTATTATCCTAAAAATCCATTATATAAAGATGGAACTACATTTATACCAGAATCAACTAATAGTAAATCTGGAACTGTGCCGAATCAAGACTTAACAATAGAGTTTTGGTACAATGCACAACAAAATATAACTATACAACATATTGACAATAGAGATGGAAGTATAATAAGTCAAGAAAATGAGAAGAAAATCGAGGGGAACAATATAGTTATTCTCCTAAAAACGATTTAAAAAGGGTGATTACACATATAGACCTATTTCAAATCAAGTACAATCGGAACTGTTGGAAATAGTGATATAACAATCAAGTTCTATTATGATGTTCCTCTGATTAAAGCAGGACTTAAAAAGATTCAGATATATACTGAACAAGCTGATAAGGGACTACCTGTAAAGGTAGAGATAGATAAAAAGTATATCTATGATGAAAATATAGCCGATATGAGCAATTCAAAAATCAAATTAGGCTTATATGATAATAGTAATAATGAAGTAATTTCAAAAGAGTTTACTGCGAAAACATTACCCGAAATGTTAGACATGACAATACCTTCAACAAAGCTAAAAAAAGATTCAAGTAAATCATATACTCTAAAAATAGAGGGGTATGATTCAAATATGGTTGATGTAATAAGTAATGCAATGAGTTTAACTACAGATGGTTATACATCAAGTGAAAAAATAATAAAAGTAGATTCTTCAAAGCAAGATAATTTATCATATCGTGGAGTTGTAATGACTGAAAGAGAAGTCGGAAAAAATATGAAAGTTTATTATGAAACATTAGATATTCCTTTAGAAAGAATAAAAAGAATGAGAACAGGGTATGGAATTTGAAGTGCCTTTAGATTTGACTTTATATAAATGAGATAGGGTCAAATGATTTAGATTTTTCTTTTGATTTTAAAAGCGCAAGATGAAATAGTAGAATAAAAGTTACATTGAGTATAGTAGCAAAAATGGTGTATCTAACAGTAGCTTTAGAAAATACTAGTAAAAAAATCATCTAACTAATAACAATGTAACTATATCAAAACAAAAATTTGAACTTCAACATATAAATGTTGAAAAAAGAACTTGGTGCTTTATTTAATGACAATCAAGTAAATAATCAAGATTCAAGAATACAATATGACCTAATAGATGGTGGAAGAAAGTTTTACTTACCTATTTGGGCGAGGATTGGTGATTATCAAGCAAATGTAGAAAAGTACAAAAGATATTGGTATAAATAAAATAAATGTAGAAATAGGATATGATATTAATATATATGCACATATGTATGCACATATGGATTCAGAATCTATTTTAGATGATGCAATTATTTTAGAGCCGATTGATTCAGATAACCCATTCCCTAATGGAATACCAAAAGGATGGACAAAAGAAAATCTAGACGCATTAAATGAAATGTTAGATGAGAAACTTAATAAAGGTAATTTAAGTATGTCTAGCATTTTTGGAAAGAAAAAATAAAAGTATATAAGTATTAAAATAGAACTTGGATTAATCTAAGTTCTATTTTATTGAAAATTGTTCCCTGAGAACAATTTTTAAGTTTATATATCGTAAAATTTTGAATTTCTGTGAAAGGAGTGAAAATGTGCGAGGTTTTATTTTAAATATGATTATGGTATTTGTGGGATTTTATTTGACTGTAACGGGAATGTTTTTGTCAATGGAGAGTTTCAAAAGAAATACTATAATCTTAACAATGATTGAGTCAGCAAAAATAGCAAGTGTCGTAAATTTAGATGATAGTGCAAGAGTTGAAGAAAACTATGTAGATGTTATAGACATGACATTTGAAGAAAATTTTGAAAAGTTATTTTATAAAAATTTAAATATAGATATTAATATTAAAGATATATCGTACAAGTATTTACGAGATAAAAATAACAAAATTAAGGCAGTAAGTGTTAAAGTTACTGATAAGTAATGACACAGATTATAGAACCGTTTTGAAAGAAAATACGACATATTAAAATATATAAATGAAAGGATAAAAAATATGAGTTTAGTAAATGATAATGTTTAGATGAAATAAAGAGAGATTTAAAAGAGAATTATCCCGAGTTATACTTAGATGCATTTTTAAACATAGAAGCAAGGGAACTTATAAAAGATATATTAAAGAAAAAGCATTAAGTTTACTTTTAAAAAGATGAAGAACGCTTAGAGTAATGTAGTCCAAAGAAAACCGTAAGGACTTGGGGGTTATTTGATGAATATATTAACTAAGCATCCGTTAGTTACAGATATTCTTACAATGCAACAGATTTAACTATAGAAACACCCGAAGAAAAGTTTGTATATAATGGAGAAGTTGAAGAAGATTATATAATAAAAATAATACAAAAATTCGCAAATGCCGTAGGTAAAGAATTTACGCCCAAAAGCCCGATATTAGATGCATCATTTAGTAATTTAAGAATAAATGCAGTTCATAAAGTAAATTCCCCATATGGAACAACAATGTCAATAAGGGTTACAAGACCTCGCCTTGCTTTAAATATAGATAACTTTGAAAACTTTGCTCCTATGTATGTATTAGACTTATTTAAAGCCATGATAGAAGTCGGAAGTAACATAGTTATTTCGGGTGAAGTTGGAACGGGTAAAACAGAGCTACAAAAACTATTAGTTGGATTTATCCCTTTTGACCAAAAGATAGTTACAGGCGAGGACACACTAGAAGGACATTTTAAGACGCTATATCCCGAAAAAGATATAATAAGTTGGCTTACTACAAATAATGTTTCATTTACGGATTTAATTAAGGCGGCACTAAGAAACAATCCAGCATGGATTATAATTTCTGAAACTAGAGGTAAAGAAGCATACGAGATGATTCAATCTGTTTTATCGGGACATAGAATTATAACAACTGCTCATGCAGTAAATGCAAAAGCAACACCTACAAGATTTGTGAACATGGCAAAACAAGGGTATCAAGTTGACGAAGAAGCACTTAGAGGTGATATTTATAGATATTTCCATTTTGGGATTCATATAAAAAAAGAAAAAAGTAAATGGAAAAACAGTTAGGTATCTTTCTGAAATTGTTGAATACTTAGACGGTGAAAAAACAAATACGGTATTTGAAATGAAAGTTGAAGATGATAAGTTTATACCACAGATAGGTACATATAGTAATGATTTTAAAAATAAATTAATTGAATTTGGTTCAATTTATAAAGGCTTACCATGTTACAACTATTAGTAATCTGAATAAGAAAAGGAGGATAAGTCATTGATTTTCAAAAAGAAAAAAATATTAACTATAGACGAGTTAAATGCTTACAAAATAGCATATGGTAGTCCATTAAAAAGAAAAGAATTATTTTTCTCTTTAATGATTCCATTTGTAGTAGCATTTTTCTATACATTTATTTTGTTTTATAATTTGTGGCTACCACTTATAACAGGTATTTTAGCAATGATATACTCATATGCATATATCATTCCACAACAAGTAAAGAGGGGTTATGAAAATAATGCTTTTCGTGAAAAGAATAATTTTGTAAATAATATGACACAGATATTAACTAACAATGAAAAGACAGTATTAC
>ENA-OQBV01001511-OQBV01001511.1-human-gut-metagenome-genome-assembly--contig:-NODE-1511-length-11330-cov-4.073195_pt1 | contig 11330 bp, 12 predicted proteins | sample MGYA00242750_ERZ504559 | MGnify/ENA primary metagenome ERZ504559 (study PRJEB26092, sample SAMD00036230) | human gut metagenome | host: Homo sapiens | study: EMG produced TPA metagenomics assembly of...
TAATTCATCCCTTTTACTGTCTGTCACATTAAATGTGACGGGTGCATCTTTTAGATGCTGTTCTTAAAAAATCTTCTCTTAAGAAATTTTCAAGGTTGTTGTCTATTGTTTAATTATCAAGGTTCTTCGCTGTTCTTGTTGATAAGAAGTAGCTTTGATATTTTATCACGCCGTTTTCCTTTTGTCAAGAACTTTTTCATTTTCTTTTTGCTGTCTGTTCCGGAAGTGTTTCTCCCTCACAAGTCAGCTTTAATAGGTTATCACATCCGCATCCTTCTGTCAAGAACTTTTTTCACGTTGTCCAGCGATCTGCTCTCGCATCCTGTCCCACAGTGGCCCTTGGGCTTATTCTTTTCATCGGTCTGTCTCAGCGACAAGTGGTATCTTATCACGGGAAAAGTGAATTGTCAATGTTTTTTCTGTTTTTTATTTTTTTCGCACAATTCAGATAATTCACTTTTCTTTTTACTTACAGTATCATGCTGCTCATATGTTGTCCTTTATTTCGCCCAATACAAAACAGCAGCCTTCAAAAACTCTGCACATCCTGACACTTCTTCATCATAAATAACGCAGTGTACGTGTACTCACTCCTGTCATTTCTGCCACTTCCCGAATACTGTATTCCATCTTTCTACCTCCTGCCGGATTTTAGTATACAAGTTGACGCCGTGTCAAAGTCAATACATTTTCCCGCCTATTTGAGAAAGAATTTCACCAGATTCATCTTCCCTTTTGTAAATGGAGGATAACAGACCGGAAGATTCCAGTCAGCCGGTTTATAAAATACACTTTTTTCATGAGTAAATGTATCAAAACTATACTTTCCGTGATATTGTCCCATTCCGGATGCTCCGACTCCCCCAAACGGAAGATCTGGATTGATCAGATGACTGATCGTATCATTGACACACACACCGCCCGAAGACACCCGTTCCAAAACGAACTTTTCTGCAGATCTTTTTTTCGTAAACAGATACAGCGCAAGTGGTTTTGCTCTTTTATTCACAAAACGTACTGCATCTTCCAGCTTGTGGTATGACAGAACCGGCAATATCGGACCGAACAGTTCTTCCTGCATAGACGCCGCATTCTGATCCTTTCCGAGATCCAGAATGGCCGGCTCGATATAACGTTGCAGTGTATCTGCCCCTCCTCCGCAGAACAAATATTTCGCATCCTGCTCCAGTATTTTCTGCAGACGTTCCATATGCCGTTCATTTACAATCCTGCCGAAATCTGGATTCTTTTTTATTTCTTTTCCATATAGATGAGAAAATGCTGTTTTCATCTCTGTTAAGAACTGCTGTTTTCTGCTCTCATCCAGAAGCACATAATCCGGCGCCACACAGGTCTGTCCCGCATTCATGAGTTTTCCCCACGCAATTCTTCTTGCTGCCTCTTTTATATTTGCAGTTTTTTCGATAATAACCGGACTTTTTCCACCTAATTCCAATGTCACCGGCGTCAGATTTTCTGCTGCCGCTTTCATAACGATCCTTCCGACACGTTCACTCCCTGTAAAAAAGATATAATCAAATTTCTGAGAAAGTAATTCCTGATTGACCTCCACTCCACCTTCCACACAGGCAATATATTCTTCTTTAAATGTAGAGTGTACGATCTGATACATTGCTTCTGAAACATGTGGGGTAAGTTCTGATGGTTTGAGTACTGCACAGTTTCCTGCCGCAATCGCTCCAACCAGAGGCTCTGCCAACAACTGTACCGGATAATTATATGGTCCCAGAATAAGCACACTTCCATAAGGTTCTTTTTGAATCTTACTTTTGCCCGGAAATAAATACAGCGGTGTTCTCACACGTTTTGGAGCCGACCATTTCTGAAGATTTTGAATCGTATATCGAATATCAGCAAGTACAAATCCAATCTCTGTGGCGTAAGATTCAAATGCAGATTTTCCAAGATCTTTCTTTAATGCCTCCTCCAAAACCGTTTCATTTTTTCGCATTGCATCTGCCAACAGTTGTAACTGGCAGATACGAAATGCAAGATCCCGAGTCCGTCCGGTTTCAAAAAATTTGTTTTTGTGCCTCTGTTAACTTTGAAAACATTCTATTTTTCTCCATATCTTTTTACACATTAGCTCCTTTCTTCGGATGTTCATATTTCTCAATTATAACACTGCCGTATCGCCTTCTCAATTCATCTTTGATTCCTTTTCGCACGATCGGCAATTTTATTTTTGACAATTTCTTTCATTTCAGTCGGGATATGATATAATCATTTTGCGAAATGTTGTTCAAAAAAATGATACAGAAAGAAGGACCATATATTTATGAAAACAAATTCAAAGAAATGGTTGAAACGCCTGGGAATCTTCCTCGGAACTCTGATACTGATCGTAGTCGGCTATGTTGTTTATGTATTTTCCAGTTACTATCGTCTGGAAGACAAGCAAAAACTGACGATCACCGGAAAATCTACAGAAAAGGCAAAAACCAAAAAAAGTTACCGCATCACATCTGGAAATATCGGTTTCGGCGCATACAGTGACGACTATTCTTTCTTTATGGACGGTGGAAAAGAAAGCCGTGCCCGTTCCAAAGATGCCGTCATTGAAAACGTCAGCAGCTATGCAGAAGCTGTAGCTCAATTAAACCCGGATTTTATGCTGTTCCAGGAAGTGGATATTGACGGAACAAGAAGTTATCATGTGGATGAACGCAAATTATTGCTTTCACAGACACTTTCAACCGATAACACCTCACGAAACTACACATTTGCTCAGAACTATGACAGCCCTTATCTGTTCTATCCGATTCTGGAACCACACGGAAAGAACAAATCCGGTATGCTTACAGTTTCTAACATGAAGATCACGGAATCCATCAGACGCTCTTTACCGATCGAAGATGGATTTATGAAACTGCTGGATCTGGATCGCTGTTATAGCGTCAACCGGATTCCGACAGAAAACGGAAAGGAACTTGTCCTGTACAATCTGCATCTTTCCGCTTATACATCTGATCCGAGCACCGCGGACAATCAGCTGCGGATGCTGTTTGAGGATATGAAAGAAGAATATGACGCTGGAAATTATATTGTTGCGGGCGGTGATTTCAACAAAGATCTGCTTGGAAATTCTGCTGAGATTTTTGGTCACAAGGAATTAGAAGACAACTGGGCAAAGCCGATATCCGAAGAACTGATTCCTGATTTCATGCAGTTGATCGCACCGTTTGATGAGAAAAATCCGGTACCATCCTGCCGAAATGCAGATCAGCCTTACAGCGAATCTGATTTTGTTGTAACAGTAGATGGTTTTCTGGTATCTGATAATGTGACTGTAGAAGATGCACTGGTTCTGGATACCGGTTTTAAATGGAGTGATCATAATCCGGTTTATATGGATTTTATTTTAGAGTAAAAAAAGTACAGGCTGATGTTTTGCAAAGAACACCAGCCTGTATTTCTATTCATAATGTGTTTTTACATACTCATCCATCGCATCTGCGATCATTTTCGAATACTTCACCGCCTCTACCACGGTCTTTGCACCGGTCACTACATCTCCGGATGCGAAAATCCCCGGCATGGTGGTCTCTCCATTTGCATCTGTCTTGAGCAATCCCCGATCATCTACCTGCAGCTCTTTATCCCGGTTCACGATCCGATCCTGCGGTCCCTGAGAAATCGAAATAATGATACTGTCAGCCGGAACAAGCCTGGCAGTCTCTTCTTTTTTCACCAGTTTTCCATCTTCGGTCCATTCCACATCACAGATAATGGCTCCTTCATCCCGGATTTCAATGGCCGTCTGCAGATATTCGAACTCTACTCCGTCCAGTTTTGCATACTCCACCTCTTTTGGGGATGCCGCCGGAATTTCTGTGATGGAATAGACGGTTACATGCCGGGAGCCTTTACGAATTGCCGTTCTTGCCACATCCATTGCCGCATTCCCCGCACCGATGACAAGTACCCGTTCTCCCAGATCATAGACATCCGGATTGTTCAAATAATTGATTCCGTAGTGCACATTTCCAAATGTTTCTCCCGGTATATGCAGCTGATACGGTCTCCAGGTTCCTGTTCCGATAAATACGGCATGATATCCGTCTCTTAAAAGATCTTCCACACCTGTGGAACCACCCAGCGCAAAATTGGGCCTAAATAAGATACCCAGCTCTTTCATTTTTACATAATAGCGGTCTAAAATGGACTTTGGCAGACGAAATTCAGGAATTCCATAACGCATGATTCCTCCGATCTTCTCTTTTACCTCAAAAATCGTCACTTTATATCCTCTGCACGCCATCAAAATAGCGATTGTGATTCCTGCCGGACCCGCGCCGACAACTGCGATCCGTTTGCCGTTTTTCGGAAGCTGCTCCAGCTTCATCCGGTCAAAGCAGGTATCTGAAATATAATTTTCAATCGAAGAAATATGCACCGGTTCTCCTTTTATGCCTTTCACACAATGCCCTTCACACTGTTTTTCGTGGTCACAGACCAGAGAACAGATGACAGACAGCGGATTGTTGGCAAACACCATTTCTGCCGCCTCCGGCATCTCTCCTTGCAGCAGCATCTGGATCATCACAGGAATCGGGGTATGGATCGGACACCCTTCCTGACATCTCGGGTTTTTTACAGTTTAAACCATCTTTTTGCTTCATCAATGACATGCAGTCCCATTGTTATTACAACTCCTTATTTTACGATCTGTTATCCGGATAGATGATTTGTATTTTTATGCACAATAACAATTTATCACACAAAAAAAGAAAGTCAACAATCGTTATTTTGTTGACTTTCCTGTTATTTTATTCACTTATTGAAGATCTTATAATCTGCATTTAAAATCTTCATATCCGAACGATTTCACGATCTCACATTCTCCACTTTCGCGTTCCCACACAATATCCGGAAGACGCATTCCATTGAATGTATTATTTTTTACAGTCGTATAGATCGCCATATCTCCAAATGTGAGTCTGTCTCCTACTTTCAGCGGCTGATCAAAAGAATAACTTCCGATCACATCTCCTGCCAGACAGGTCGGACCGCCAAGCAGATACGTATATTCTTTTTCCTTCGCCTCTCCAGAATCAAACAGAGGCGGGCGATACGGCATCTCGATCACATCCGGCATATGACACGCTGCAGAGACATCCAGTACCGCAATATCATTATGTACAATATCTTCCACTGTTGTGATCAAATGGCCCGCATTTAACGCCACCGCTTCTCCCGGTTCCAGATAGACCTGTACATTGTAGGTGTCCTGAATCCTGCGCACACAGGAGATCAGAAGCTCTCTGTCATAATCCGCTCTTGTAATATGATGACCGCCGCCAAAATTCACCCATTTTAACTGTTTCATCCACTTGCCGAACTTTTCTTCCACTGCTTTCAACGTGATTTCCAGAGCATCTGCATTCTGCTCACAGAGTGTGTGAAAATGCAGTCCCTCTACGTAAGATGGCAGTGTTTCCGGAAATTCGGATACCAGAATCCCAAGACGGGAGCCCGGTGCACAAGGATCATAAATCGCATGCTCTCCCTGCGTGGAACATTCCGGATTTACACGGATCCCCACACTTTTTCCGGCTTTTGCAGCACGTTCTCCGAAACACTCAAGCTGTGAAAACGAATTAAACACGAGATGTTCGCAGCTTTCCAGCACCTCTTCAAATTCATCTTCCCGATATGCCGGAGAAAAAAATATGATTTTCTTTGCCCATACATTCTTTCCCGAGCTTTGCTTCATACAAGCCGCTGGCAGTCGTTCCATCCAGATACTCTCCGATGAGAGGATAACAGGAATACATAGAAAATGCTTTCTGTGCCAGCAGGATCTTACATCCGCTCTGCTGTCGGATTTCCTGTAAAATCTGCAGATTCTTTTTCATTTCTGACTCCATGATGACATAGCATGGAGTCCTTAATTCTTCTCTTTTCATTTCTGATGTCCGTTTCTTAATCTACCATCTGAGGGTTTTCTACCACTTTCCATGGAAGTCCAAACTCATTGAGGGCATCCATAAACGGATCCGGATCAAACTCTTCGATATTGTAAACACCGTCTTTGTCCCATGTCTTTGTCATGAGCATCATAGCACCGATCATTGCCGGAACGCCTGTAGTATAGGCAACGGCCTGTGATCCCACTTCTTTATAGCACTCTTCATGATCGCATACATTGTAAATATAGATCGTCTTCTCTTTTCCGTCTTTCTTTCCTGTAAAAATACATCCAATATTTGTCTTTCCTTTTGTTCTCGGTCCAAGAGATGCCGGATCCGGAAGAACAGCTTTCAAAAACTGAAGCGGTACGATTTCTTTTCCTTCGTACATAATCGGCTCAATGGATGTCATTCCTACATTTTCCAGACATTTCAGATGTGTCAGATAGCTCTGTCCAAATGTCATAAAGAAACGGATTCTTTTGATTCCCGGAATATTCAGTGCCAGAGATTCGATTTCTTCATGGTGCAGAAGATACATATCTTTCATTCCCACTTCCGGAAAATCGTATTCTCTCTTGATCTCCATCGGCTCTGTCTCTACCCAGTGTCCGTCTTCCCAGTAAGAACCTTTTGCAGAAACCTCGCGGATGTTGATCTCCGGATTGAAGTTCGTTGCAAACGGATAGCCGTGATCTCCTCCATTGCAGTCCAGAATATCGATATAATTAATCTCGTCAAAATAATGTTTCAGCGCATATGCAGAAAATACTCCTGTTACTCCGGGATCAAATCCACTTCCCAACAACGCTGTAATTCCTGCTTTTTCAAATTTCTCACGGTATGCCCACTGCCATTTATATTCGAATTTTGCAGTATCTTCCGGCTCATAATTTGCAGTGTCTACATAATCCACTCCTGTCGCAAGGCAGGCATCCATAATTGTAAGATCCTGATATGGAAGTGCCAGATTCAGTACTACGTCCGGTTTTTCCCTTTCGATCAGTGCAATCAGTTCTTCTGGATTATCTGCATCCACCTGTGCAGTTGTAATCGTTCCGTTGTAGGAAGCCTGCAGTTTTTCTTTCAATGCCTCACATTTTGAAACCGTACGGCTGGCAATACAGATCGCATCAAACACTTTACTGTTCTGACAACATTTGTGTACAGCTACACTTGCAACTCCGCCACATCCAACAATCAATACTTTCCCATTTTTTATCTCCTTCTTTCTTGTTTTTCTTCTATTAAACTTGCAGTGCAAGTAAAAATTCTCTGATAATCTTTCCGGCTACTGCTGTGGAAACTCCACTTGGATCATAAACCGGGCTCAGTTCATTCACATCACATCCGACCACGTTGACTCCCTGTGCTGTCTGGATCACAGCATTCATCAGTTCCACAAATGTGACACCGCCCGCCTCCGGAGTTCCTGTTCCCGGAAATACAGACGGATCCAGCACATCCAGATCCAGTGTGATGTATACCGGTTTTCCCTGCAGTTTCTCAATTACTTCTGCCAGTCCGTCAAGATTGAACTTATGCATCTTCACATGCCCTTCTCTTGCCCAGCGAAACTCTTCTCTGTCACCGGATCGGATTCCAAACTGATAGATCCTGTCATCTCCCAAAAGCTCCCAGCATCTTCTCAGTACACAGGCATGAGAATATTGAACGCCCAGATAATCTTCTCTTAAATCTGCATGTGCATCAAAGTGGATGATATGCAGATCCGGATATTTCTCTGCTGCTGCACGGACACTTCCCAGTGTCACCAGATGCTCTCCGCCGATCATAAACGGAATTTTCCCGCTGCTTAAAATAATCTCGGTACAATCCTGAATCTCAGCCAGCACTTTTTCCGTATCTCCGATCGGCAGCTCCAGATCTCCACTGTCAAAAATCTTATAATCTGTCAGATCTTTTCCCTGATACGGACTGTAAGTTTCCAGTCCATAAGACTCATTGCGAATTGCCTGACTTCCAAATCTTGCCCCCGGACGGTAGGAAGTCGTGGAATCAAAAGGTGCACCGAACAACACGATCTCTGATTCATTATACTCCGCATCACATCCGATGAACGTCATTACATTTTTATTCAACATCTTTTACAAGCTCCTCCACATACGCCGGTAATGCAAAGACTCCGTGGTGCACTCTCGGCAGATAATATTTTGTATGAATCCCCCGCAGATTCCAGGAAACTCCATCCAGGTCATTGAGCGGATGGTATTTCTTAGACGCAAATCCGAACAGCCAGTGTCCTGACGGATAGGACGGAATATGCGCCTGATAAATCTTACTGATTGGGAAGGATTCTATAATTCTCTTGTGCATTCTCTGACACTGAAATGCCTCTTCTGTATAAAACGGACTTTCATGCTGGTTGATCATGATCCCGTCTTCATGCAGGGCATTGTAACAATTGCCGTAAAATTCCTTTGTAAACAATCCCTCCGCAGGACCAAACGGATTTGGAGAATCAATCAGGATCAGATCATACACATTGGATCTGGAACGCACAAACCGCAGTCCATCTTCATTATAGATTGTCACGCGATCGTCATCCAGGCTGCTTGCAATCTGCGGAAAATATTTCCGACAGACTTCAACCAGAAGAGGATCTACTTCTACGACGTCTATCTTCTGAATGGTATTATATTTTGCAAGCTCCCGCACACATCCGCCGTCACCTCCGCCGATGACCAGCACATTCTCTACCTTCGGATGTACTGCCATAGGAACATGCGCCATCATCTCATGGTAGATAAATTCATCTTTTTCTGTCAGCATCAGATCTCCGTCCGCTACGAGAATCTTACCAAATTCTTTTGATTCGAGAACATCGATTCGCTGAAACTCGCTCTGCGCACTGAACAGCTGCTTGTCCACACGGATGGACAGTTTCACATTGTCCGTGTGTTCATCTGAAAACCACATTTCCATCACTTTTATCCCCCTTATATCAGAACATTTAAATATTCGATTGCCGCATCTTCAGGTCCCGTCATGGAACACCCCTTTTCTTTGGCATAGAGAATATACTCGATTACATCTTTTGTGATCTTCTCTCCCGGTGCCAGAATCGGAATTCCAGGCGGATAACACATTACGAACTCACTGCAGATTCTGCCTTCTGACTCCCGGATCGGCACTGCCTCTTTTTCCGCATAGAAGAATCCTGCGGACTCATGATGACCTCTGGTTCAATATATTCCTGGCTGAGCATACCCGTCTTGTCTTTCTGATATCTGCGCTTTACTTCTGCCAGTGCACTTACCAGACGCTCAATCTCCTGGATCCGGTCTCCGATAGACAGATATGCCAGAATATTCCCGATATCTCCAAATTCGATCTGAATATCATACTCATCCCGCAGAATATCATAGACCTCGATTCCCGCAAGACCAATTTCCAGCGTATGGATGGACAGCTTCGTTGTATCAAATCATAAATACTGTCTCCATTGATCAGCTCTTTTGAAAATGCATAATATCCTCCGATCCGATTGATCTCTTCTCTTGCATAATCCGCCAGCGCCGCCACTCTTGCAAAAGATTCCTTGCCGCGCAACACCAGATTTCTTCTGGAAATATCCAGACTGGACAGTAAAAGATAGGAACCGCTGGTGGTCTGCGTCAGGTTGATGATCTGTCTCACATAACCCGCATGCATAGACGGACCTACAAGCAAAAAGGAACCTCTGTGAGAATTCCGCCTGATTTGTGCATACTCACAGATGCCATATCTGCCCCTGCCTCCATTGCTGAAACCGGCAGATTCTCTCCAAAATAAAAATGTGTTCCATGGGCTTCATCTACCAGAACCTTCATGCCGTGAGCGTGTGCTTTTTTTACGATAGAACGTAAATCAGAACAAATTCCGTAATACGTCGGATTGTTCACAAATACAGCTACCGCATCCGGATGCTTCTGAATCGCCAGTTCTACCTGAGACACTTTCATACCAAGTGAAATTCCCAGACTGTGCTCCACATCCGGATTGACATAGATCGGAATCGCTCCGCATAACACCAATGCGTTGATCACACTGCGGTGTACATTTCTCGGTAATATGATCTTATCCCCCTTCTTACAGCAGGAAAGTACCATCGCCTGCACCGAGGATGTCGTTCCCCCTACCATCAGAAATGCATGACTTGCATGAAATGCCTCTGCTGCCAGCTGTTCTGCATCTTTGATAACAGAAACCGGATGACACAGATTGTCCAGCGGTTTCATGGAATTGACATCAATACTGACACAGCGTTCTCCCAGTAATTCCACCAGTTCTTTATTTCCTCTTCCGTGCTTATGTCCCGGAACATCAAAACGGTACGATCCGCATCCGCCGGAACCGCTCTAATGCTTCATAGATCGGAGCATTCTCCTGTGATAAATTCTTCATCTTTCTTTCACCTCGCCCTTTTTTGTCAATTCCCCTTTACTTCTGAATGTTTGTGATATAAAAAAAGCGCAGAAAAACGTACGTTACATCTACATTCTTTCTTGCGCTTGCTATGCTTCTTTATATAATGCCAATCTCCTGCTTAAGTACAGGAGCTTTGTCTTTTCTTCTAAGTATAAGCACTACAGATATAAAGGTTTTCGAGTCTATATAGCAAATATTTTACTTTTAATACTCTTATTGACCGTTTCACAAGTTGATGTGCTGTTTACGCACCGGTTATAAAGTAACCAACTTATAAAATTTAAGCTTTTAACTTAATCAATAATGCAGCTTCTGCTGCGTTAAATATTTGCATGGAACTCTCAATATCCGTTCGTTCTCCATACGAATCTATTATACGTGCATAGGTTTCGAATTGCAAGAACTTTTTCCTGAGATTTCTTTCAATCAGATGAGCGCCTGTTACTGTTCACACCAATCCCCACCTATCCATGCGCAATCGTCGTGCTTGCGCACAAACTAAATGAAGGAGATGCATTTAACATCTCCTCTTCTCTGTGATAAAACAATCTCTCTTTTATAAGTTTCCCCGCATACGATAGGTTCTTTGACTCTGTATCGTATGATGTTCTCTGCACTTCCCGCTTCGAATCTCGTGTTTTTCATGATGCTTTCCAAGCCCATTTTGAAGCAGTGTCTTATTCTCTGACTTCAGCACTTCCTGCGGATATTCTCTTGCATCATCAACTGCAAACCAAAAGCGCATCCTCTGTGCTGCAAACCAGATCGACAACCGCGGGGGTATTTAATTTTTTCCTCTGCTGAATGTTCATTGTTATAAATCTGATACTCTGAACATACCCAGACAAATATCACTGTCGTAATTGCCAAAATACATGTTCCAATCAATGCTTCCGTCATAACCGTACACTCCTTCCTCTTACTTTATAGTATAATTGTAGCTCTTTTTAATTTAAAAATTCAATG
>ENA-OQBV01001512-OQBV01001512.1-human-gut-metagenome-genome-assembly--contig:-NODE-1512-length-11329-cov-2.630602_pt1 | contig 11329 bp, 11 predicted proteins | sample MGYA00242750_ERZ504559 | MGnify/ENA primary metagenome ERZ504559 (study PRJEB26092, sample SAMD00036230) | human gut metagenome | host: Homo sapiens | study: EMG produced TPA metagenomics assembly of...
TGAGAAAAAGCATCTGTATCCTTCCCAGTTTCATCAGAACGCAACGATTCGTCTGACGACGCTCCAGCGGAAAGTCATTGTGCGAATGCTGTGTTACGTATACCGGAACACCTATCCGGATATTTCCGTGAGTGAACTTTTCCTGAGCGGTGCACCATTCTGGATGAAACTTGGAACCCATTTACTGAATGATCCAAGCGGCCAGAAGAAAGTCTTATCCCGTCTCATCGAGAAAATTTTCCTTGGACGTGCTTTTTTATCACCGATGGTTGCCAGCGATTATTATCGTTTTATAAAAGATCCGTTGAATCTGCACCACCGCGTCTGGATTCATCCATGGACAAAGAAATCTTCCACGGCTTCTTTTCCAGAGCTTTATGATCAGGCTGAAAAAATTTATCATCAACGTCTGGTCCAATACGCGCATCTGCAGCACTCTGGTTTCCCGCAAAAAGAAACCGCACGCTTTCTATCCGCGTACGGTAATCTTTCGTTTCTGAGTGGTCTGCCTTGTGATGAATAAAAGAGTTTCTTCCTATTATATAAGAGACATATGATTATAATATAATCTGATTTTGGAAATCCGCAATCTGCTGACAGATAATTTCCATCAAACGCGTGCGTGCTTCCACACTTGCCCAGCCAATATGAGGAGTGATAATCAGCTTTTCGCTGTCTTTGATTTTGCGAAGCGGATTATCCTTCCGCATTGGTTCTGCGGAAAGGACATCCAGCCCCGCACCCGCGATTTCTCCGGCCTCAAGCGCATCCGCCAGATCCTGTTCCACAACAATCGGTCCTCGTCCAAGATTCAAAAAAACTGCAGACGATTTCATTTCCCGAAATGCTTCCCGGTTCATGAGTCCCCGCGTATTTTTATCAAGAGGTGCATGAACAGAAACAATATCTGATTGTTCCAACAACGCATCAAATTCCACACGTTCATATCCCTGCTGAGAATTCTTACCGGAAGTGGAATAATAGATCACCCGGCATCCGAATGCCTTTGCAATATCCGCCACACGTCTCCCGATATTTCCCAGACCAATGATTCCCCAGGTTTTTCCGCTCAGCTCATGAAACCTTTTCTCAAAATGGGTAAACATAACATCTCCCACATATTTCTCCGATTTGACATACTGATCATAATACGCAAGCTTTTCCCAAAGATAAAACAGCATGGCAAACGTATGCTGGGCTACGCTTTCCGTGGAGTATCCTGCAACATTACGCCATTCTATGCCTACTGGCTTTTTAAATATTCCTTATCCAGATTGTTTTGTTTCCCGTTTGCCGTCACACAGACAAGTTTCAGTTTTTTTTGCTTTTCCAATCGAATGCTCATTAATCTCCACTTTGTTTAACACGATCACGTCTGCATCCACGGTCCGTTCCAAAGCTTCTTCTGTAGTGGAAAAATTATATGTTACCACCTCTCCCAGTTTTTCAAATGCAGACAGATCAATATCATCTCCAATTGTTTTTGCATCCAAAAATACGATTTTCATTTTATCCTCCTACCCTATTCTGATTCCAAAAGAAAAAGAGGCTGCCTTTTCTAACATCCTCTTCCCCTTTACATCCTGTATTTATATCTATGCAATCGAAAATGCATAGACCGTTTTTGTATCATATGATTTTCCGGCTTCTGTCAATGGTGTTGTAAAATTTGGCTCATTGATGGAATTTGGAAAATACTGTGTTTCCAGACAAAAAGCATCCCGATCTTTGCATACTGCTCCGCCCTGCACTTTCTGTCCCTGAATGAAATTCGCCGTGTAAAGCTGCATCCCGATACAATCTGTGATCACATCCATTTTTATGCCACTCTTTGTACTGTATGCGGTGGCAATCTTTTCAAGTCCTGCCCGCTCCTTATCCAAAACGAAGTTATGATCGTATCCATGGCCGTAAGAAAGCTGATCATTTGCCTGCTCAATATCTCTGCCCATCGGTTTGGCTTCACGGAAATCAAACGGTGTTCCCTCCACTGACGCAATCTCTCCGGTCGGAATCGACTTCGCATCGATTACCGGAGTATAATGGGATGCACGAATCTGCAAAATCTGGTCCATGGCAGTACCGCTGCCTGCCCCATTCAAATTAAAATATGCATGATTTGTCATATTAAAAACAGTTGTTTTGTCCGCAGTTGCATGATATGTAATGGAAAGTTCATCTGCTTCGGTCACCTCATAAGTCACTTTCATAACTGCATTTCCCGGATATCCCTGCTGTCCATCTGCATCTTCGATCACAAATGTAACTTTGTTTGCAGTATGTTCTTCCACATCCCACAGACGTCTGGATGTAGCCTGTGATCCACTGTGCAGATTATTCTCGTTATCATTTCTCTCAAGCTGATATGTCACATCATTGATTACAATCTGAGCATCTGCAATACGATTGCAGTTTCTTCCGACGATTGCTCCAAAACTTGCTGTCTGCTGCTGATATGTCTGTGCATCTTCATAGCCAAGAACCACATCGGTGTCTTTTCCATTCTTATCTTTTACCACAAGCGATACGATCGCCGCTCCGAAATCTGTAATCTGTGCACACATCCCCTTTGTGTTAGAAATAGTATAAAGCGTTGCCCCTTCTCCATCGGCAAGCTTTCCAAACGATTTTTGTTCCATAACTGTAATTGCCTCCTAAAATTTTACTGCTCTGTATCACATCTATAATAAAATATTTTACCCTGTTTGGGTTAAGAAGTAAAGAACAAGTGCCGATGTAAATTGTAGAAATATAGAAATTATAACCTTTTAGTAAAGAAAGGATGTTTATTATGTCCATAAAAGTTTCTTCCGGAATATCATTATCCACGAATTATTTTTTAAGAAATTTCTATACCAACAATCAGAAAGCAGCCAAAACCTCCGGTCGGTCCGGTTACAGTAATGTGGAGCTTTCCTACGAAGACAGCCGTGCTTTAAACAGGGCTGCCAAGCGACTTTCCAAAAGTGATTTCGGTTCTGACACCGATGAGAAAGACGATGATCTCAATAAGACATCACAGGCCGCCATTGAAGCCTTTGTGGATACTTACAATTATACGATCACTTCCGGAAAATCCAGTTCCGACTACGAAAACCAAAACGTTATGTCAAGCAGCTCAACACGCTGAGTAAAAAAACATGCAGATGAACTGTCAGACCTTGGTATCACGGTTAACAGCGACGGAACTTTAGACCTCAACAAAGGATCTGCTGAAAAACTGCCAAATAAATTCCAAAGGCACGAAAAGCTGCTCTCTTCGGATCAGGAATATCCGCAGAAGCTCGTCAGCTTTCCCGTAAGATGAATTCCGCTGTACAGGAGAACATTATGTCCTTGATCAGCACGCAGAATATACATATTGACATCTCCTTATAAAATGCCAAGCAAAAGCAGGTGATACGGTTCGTATCACCTGCTCTTTTTATTTCACTGTTTTTATAGGAACTCATCTTCTTTTGGCCAGAGATCTCCCTCATTTAATCCGTGCTCAGTCAGCCAGCTGTCCTCCACAGAAAAACAGGTTTCTTCTTCTTTTTCATTGATCAGAGTCACCGACACTTTCGGCCGCTGCCCTTCTGCCAGTTCCTCACACCCATACTCTCCGTCAAAAATGTGCTTGATCTTCCACATATGACACTCCTTTTTTCCAGACATTAAAAGATTTTTCTAAAATCGAACGCTTTCTATTGTACCACATGTTCCTTCACAATCACAGTTGTCAGATATCCTTTTGCCTGTTCCAGTTCATCCAGGCCACAATACACCTGTTCATTCTCCATGCCGCAATTGGATATTCCATAAATGTCCTGGTGCGCTCTGCTCTCTTTATCCTGCATCGATTCCCGGAGCACCCGTAATAACTCTTCGAGTTTTTTCCCGGATTTCATATAAATGCGTGTACCATGAAAACCGAGTGACTCACGCACGTCATACGCCGCCGGAATAATATGGATTTCCTCATCTTTTTCTCCCAGAGAAATCCCCAGTCTTGCCGCTACTGCACAAAACGACGGCACACCACTTACGATCCGCGCCTCCCAGCCGGCATCTGCTGCACATCTGTGCATATACATATAGGTAGAATATATCCCCGGATCTCCAATTGTGAGCATTCCTACCCGCAGTCCCTGTCGGAGATAATCTTCCATGGCATCATAAATCCGTTTGTGTGCCAGTTCCAGTTTCTGCGCATCTTTGATCATCGGAAATGGCATGCAAAGAAGCGGCATATCTGCAATTTCCGGACAAACCTGCTCCACGATCCGATACGCATAACATTCCTCTTTTGACACCGCCGGAAGCACAATAAGATCACAGCTGCGAATCGTTTCCAGTGCCTGTAAGGTCATAAGTTTCGGATTTCCCGGTCCCACACCGATTCCATAAAGGATACCCGGACGGTTTTTTGTTCTTAAATCACAAAATAATTTTTGCGTTATTTGCCGCAAATGTGTCAGATACACTTCCCGGACAGCCGAATACTCCCCAATTCCACGAATCACACATTCCGGCTGGTATCCGGCCGCCTGCAATTTTCCGGCAAAGGAATCCGCATCCGGCTGCTCCCCGTCCTGCATGCCGCCTGCCATATCATTGTTTGCATGGTCTCCCGCCACCAGCATAAACGGTGTAAGAAGCACTTTCCCGTTCTGTCTGCTCTGCGGTCCGGACTTCATCCGTGCAATCACATCTTTAATGGTAATACTTCCCTCCACTGTTGCGATATAGATTTCATGCTTTGCATAAGCACGCAGCGACTGTTCCATCATCGCATAACTGGCATCTGCCGCATGTTCGGTTCCATGCCCCATCAAAATCAATGGGAAATCTCCCACCTCTTCCTTCAACGACTCCCACAGTGCTTTTGCCACATCCTCATAATCCTGCGGTTTTGCCAAAAGCGCATCGGCAACTGCAATCTGTTCGAAAGCACCGGCATATTTTTTCGCTGCTTCCTTGAGTCTGTGATTTTCAATTCCGTCAATCACATGGGTAGGAAATACAGCTACATGCGTCACTCCCTGTTTTTTCATGCTTTCGAGAGCTTCCGTCGGACTCTTTGCTTCTATATGCTCGCGCTTTTTCATTGCGTTACGCACAATCGTACTCGAGACAGCTTCCTCTACCACGGCATCCGGATACAATGCCCGGACCTGCCGCGTGATGGCTGCAATATTTTTCTGCCGGGTATCCGGATAGGTTGTTCCAAAACTCACAATTAAAATTGCTTTTTTCATGTTATTTTGCATTCCTCTCTCTGTGATATAAGCGTGCTGCCTGTACAAAGTGTTCCACAAATGCCGGATTGGACGGATAATACAAATGTGGATAACCCCACCAGTTTCTGTCGTCCTCGTGGATACATGTCCAGGATGTTCCGCTTACCGGTTTGACCGCCACGCAGCTTTCTCCATTGTTGTCACTGTCATAGTAATGAAATTCATGTGCACGGACAGGTTTTTCCCGCCAGGAAATGGGACGTCTGTTCCGTCACATTCACATAGCCAAAACGTACAAGTTTTCCCCGGTTATGACAGCTGCCCGTTATGATACCTGCCATCGGCCAGTTTTCTCCTTCTTCATCTGTCATGGATTCATGCAGATACATAAACCCGCCGCACTCTGCCACGGACGGCATACCATTTTCAATTGCCTCCCGGATGGAATTGCGCATGGAGACATTTTCTGAAAGCTGCCGGGCACACAACTCCGGATAGCCTCCTCCCAGAAGAAGCGCATCCGCTTCCTCTGGAATTTTTTCCTGTGCAAGCGGTGAAAACCAGACGAGTTTTCCACCATACGCTTCCAGAAGACGCAGGTTATCCTCATAATAAAAACAAAATGCCTCATCTTTTGCAACTGCAATAACCGGACATTCCTCCTGCTGTTTTTTCTTTTTCTGTAAAACCCCTTTATCTTTTCCCGGTTCCTGTAATTTAGGCAGTTTCGTTTTTCCGTCCCGAAACGCATGTAAAAGTGCCCAGCTTTGCAACAGCTGCAGCATCCGATCCAGATCTGCGGTCTCTTCCAGTTTTTCCGCAGCCTGATTGACCTGCTTGCGCAGACCTTCCATTTCCTGTGGCATTTTCAAACCCAGATGCCGGCTCTCCAGATGCAGACTTTTCTGTACCGGAAAGCATCCCAGCACCGGAAGCCCCAGTTCTTCCTCAATCACCGGCGTCATTGTCCGGCAGACCCCTTCCGATGTGCGGTTTAATATCACACCAATGATCCGGTGATCCCTGTCATACTGTAATATCCCTGCCAGAAGTGCAACCATCGTGCGCCCCATCCCACGGGCATCCAGCACAAGCACAACCGGCAGATCCAGGGTCTGTGCCAGATGATAGGCGGAGCCCTCTTTTTGTGTGCCTCCTAGGCCATCGTATAATCCCATGGCTCCCTCGATCACCGAATAAGAGAAGCTCTCCCGGTCATATCCATACAATTCCCGGATCTGATCTGCCCCTGAAAAAAAACGTATCCAGATTGCGCGACGGTACACCAATCACCTGACGGTGAAACATGGGATCAATATAGTCTGGTCCGCTTTTGAACGCACGAACTGCAAGTTTTCTGTTTTTCATTGCTGCCAACAACGCACAGGTGATTGTCGTTTTTCCACTGCCGCTTTGCGGCGCTGCCAGTACCATTCCACTGTGTAACATAGTTCTCTCCTCATTATGCCATCGTCAGCACACAGATATATACGGGGTTCTCAGCCTGCATCAGATGATAGGTTCCCACGGTTTTTGCCCTGCTGACCTGCACCTGTATGATTTCTGTCTGCATTTTCCCTGCAGCAAGTTCTGTAATCTGAGCCACAGTTTCAAGACTTATGGCATTGACAACCACACGTGTCCGTGGATTCTTCTCCCAGATGACATGCAGAATATCCGCAAGGCATCCACTGCTTCCCCCAATAAATACATGTGTCGGAGGTTCCAGGGATTCCAATATATCCGGTGCTTTCCCATCCACCGGAATCACATTTGCCAGATGAAATTTTTCCAGATTCCGGCGCAGAAGCTGCTGTGCTGTGGCTTTTTGCTCAATGGCGTACACACGAATCCCCGGACTGCACGTTGCACATTCCACTGCAATCGATCCGGTACCACTCCCCACATCGTATACCACAGCATCTTCTGTCAGGCCAAGTTTACATAAGGAAAGTGCACGCACTTCTTCCTTGGTCATTGGAACCGTTTTTTCCCCTTCCACGACACGCAAAAATGATTCATCGGACATCCCTGGAACAAGACGTCTTTTTTGCACATTTTCATTGCATAATAACATGGTATACAGACCTTCTTCTTTTACATTTTTTGCCTCTTCATACGATAGCTCGCGGATTTTTTCTCTGTCATAAGAGAGCTGAAATCCAGCAATCATGCGGGTTTGCGTCAATTTTTCTTCTTCTATCCAGCATCCGATCCGTCGGACATCCTCCACCCCGGAAACCAACAGAAACGTCTTGGGAAAATGCCGGATTGCATCGAGAACGAGTGCTCTGGTCTCTGCGGTATCTTTTTCCCGTGGATACTTATAATTTTTGCATCCTGCCAGGCAATTCCCGTTGCCGCAGAGAGGTAGGAACGGATGAAATTCCTGGAAAAATACGAATTTTTCTGTAATTTCTTTTATTTAATTCTGTTTTTATTTTTTCTGTTCCGCTGTAAAATCCGGTATCTCCGGAAAACAATATGGAAACTTTCAGCTTCTGTCCATCCATTTGGGATTCCTTTTGTCTCAAAACCGGCAAAATATCTTTTGCGAGATAAAAAGGATAGGTTTCCTTACTGTTTTCCACCACTTCGAGCATCCGTTCTGCCCCAAAAACCACATCAGACTCTTCCAGCGCTCTTTTTGCTTCCTGTGTCAGTGTTGCTGCACTCATACCGATGCCAATCAGGGAAATTTCCACCTCCGGACGACCAGAAATCGTATGTCCAAGCAAACGGGAAAGTGTTTCGGTTACCTGTGCATAAGACATTCCCTGCTCCTGTTCCTGTTTTCCGATCACGCATGCCGTAATCCCTGCTTTCTGCGCTGCCGCAAGTTTTTCCTGAAATCCGCTGTGCGCACCACTGGCTTTTGTAACCAGATAGCGGATCGAAAACTGATGAATCATTGCCAGATTCATTTCCTCCGAAAACGGACCCTGCATCGCAAGAATCTGCTTTCCGCGGATACCCGCCTTTTCACAGAGACCGATACTCTCCAATCCGGGAAGCACACGCACAAACAAACGCTCCTTCAGGGGTGCAAATACCGCCAGCTCTTTGCTTCCGGTTGTCAGAAGAATGTTTCCGGATGTGTCCGTAAGTGCCTGGACACAGCTTTCATAATCGGCAAACACATGCACGGTTCCAGCGCGCTCTTTCATGCCTTCGTTTTCCGGTATGCTACAGATTCCATCGTCCATTCGCCGCTGGAGCCGCAGATATGGAATTCCACTTCCTTTTGTACTCTCCCGGATGTTGGCAGACACTTCTGTGGCAAACGGATGCGTAGCATCCACGACTGCCGCATAGTTGTTCTGTCCGTTTTTTTTCAGCAGGGCGCGCATTTCCTCTACGTCCAGTCTTCCTACACAGACCTTCACCCCGGCAAGTTCCGGCATGACCATCTGACCGTATTCGGTTGCTACATGCACATCACAGGCAATATGTGCCCGTGAAAGTTCCTGTGCGAGAAGACGACCTTCCGTTGTTCCCGCATAAATTAACACTTTCTCTGCCATCTTATTCCTCTTCCCCGTTTTCTTCTGCTATATATGGTATCCTCTCGGTGTCACAAGCTTTCCATCCATAATTTTTGTCTGGGAATTCCCGATAAATACCGTGGTAAACATGTTCACCGGTGTATGCACCAGTTCCTCCATGGGAAGTGTTACGGCTTTCGTATCATCGCGTCCGATATTTTCCACATACCCACAGGCACGCTCCGGTTCCACCCCGTGTTCCATCAGAATTCTGCAGGCACGCTCCAGATAGTCTGCCCGTTTATGGCTCGACGGATTATAAATTGCCATTGCAAAATCTCCCTCTGCCGCTGCAATCAGCCGTTTTTTAATCCTCTCCCACGGGGTGAGAAGATCACTCAGGCTGATCACGCAAAAATCATGGTTGAGAGGAGCCCCAAGCACTGCCGCACCGCTGCTTGCTGCTGTTATTCCAGGAATTACTTCAATGATACAATCATCATATAATTTTCCGATTTCCAGCATCAGGGATGCCATCCCGTAAATTCCGGCATCCCCGCTGCAGATCAATGCCACTTTTTTGCCTTCTCTTGCCTTCTCGAAACACATCTGGCAGCGTACCCGCTCCTGCCGCATCGGTGTAGACAATAATTCTTTGCACCCGAACCGTTCCCCAAGCAATTTCAGATATACGGTATAACCGATGATCACATCACTGGCTTCTAACACCTGCATGGCTTCCTGCGTCATCATATTTTCCTGTCCCGGTCCCATACCGACCACATAAATCCGGTGTTTCATTTCTTTCTCCTTCCTTTCGTCTCACACAAACTGCAATACGATTTTCTCCCGTTTTGCCACGGCAATTGTCACGCCATCCATAGCCTGCTTATGTATCAGCAAACTACCTCCGTCTGCTGCAGCGACCGCAGCACGCTCACACACATTATCCACTCCCACTGTCTGAGCCACAAACGCGGATGCAGTGAAATCACCCGGCACTTTTTTCAGTTCTCCGGCAGAAAAAACGACAAACGGTACCCGCAAATGCTGTGCCAGCTCCCTCAGACCGGATTCTTTTTCCTTCACATCAACCGATGCCAGGGCATAGATATCATTCAGGTCTATTTTTCTGCTATCCACCAATGTTTTTATCATTTGTTTTATCTCGTTATAACTTTTATTTTTTCTGCATCCCATGCCAAGTACGGCTGTTTTCGGAGCTAAAACAAGCGTTTTACGGTCTTCCTGTGGCTCTTTTTTTGTAATCCACACATCCACAGCATGTTCCGCCTGTGCTTCGTTCCACGAAATCAGCTTTACTTCCTTTGGCGACTGTAATTTTGCCACCTCCTCCGGGGACATACATGCCGGATCTACCGCCATCACAATGATTTCGCCCTGTAACAGTTTTCCGGACACATGCCGGATCGCTTCGGGGTTACACACCCGCAGGCCATTTTTTCTTGCAAATACATCAACGGCAAAAAGCCCATTCACGTCCGTTGCAGTCGTCACAACCGCAGCGGAATGCAATGATTCTGCGATCTGCTGCGCCAGTTCATTGGCACCACCCAGATGTCCAGACAGCACCGGAATCACAAACTGTCCGGCCTCATCCAGCACCAGTACCGGACTGTCCACGGTTTTGTGGCGGATCAAAGGTGCGATGGCCCGTACGGCAATCCCGAGAGCTCCAATGAAAATCACGGGAAACTGTTGTGCAAAAGCCTCCTCCAGAAAATCCGGAAGTGACCGGTTTCCTCTTTCTCTTATCTGTATCTTTGAAACCGCAGGGTGACCACCGTAACGGCTCTGCCAAAATCCATACGAAACAGAAAGTGAAAGTTCCGCGATTCGTGCCGCAAGCTCTCTTCCACGTTCCGAAAACCAGGTCATATACAGGATCATTCCGGTAACTCCTTTCCCGCATGGATGTTACACATTACTCCCTCATTTTCTACAGTGTTTTGGGATTTCGCCTTGCGGAATTCGGTTGTAAAATCCGGCGCGTAGAGTCTGGAGCGCGTATAATGCTGATTTGATATTACATCTCCGACCAGCACCAGAGCGGTTTTTGTAATATTATGTTTCTTTGCCACCGCCGCCAGCTCCTGCACAGTACAGATATATGCTTCCTCGTCCGACCAGGTTGCCTTGTACACCAGTGCCGCAGGTGTATCCGGCTCATATCCACCATTTACAAGGCGCCGTGATAATTCCTCCAGCATTCCGGTACTCAGATAAATTGCCATGGAAGCATGGTGTGCGGCAAAACTCTCAATACTCTCCTTTTCCGGTACCGCCGTCCTTCCGGCCATCCGGGTGATGATCAGTGACTGTGACACATCCGGAAGGGTATATTCCAGATTCAGCGATGCCGCTGCTCCAAAACAGGCACTCACTCCCGGACAACTCTCATACGCAATCCCCTTCTGATCGAGAATATCCATCTGTTCCCGCACCGCTCCGTATATACTGGGTTCCTCCCGTATGAAGTCGAATCGTGATTAAATTATTTTTTTCTGCCTGTTCCATCACCGAAATCACCTCTTCAAGTGTCATTTTTGGCGCTTGTTATGAATCTCACAAGCCCTCTTTTGCATAATCGAGAAGCTGTGG
>ENA-OQBV01001515-OQBV01001515.1-human-gut-metagenome-genome-assembly--contig:-NODE-1515-length-11318-cov-2.603431_pt1 | contig 11318 bp, 13 predicted proteins | sample MGYA00242750_ERZ504559 | MGnify/ENA primary metagenome ERZ504559 (study PRJEB26092, sample SAMD00036230) | human gut metagenome | host: Homo sapiens | study: EMG produced TPA metagenomics assembly of...
GAAAATATAAGTCTCGCCGTCTTTAGCTTTGTAGTTAAGCTCAATGGCATTCAGTTTGATAGTGATACCACGTTCGCGCTCAAGATCCATACTATCAAGGAGTTGTGCCTGCATCTCACGACTTGATACAGTCTCAGTCTTTTCCAAGATACGGTCAGCAAGCGTTGATTTACCATGGTCAATATGAGCAATAATCGAGAAGTTGCGAATCTTCTCCTGTCTTTGTTTTAATTCTTCAATATTTGGCATTTTATTCTTTCCTAATTCTTACTTGTGATTGTTAAAAAACGAACCGTCACCTCCTATTATACAAAAAAGACAGGCATTTGCCTATCTCTAATATCTGCTTTATGACTGCATTTAGTCCTTCTTATTTCTTAAAATTATCATTGTAGTGCTTATTAATAATAGCTGAACGCTTGTTCTCTATTGAACTACTTGAAAATGGAGCTAAACCAAAGGCTAGTACAATAATTCCCAATAGAATAAGACTAAAAAATGGGTGCTCAGCAATATAGTGTAAGATGTCTGATATGGGAATCCACCTTTAAAAACATAATTATTTATAACTATATTATCAGAAACATTATGTTTTATCAAGCAAAAAAAAGAGAGCCATTCGCTCTCCCTTTTAAACCTTAATGGAAATTGCATACCACCATCAACGATGATTGTTTGACCTGTGATGTAGTTTGAGTCAGGTCCAGCTAGGAAGCTAACTGCTGCTGCAAACATCTTCAGGTTCTGACAAACGTTTGAGGGTAATATCTTTAGCAAAAAGTTTGCATACCCCACTCATCATCTTTACCAGCATTTTACCAACTTCGTGGGCAATGTCAAACATCATTGGAGTCTTAACGATACCTGGTGCATAAGCATTTACAGTTATACCTGAATCAGCCAAGTCACGCGCCAAAGTTTGAGTGATACCACGCACTGCAAATTTAGTACCACCATAGACAGTCAAGTTAGGGTTACCAACGACACCAGCTTGAGATGTTGCATTGATAATTTTACCACCATGACCAAGTGCTTTGAATTGTGCTTGTGCAGCTTGAGCACCCCAGATAACACCACCGACATTGATGTTAAATGTACGTTGGAACTGTTCTTCAGTAATAGTATCAAGTGGTGTTGTTGGTGCCACACCGGCATTATTAACAACAACATTCAAATCACCAAAGTGATCAACAACTTTTTGGAAAGCAGCTGCTACTTCAGCTTGTTTAGATACATCAGCTACAACCGCAAATGCTTTGTCTGCTGACAATTCAGCAACCGCTTTTTCTGCAGTTTCAGCGTTGTAGTCCAATACTCCGACTTTAAAACCATCTTCAACCAAACGTTTTGCAATCGCAAAACCAATACCTTGACCTGCACCTGTAACAATAGCAACTTTTGACATACGAAATCCTCCTCTACCAATTAGAGTCACTGGCTTAATACCGAGCCTTATCTCAATTGGAATACGCTAAGTTAGTCAAGTTCTGGCAAAGTCATTTTCATAGGCTTTGTCTTAACTCAATTAAAATTCTACTCCTTTATGAAAACGTAGTCAAGTAATTATCAAACTTTTCTGAAAACAAATAAGACCACCTTGGGTGACCTTATTCCTATTATTCTTCAAATTCAAAACCTAGTGCTTCCATATCGTCCAAGCCACCTAGATTAGTCACCTTAGTATAGCCTCGCTCTTTAAGAACTGATGCAGCAAATTTTGCACGAGGGCCCATTTTACAATAGAGGTAAATGGAAGCGTCTTTTCAGCTGGAATGTCAGCAGAGAAAAACTGGGTGTGAGGTATTAAGAGGGCATCCTTAACATGTCCTTCTGCATACTCTTCTGGACTCCTGACATCAATTAACAGTCCACCCTTGGCTATATCAAACTGAATCTGTGCTAAATCCATCCTACTCACCAAACCAAATCTGAATTTCTCGAGCCGCAGATTCATCTGAATCAGAGCCATGAACAATATTTGGAATCATGTCACCATCTGGTGCTGTTGCAAAGTCTCCACGAATCGTTCCAGGTGCAGCATCGCCTGGATTAGTTGCTCCCATCATATCACGCCATGACTTGATAACACCTGAACCAGAAATAATACCAATCACTGATGGACCACTCATCATGAATTCTGCAATGCTAGGGAAAAAAAGGTTTATCAACCAATTGAGCATAATGTTCTTTAAGTCGTTCTTCATCAAGTGTCAGCATTTCCATTCGTTCAATAATGAAGCCACGACGTTCAATACGATCAATAACTTGTCACATCAAGTGTCGTTTTACAGCATCTGGTTTAATAATAAAAAATGTTTTTCTGCATGTTCCCAACCTTCATTGTTTTCTTTTCATTCTACTATAGGAAGTATCATTTTGCAGACCAAAACCTTATATAGTCTTAAACTATACCCACAGAAAGAAAATAACTATTTTCAATCGAAATAAATAAAAAGTATTATAGTTGTAAAATCTTATTTTGAGGTGAATCTTATGACAAAATCTAAATTTCAATTAGTTGGTTCTCTCCTTCGTCCTGCGGATCTCCGTAAATACAAGGACGAAATCGAGCACCGTGACGACATCCAGTATCCTTTTTACGATGCCCTTCCTGGTTATCAAGAAACTGAAACTGCAGATATTAAGCAAATTGTGGCTGACCAAAAGGCTAATGGTATTGACATTCTTACCGATGGTGAGTTTGGCCGTTCTATGTGGCACTTAGACTTTGTCTGGGGTCTCAAAGGTATTGAACGCTACATTGCTGAGCACGGTTATACATTCAAAGACCACGATGGCGGACAATATGAGACTCGTAAAGATATTGGTATTCGTATCACTGAACCACTCTCAGGTAAAAACCACCATTACCTAGATATCTATAAATTGGTTAAAGCTGAAGCTGGTGATGAAGATACCAAACAAACTATCTGGGGTCCAGCTCATGCTTATACTGAACTTGCTATCTTTGACCGTTTGGCTGGTCCTGGGCAAGTCTATGAAACTAATGAAGACCTCAAAAAAGGTTTGATTAATGCCTATAAAGAATTCTTGGAAGAATACAAGGCAGTAGGTGGAAAAATCGTTCAATTTGATGACTGTCTCTGGGAACTCTTTGACCCATCAAACCCTGCAAGTTTCTTTGCGGAAGCTAATTCTGATTTGGCAGAATTGGCTGATGAGTTTGTAGCTATCAATAACGAGGTTGTAGACTATGCTCACGAACTTGGTTTAACGGTTTGGACACACAACTGTCGTGGTAACTATGAAAGCCGTTCTGCTGCCGAAGGAACTTACGAAGCCATTGCTAAGAAGTTCTTGGCAGAGCAACACTATGATCGCTTCTTCCTTGAATGGGACAGCGATACTGCTGGCGACATCAAGGCTCTCGAAGCCCTCAAAGACAGCAAGGCTGAAGTTGTACTAGGACTTTTGTCATCTAAAACAACTGAACTTGATGACGAAGAACGTGTTCTTGACTTGCTTGAAAAAGCTAGTCAAATCCTTCCTAAAGAGCGTCTCTTCCTTTCTCACCAATGTGGTTTCGCCTCATGTGACTCAGGTAATGAATTGGCAACACCACAACAATGGGCTAAAATTAAACAAGGTCAAGATATCGCTAAGAAATTCTTTGGTTAATTGAATACTTTTAGATCTGAAAAATCCCTTACCGCATTCGGTAAGGGATTTTAATGTTGACTAAGCTTGAATAAAAGGTTGTAAATCTTTAAGAGCACGCTCAGCAATTTTTTCGTAACGCTCTTTCTTGTCACGAATACGTGGACCTTCCAACTCTTTGATAATACCGAAGTTAACATTCATTGGTTGGAAATGTTTACTTTCAGCGTGAGTCACATAGTATGGAAGACTACCGATAGCTGTTGTGTGAGGGAAGATGACTTCTTCTTCACCCTTAAAGAGACGGGCAGCATTGATTCCAGCAACCAAACCTGAAGCAGCTGATTCAACATAACCTTCAACACCGGTCATTTGCCCTGCAAAGAACAAATTAGGGTTTGATTTTGATTGGAAGGTTTGTTTTAACAAATTTGGCGAATCCATGTAAGAGTTACGGTGCATAACCCCATAACGTACAAATTCAGCATTTTCAAGTCCTGGAATCATTTGGAAGACACGCTTTTGCTCGCCCCATTTGAGGTGGGTTTGGAAACCAACGATATTGTAGAGGCTACCAGCCGCATTGTCCTGACGAAGCTGAACAACCGCATAAGGTGTCTTGAAATCACCGTCACGTGGTCCTTTATAATCCTCAGGATACTCCAAACCAACTGGTTTCATAGGGCCATAGAGCATTGTCTTAATGCCACGTTTAGCCATGACCTCGATAGGCATACACCCTTCGAAATACTTTTCTTTTTCAAAGGAATTCAAAGGAGCTTCTTCAGCTGTTGTCAAGGCCTCATGGAAGGCCATGAACTCTTCCTTAGTCATTGGACAGTTTAGATAAGCTGCTTCACCCTTGTCATAGCGTGACTTAAGGTAAACCTTGTTCATATCGATAGTCGCTTTATCAACGATTGGTGCAGCGGCATCATAGAAATAGAAGCCATCTCCACCGTTAAGCTCATGAATTTTTTCAGCTAGAGCATCAGAAGTCAATGGTCCTGAGGCAATAACTGTAATGGCATCATCAGGAATTTCTGTGATTTCTTCACGGATAACTTCAATTAATGGATGATTTTCAATTTCAGCTGTCACTGCTTCTGCATAACCTTCACGGTCCACCGCCATGGCACCACCAGCTGGCACACGGTGAGCTTCTCCATTACGCATAATGATAGAGTCCAAGCGACGCATTTCTTCTTTAAGAAGCCCTACAGCATTGGTCAAGCTATCGCCACGGAAAGAGTTAGAGCAAACCAATTCTGCAAAATTTGTTGTCTTATGCTGTGGTGTTGCTTTGACCCCACGCATTTCATAAAGTTTTACTGGAATACCACGTTTGGCAATCTGATAAGCCGCCTCGGATCCGGCCAAACCAGCTCCAATCACGTTAATATAATCTGCTTTTGATTGAGACATGACACTAATACCTCTTCGGGAACAAGATGAAATCCTGCCCCCCACAAATCTTTCTTCATTTTTACTCTTAGTAGTATAGCAAAAAACTCCTCATCTGGCGACTAGGAGTAATTTGTATTTAAAGGGGTAACATGATAGTCACTCTAGCACCACCTGTGCCATTGTCATTTGAAAGAGAAGACTACCATGGTGTAAGCGAATAATATCATTAGCAATAGTCAGCCCAAGTCCACTATGATTGCGGCTCTGTCTACTTTTTATCCCTCTTTGATAAAAGAGCTGAGTGGCTTTTTTCAAGTGATTCAAGGGAAAATCCAGGACCAGAATCAAGGCAGATAAACTTGAATTCATCATCTTCTACCCTAGCAGTTTAAGAGCAACTGACTACCACTAGGCGTATGCTCTACCGCATTCGAAAGGATATTCATAAAAGCCTCGATTTAATAAGGACCTGTCCCAATTGCCTATGGTTTTCTTTCTCAATTTCTTTCTTATCAAATACCACATTGATTTGTTTCGTTTGAGCTAATGACAAGGTTTGATCGTAATGTCTTCAACAAATTCCTTAACTGGAATTTCTTCAAGCGTCAAGGTTTTCTTAAAACTCGTTTTGTTGAGTTCTGACAACTCTTTTACATAAGCATCAACCTGTGCAATCCCTTTTTGAAAATGCTCTAACAAGTCCGTTTGATTTTCATCCAAGGACGTCATAGCTAAGAGTTCTGCATTCCCACGAGCAACTGTTAGGGGCGTCTTTAGGTCATGTGTCAGAGCAGAAATCTGATTTTGTTTATCTTGCTCTGCCTTCCAATTTTCCATCAAAGACTCACGAAGTGCTACTCGCATATGATCCAAACCATTTAAAACCTGGTTAAACTCTGTAATTTTAGATTTGGACGTTTGAAAATCCAGGTCTTGCTCTGCTATTTTCCCTGTTGCCTTCAATATTGGTCTTAGCTCTCGACTCAATTTACTAGCATAGTAAAAAGTTAAAGTAATAAATATGAGTAGGATAGACACCATCATTGAGCCAATCATCAATAGATCAGCATTGGGGAAAATGCTGGTTCATCCAGTCATTACGGTACCGAGGTGATAGTTGATAATTGACAATGACTATGCCATCTGACCGTTCAAAAGACTGAAAATAGCCGTATATTCCACCGTGAGCATTCTTGAATTGGTAATTTAGCAAGGATTCTTCTTGCAAGTTAACTGGCATGTTAGACTTTTTAAGCTTAAAATCCCTAGTCAAAAAGACATAGCGAGTACCATCGGGCAAAACATCTGGATTAAATACCTTAGAAGTTTCAATTTCATTCCTGACGGCAGACAAATCACTTTCTACCTGATTTGCTGGAATGACAATGCCAAAACGATAAGAGAAGCTGAACAAAGACAAAATAAGTAGGCTACTGATTGCTGAGAGGACCGTCAGACTGACAACATAAGATAACAAGATTGTTCTTAGAGAGTGTTCTCGTTTTTTAATTAGTGCCACTTGTAACCAATCCCCCAGACTGTTTCAATAGGATTTTGCCCAACATCTTTGAGCTTTGCACGGATATTTTTGATATGTTCAGCCACTGCTGTCGGACTCCCTTTATCCTCATAGCCGTACAAATGCGTGTAGATTTGTTCTTTGGAAAAGACTTGGCCCTTATTTTCAGCCAGAAACTGACAAATACTATATTCTGACTTAGTCAAATCTAACAACTGATTCTCAACATAAAGCTCCTGAGCAGACAAATCAAACTGAATATTTCCAATTAATAGCTTATGGTGGCGCTCACGATGTTCACGTCTCAAGTGAGCAGCCACACGCGCTTGAAGTTCTTTAACCCCAAATGGCTTGCAAATATAATCATCAGCACCATAAGTCAAGCCTTGGACAATATCTGCCTCCTGCGTTTTGGCTGTAATAAAGAGTATAGGACAATCCACCTGATCACGAATCTCATGACAAAACTGGAGACCGTCAACATCAGGCATCATGATATCCAGTAAAATCAAGTCAAACTGTGGCAACGAGTTCTTATCCAAATCTAAAACACTTGTAAGTCCAGTCACCTTATGATTTTCGGAGCTCTAAAGCCTTTACAACAAATTGAACAATATCTTCCTGATCATCAACGACAAGTATCTGAGCCATAACCTCTCCTTTCATACAAAGTACCCTTATCATATCATCTATAGAAGATAACTGACAAGGCGTAAAGTAGATAAATATGTGTTGGGTAAAAGACATAGAACAAATATTTTGACCCTTTACCTCTTTGACCGTTATAACAAAGCATTAAGGGAGCTGCAAATATTTCCATCCATTCAATGTATTTAAACATTAAATCGTGAAAAGAAGGTCTACTTAGAACAATCGCTATTAGTGCCCAAACTAGACTAACACTCACAAAAGCAAGCACTTCTTTCTTAAGATTCTTGTGACAAAGATACATAGCGATACCAGTCAAAAGTAACCACGTTCCTCCATCGCTGATAAATGTATGAACTGGTAGCACTGTAAAATTGAGTAATTTAAGTAGAAAACCTAACATAGGTTTGTTCACACTTAGCAGATAAAAAGGCAACATTAGCAATGGGAGTAATATTGGAAAAAGTAAGGTTGGGATTCCTTTTAGATATTTCCTTTCTTGAATCCAAAGCGATACCTTGAAGAGCAACGAGCAAGATAACGAATGATGCAACATCATATTTTGTGGAAAGAAACCATCTGGCCTTACAAGAGGATGTAGAAAATTATAGAATCCAAACTGAATCAATCCCATCAAAATCGCTAAAGCATAAATCTTTAGGAAGTATTTTTTTCGATTGTGTGTATGGACGAAACCTTCAATCACAGCAAATAGGAACAAGGGAGCCGCTAATCTCCCAATCATAGTAAACCAAATAGGTATTTTCCCTGTATAATCAAAAAAATAATGAATATGGTCGAATACCATAGTAATTTAGAGCTATATATTTGAGTTGGAAACCTGATAAACTTAAACGTTTCATAATAACATCTCCTTTCTTTTCATTCTTAGTATAAAAAATAAATTTAAGGAAAGTATCAGTTTTTTGGATAAAATACAAAAACTATCCCAAGTCTTAACTTGAGATAGCTATGTCTTTATTTAACAACAGATTCTTTGTAGTCACACTCTTCGTTACTACAGATGACTTGTTTGCCACCACCACGTACTTTCTTCTCGACGAGGTAATCGCCTGATTTAGGACAGTTACGTCCAACAGGAATATCCCACGACGTAAATTCACAGTCAGGATAGCGGTCACAACCATAAAAGACACGATTACGTTTTGTCTTACGTTCGATGACCTGACCTTGCCCACAAGTTGGACAAGTCACGCCAATTTCTTTGGTAATGGCCTTTGTATTGTGACAGTCTGGAAAGTTACTACATGCATAAAACTTACCGTAGCGACCAAGTTTGATGACCATTGGGTGACCACAGAGGTCACAATCAAAACCAGCAGGCTCATCCTTGATTTGGATTTTTTCAATACCTTCTTCAGCTTTTTCCAATTCTTTTTGGAAAGGTTTGAAGAATTCATCAATAACCTTCTGCCATTGTTCCTTACCGATTTCAACTTTATCGAGTTTTCCTTCCATCTCGGCAGTGAATTTAACATCCACGATGTCTGGGAAGAATTCGACGATTAAGCTATTAACGATTTCACCAAGTTCTGTTGGTTCAAAACGTTTAGCTACTAATTTGACATAGTAACGACGTTGAATAACATCAAGTGTAGGTGCATAAGTTGACGGACGACCAACACCATTTTCTTCCAGCGTCTTAATCAGAGTCGCTTCAGAATAGCGGGCAGGTGGTTGCGTGAAGTGTTGTTCAGGCGTTGTCACAACCTTCTTAACCGTATCACCTTCAGCCATATCAGGAAGCATTTTATTCTTATCAGAGTCGTTGTAAACGGCCATATAACCATCGAACTTGATTTGGCTACCATTTGCAGTGAAAATGACTCCGTTTTGAGACAAGGTCACCTTCATCGTATCAAATACTGCAGCTGTCATTTGACTGGCTACAAAACGATTCCAGATAAGAGTATAAAGCTTAAGCTGATCCTTATCCAAATACTTAGCGATGCTTTCTGGTGTTTGAAAAACATTTGACGGACGAATAGCCTCATGGGCATCTTGTGCTCCCGAACTATTTTTCACCTTGCTGCCATGTTTTGAATACTTAGAACCAAAGCGTTCTGTAATAAATTCAGCAGCCTGGTTTTGTGCCACCGGACTGATACGTGTAGAGTCCGTACGCATATAGGTAATCAAACCTTGAGAGCCTGAACCAAGATTAATCCCTTCATACAACTGTTGGGCAACCATCATGGTCTTACGTGTACGGAAGTTAATCTTATTAGCAGCATCCTGTTGGAGAGATGATGTTGTATATGGCAATGGCGCATTACGACGGCGTTCTTTTTTCTCTACTTTATCTACGTTAAAGTCATCACTTGTGATACGAGAGAGAACGGCTTGAACATCGTCATTATTGTTGAGCTTAAGCTTTTTACCATCCAAGCCATAGAAGCTAGCCTGAAACTTCTTAGCACCCTTCTTAAAAGCACCATCAATAGTCCAGTATTCTTCTGGTTTAAAGGCCTTAATTTCATTTTCACGGTCGATAATGAGCTTAAGAGCTACCGATTGTACACGACCGGCCGAAAGACCTTTCTTAACCTTCTTCCATAGAAGCGGTGAAATAGAGTAACCCACAATACGGTCCAAGACACGACGAGCTTGCTGGGCATCTACTAAGTCCATGTCAATGGCGCGTGGCTCTACGAAGGCATTTTTTACCGCATCTTTAGTGATTTCGTTAAAAACGACACGATTCTTATCATCTGGCTCTAATCCAAGAATATGTGACAAATGCCATGAAATGGCTTCCCCTTCACGGTCCGGGTCACTTGCGAGAAAGACTTGCTTGGCTTTTTTAGCTTCTTTCTTCAATTCATTGATAAGAGGTCCCTTACCTCGAATATTAATGTACTGAGGTTCGTAGTTGTTTTCAAAATCAATAGACATACTTGATTTTTTCAAATCACGAATATGCCCAACAGAGGCTACAACTTTATAATTGCGGCCAAGATATTTCTCAATCGTTTTCGCTTTAGCAGGAGACTCCACGATAACCAAATTTTTCTTTGGTGTCGCTCTCTTTTTAGTCGCCTTTTTAGCAGTCGTTTTCTTTGTTGTTTTAGTTTTCGTTTTTGTTGTCGTTGCTGTCGCCATAGACTATTTCCTTATAATGTTATAAACTGGCTGCGCCACTCATCTGTCTAAAATCTAGTCACAAGACATTAAAAAATGAAACATCTTGGACCGAGCAACTAACATGATACCTTCCTTTTCTTTAACTGTCAATAAAAAACTTTATCTCTATAGGAGAACTTTGATTTTTAAGAAAACTCTGAAAGGATGTCAAACCCTGTCGTAATGCACTTTGCACCCTCTTGAATTAAGTGATGGCATCCATCTGACTTTCCATCTAAAATATTTCCTGGAATAGCAAAAACATCTCTACCTTCTTCCATGGCACGCTCACAAGTAATCAGACTTCCAGAGCGAAGTTTTGCTTCTACGACCATAACTCCTTGACACAATCCAGAAATAATCCGATTGCGTTCAGGAAAGTGGTACTTAAGCGGCTGTTCACCCGGTCCATATTCAGTAAGAACTAAATGATTTTTAGCCATATAGTCCTGCAAAGCTTTATTTTCTTTAGGATAATAAACATCAAGTCCAGTCCCGATAACTGCAATGGTGTTCCCCCTATTTTTCAAGGCCTCCATATGCGCACAAGTATCAATCCCACGCGCCAATCCACTAACAATAGTAAAGTGATTACCAAGTTCACTAACAATTTTGCGAACAGACTGTTTGCCTGTTTCAGAACACTTTCTTGCCCCAACAACTGCTAGCTTGGTTTACTCAGTAAATCAAGATTCCCCTGATAATAAAGGAGAACAGGAGGATTATAGGCATGCTTCAGCTCAATAGGATATTCTTTATCAAAAATCGATAACGTAGGAAAACGGTCGAATTGTTCTTTGAGTTGCTTAATATCTAAACTCTTATACTTTTCCATAAAAAGAACGGCATTTTTAGACTTGGATACCACTGCCATATCACGTAAACTCAATTTTCTATCTTGAGTCTTTTGATAGTCCAAAATATTTAAGATATTCAAATTCGTCAACCCAGCGGCTTTAAGTTTAAAAAGTTCAAAATTATT
>ENA-OQBV01001517-OQBV01001517.1-human-gut-metagenome-genome-assembly--contig:-NODE-1517-length-11292-cov-2.601612_pt1 | contig 11292 bp, 8 predicted proteins | sample MGYA00242750_ERZ504559 | MGnify/ENA primary metagenome ERZ504559 (study PRJEB26092, sample SAMD00036230) | human gut metagenome | host: Homo sapiens | study: EMG produced TPA metagenomics assembly of...
CACTTCTGTCAGGGTTTTTTCCAATGCAAAATCTGTTGTTCCCGTATAGGCAACAGGATTTCCGATTACATTATTTCGCCCATCTGCAAAGTATATTTCTCCGTCATATTCTCCGGCATATTCATAGGGAGATTCCAGTTCATCCACATCTATTCCGGAATGAATCTCTTTCTCGCTTCCATCGGCAAATTTAAGCTGCAGTATCCATGAAACTGCCGGCTTTTCTCCGTATATCTGCGTCTGGTTCTCACATAGAAAATCTTCCGCAGTACCAACCCTGTCCCAGATAAAAGACCAGCTCATTTTCCTCACTCCCAGTATTCAGAAATGCCGTCACGTCATGCTCTTGATAAAGAACCCGGCGCGGATAGTAAGTATAACCAGGGGCAAACATCTGCTCTCCTGCTTTCTTCCCATTCAGTTCCGCTTCATATACCCCCAGTGCCGTAGAATAAAGTACGGCACTGACAACATTTTCTCCAGAAAATTTCTGGCGGAAAACTGCCACATCTCCCTCTTTATATTCCCTGTCTATGGCAATAAAATAATTTTTCAAATCCTGCATTTTGACTCATCCTTTCTAGGTGGTAAACTATACTCATGACAGTCGGACGAAATTATACATACTTTTTCATAAATTCCGCTGAAAGCTGTATGGATTTTACTGGTGATTTATCCACCCAGTTCTTATGGCTCTCCAGTATCACCGCATCCACTCCCGCCGCTTTCGCCTGCTCTACAAGAGCTTCCAGATTCATATTCCCATACCCCAGCTCCATGCTGTCTGATTTCAAGATAGGTGTCATCGACGCTCCTGTTACTCTGCTTCCCCTGTCATTGATATGGTAAAGCCTCAGTCTATCTCCCAACTGCCGCATCAACTGTAACGCATCCACTCCCGCTTCCGTAGGCCAATAAGAATCAAACTCAAAATTCACATACGCCGGATCCGTCTCTTCCATCAACATCCTGTATGCCGTCTTGTCTTTTGATACCTTGCGAAATTCACAATTATGGTTATGGTATAAAAGTTCTACGCCGCCCTCTTTTAGTCCTTTTCCTGCTTCGTTTAAATCCTCCGCCAGTTTCCGGACTGCCGTTTCATCAGAGTAATCAAAACGGTACATCCCTGTTATGACCACATATTTTGTTCCAAATTTCTTCGCTTCTTCAATGACAATTTGCGGCTCCCTCTGGATGGTTCCCAAATCCTCATGTACACTTACCACCGACAATCCTGCCGCCTTCACCAGACCTGCCCAGTCCAGATTCCCGCCTTTTCCTACCGGCATCCCTGCCATCTTCGTCATCATGCGCACCATAAAGGACGTGGGACGGATCATAAATCCATTTAACTCAATCCCATCATATCCTGCTTTTTTGATAGCAGATAGTGTCTGCACAGCCTGATTTTCTTTTGCAGTCACTGTCCCAAGCATAATCTGCTGTACTGCTCTCATCGGCATTACGATATCCTCCTAATTCCATAGTCACCTTTCCGGTCTTTTCATCAATCGGTAACTTTCTTAATCTTCTGCAAAGCATCATTCAGTGCCTTTATATCTTCCGGTTTTATCACATCTCCTGCTTGTTTCAGCATACTCTGCAGGGTCATTCTCTGCATCATGCGCTGCAGCGCCGGATTATCCTTCACACTCTCTGCCACATCTCCCCGGCTCGCCGATGCCTTATCCGTCAGTCTCTGTACAATTGCATTTGCCTCCGGGCTTTTGGCAATCTCGCCAAGAGTATCCCCAATGGAATAACAGTCCTTACGAAAATCTTCCTTGTCAAACCAGTTAACAATATCTCCTTCTTTCACAAACAGATAATCTTTATTGACTTCAGCGACCTTCTTTATAGTAATTTCGTCCCTGTATTCGCCTGCCTGAGCAGTAACCGTATGAACACCCGATATTGGAACTTCAAAACAGAATACTCTGCTGCCATTCTGCTCTTCCACAAGTTTTCCGTCTACATACAACGTCACCGAAGGTTGATTAGAATACACCTTAATCTTTGTCACTTCCTCTGCCCGGTCTACATACCGCCGGCCGCACAGATGGACAAAAGCTTCTTTGCTCCAATACGCTTTATACAGATAAAATGCATCTTTTCTGAGCTCGCGGTCAATCGTTACCAATCCTTTTTGGTTTTCCCCATGTTTGCCGCCCTCGTCTCTTCCGTCAGCGGCAAAATCAAACATATTCCACACATGAGTCGCCCAGAGCCATGGACGTTCTTCAATCATACGCAGCATGTGCTCATGATACAGGCACTGATATTCCTCTGTATAATCCCCCCTGTCAGGCTGGGAAGAATGATATGCAGGATTTGCGTCCGCCCCGTATTCTGAAAATCCAATGCAGCGATCCGGGTAAGCACTGTGATACTCGTCAAAGAATTCATCCGTCTGAATCATCTCTCCCACATACCAGCCGAAATAAAGATTATAGCTATTAATATCCGGTATCTCCAGCAATGGGCTTTCCTTTTCCAGCATAAACACGTTTGCCATTACAGTTTTCCTTGTCTGATCCAGCTCATGGCATAACCGGTTCAGTTCCCGATGGTTCTCTATCAATTCTTCATTTACTGCGCTTGCTGCTGTGATCTCATTAGAAAGTCCCCAGCAGACAATCGACGGATGGTTATAATTCTGGATAACCAGTTCCCGCATCTGGCTTAATGTATTTTCTCTTCCTCCAGACATATGCATCGTAATATAAGGAATCTCCGCCCAGACGATGATTCCGTTTTCATCGCACAAATCATAGAATTCCCTGCGCATGCTGATAGTGGGCAAGACGGATGGTATTTGCCCCCATCTCCCTGATTATCTCCATGTCGCGCACATGATGCTCACGGCTCAGGGCATTCCCCCGTTCCTTTGCAGTCCTGATGACGGCTTACACCCCCGCAGTGGATAGAAACGTCCGTTCAAGAAAAAGCCCTTCTGTGGGGCAATGGAGAAGTGACGGCATCCAAATCTTACAGTGACCGCATCTCCGCTTTCCAGTTCCGCTTTAGCTGTATAGAGGTAAGGGTCATCCACACCATCCCACAAATGTACCTTGGACAGTTCAAATTCCACTTTTGCATATCCTTCTGTAACCAAAGCCTGTTTTGTCTCCTCCGCAACCGTTACAGTGACCACATCAGCACCACCCTCTGTATACACTTCTACAGTTACCGTTGCGCTTGCCGCTTCTTTCCCTTCCCCAGCCAGAGTGACCACAGGAGTTACTTTAATCCCATCTCCCCCCGTGATACTCCATAGCAAAATGGCTCTCAGGCACTATGACGAGACGTACCATGCGGTACAGCCCTCCATAAAAAGTAAAATCGGCTTTTTGCGGATACACAGTTCCATTGTCCGAATTATCGACAGCGACCACCAATTCATTTTCCGCCGTCGTAAGTTTCTCCGTAATATCTACACGGAACCGTGAATATCCTCCTTCGTGATGAGCCAGTTTTTCTCCGTTTAAGTATACGTCCGCTGTCATGGCAGCACCGTCAAATTCCAGATAAGCCTTCTCCCCTGCTTCTAACTCCGGTTTTTCCAGAAGGCGGCGGTACCAGCAGGTTCCCCTGTGATAATCATTTCCTCCATCCTGCCCGTCTAAAGCATTCCATGTATGCGGCAGTAAAACACCTGTCCCCTCTGCGGCTGTCGCTTCCTGAACATCCTCGGCATTTTTTACAAAAAACCAGTTATCTTTTAATTCCGTTATCTTTCTCATGTGCTTGTTCCTCCTGTCCCTGTTCATTTAATTATATTTTACCGCTTAACCTTTACTTATGTGTTTACTTTTTCCATAATATGTTTTTAAATTAATGAATTCTAAGACAGAATGAAAGAGACTGCCACACAATGTGAAAACCCGCAAGGGTGACAGCCTCATTATCAAACATAACCATATTCAAAAAACAAATACCTCTTGATAATAAATATCACAAACAACGCTATTTATTACCTAACGCCTGATTCATTCCCTGAATCATCAACTCAATCTGTGCTGCCATCTCTGCACCAGCAAAGCTTGCCAGAGATTTTAGGGGCATTCCATACATCATTGCCTTCATCATCTCTGCACCCGTACCAAGGGTATCCTCAACATTTTCTGTTGGATCTGACTGCATGACTCCCATTGCTCCCTGCATATTCTGCATCAAACCTCCGATGATCGGCGCGGTCACAGGATGCGCCATAAGCTCTCCGATCGTTGTCGCTCCACTGACGTACAGAGGAAGCTGCTTTTCGGTCTTGAAGGAAAGTTCCCCTCTCAAGGCAATCTCGTCACTTGCATGCCCTATCAACACCTCGTAAGTTCCTGAAGGTGCATACCAATCGCCAAGCCCTTCATGGTAGAAAGATAAATCCCTTGCAGTAAGTGCAAATTCTACAGTCTTTGTCTCACCCGGCTGCAACTCCACCTTAGCAAAGCCCTTTAGTTCCTTCACAGGACGCCCTGCTGTGCCGTTTTTATCGCTGACATAAAGCTGTACTACTTCCTTACCGACCATACTTCCTCTATTTTTAACATCTACGGTTACTTTTACACAACCCTTATCATCCAGACTTTCTGCAGGCATATTCAGATTACTATACTCATATTCCGTATAAGAAAGTCCATGTCCGAATGCCCAGCGCACTGGCATTTTTCTAGCATCATAATAACGGTAGCCTACATAGATTCCCTCCGCATAATCCACATTCACTCCATCGCCGGGGAAATTCAGGTAACTTGGATTATCCTCCAGACGAAGCGGGAATGTCTCTGCCAGACGTCCTGAAGGATTTACTTCTCCATAAAGAAGTTTATCTGTTGCTTCTCCCACGCCCTGACCGCCAAGATACATTTCCAGAATAGCTGCTGTTTTATCTGCCCAAGGTACTTCAACCGGACTTCCATTGTGCAGCACAACAACCGTGTTAGGCTGTACTTTGATAACTTCCTCAATCAGTTTATTCTGGCATGCGGGAAGTTTCATATCCTTTCTATCATAGCCTTCCGCTTCCATCATATCAGGCAGTCCCGCGAAAATAACTGCCACTTCGGCATCCTTTGCCGCCTGCACAGCCGCCGCCAGTTCTTCCGCGTTTTCTTCATCCTTATCAAAGGGGAATCCTTTCACATAAGATACGGTTCTGCCTTTTTCCTTTGCACTCTCCAACGCGGAAGTCACTTTACTGGAATTGATATGACTGGAACCTCCGCCCTGATAACGGGGTTTTTCAGCATATTCGCCAATGTATACTACTTTTGTTCCTTCCTTCAGCGGAAGTATTCCATTATTCTCCAGAAGAACTGCACACTCTGTCTCTATTTTTACCGCTTTTTCATGATCTGCATCCCTGTCAAACACAGCTTCCGGATGGCGGTTATCCGCATAAGAAAACAATACCTTTAAAATACGCTCTACTGCCTTATCAAGCAGCGCCTCATCCAGACTGCCATCTTTTACTGCCGCAATGATCCTGGCATCATTTACCCCATGGCTGCCCGGCATCTCCAGATCAAGTCCCGCGACAATCCCTTTCACACGGTCTGCCACCGCGCCCCAGTCTGTCATAACATAGCCTTCAAATCCCCACTCATCCCGTAAAATCTCTGTCAAAAGATGTTTGTTTTCAGAGGCGTATACTCCGTTAATCTTATTGTAACTGCACATAATCGTCTTAGGCTGCGCTTCCTTTACCGCTGTCTCAAATGTGGGTAAATAGATTTCCCGGAAAGTACGTTCCGACAAATTAGAAGAACAACTCATACGGTTATACTCCTGATTATTTGCGGCATAGTGTTTCATGCTCGTTCCCACGTCCCAGCTCTGTACACCTCTGATATAGGAAGCAGCCATTTTGCCTGCAAGATATGGATCCTCGGATAAATATTCAAAATTCCGTCCGCAGAGAGGGCTTCTCTTAATGTTTACAGCCGGTCCCAACAAAACACTTAAATTTTCTGCCTGGCATTCTTCCCCAAGGGTCTTTCCCATTTCGTTCATCAAATCCGTATCAAAGCTGGAAGCCGTGGCACAGGCTGCCGGAAAACAAACCGCCACAATACTCTCGCCAATCCCAAGATGATCTGCCTCGCCGGGCTGCTTTCTTAATCCGTGAGGCCCATCTGATACCATAACCTCCGGAATACCAAGTCTCTCCACTTTCTTCAAACGCCAAAAATCCTCGCCGGAACACATCCCGGCTTTCTCCTCCAAATGTCATTTCAGAGATAATTTTCTTAAGATCTCTTTCCATAATCTCCATCCTTTCTTTCATTATATTCGATATTGCTATTCCATCTTTACTTTTATGAAAATTTTACCCTCATTTATCCTTTCTGTATTGTCTGATTTTAATATATTTTATCTGATTTTAATTATCCAAAAATTTTTCACCACATGAGTTCTTCGGTACTGTGCCGGTGTCTCTCCTGTCACCTTCTTAAATACTCTGGTAAAATAACTTTGAGGAGAAAGATTCATATATTCTGCAATAATGGCAATTGACCGGTTAGAATATTTCAGCAGATTACAGGAAACCTGTATTTTTTCCTGCATAATATAATCCGTCAAGGTCATTCCCGTTTGTTTTTTGAAAATCCCTGAAAGGTACGCCGGATGCACACCAATCTCTTTTGCAATTTCCTGTAATGACAATTTCTTAAAAATATGCTTCGCTACGTATTCCCTGCTCTGTTCCACATAAATCGAATGCGTCTCTGATTTTGCTCCTTTCCCCAGCCGTCCAAACTCAGCAAGCGCGTATTCCATTACTTTCCGCATCTCCATCACATTCGCTGCTTTGGCAAGTTTTTGTAAAAGCACATCACTTAATATATATGCAGCACTTTCTCCTACACCCGTTGCAATAGCATATCTGGTAAGTAAAGTGATTCCGCTTACTATGCCGTATTCCAGATTCTTTTTCTGTGACTGGGCCATAACACCCGCACTTTCCACCAAATCCTCAAAAGATTTACCCGTTCCAAACGAAAACTTCCCCTGCCCTCCTCCTATAATCCATTTCCACATCTGATCTTCTCTGGCAAATGGAAAATGTTTTTTGTCGCACTCCTCATTTTCCAATTCATATTCCACACGCCCGGCATGTAAACTTTCTTGAAATCGTCCCGGATCTATCCCATTATCAATTTTGACAACATTTTCATACTCATCTGTCAAAAGGCCATGTACAAACATTATTATTTCTTCCAGTTCCCCCATTTTCATCAGGGGAATATCACATACATATCCTGCCTTCGCTCCATGCTGTTTACAATACAATAAATAATCGTTCTCAGAATGCTCCTCCGTGTTCACAGGTCCCCAAATAACATAATCTCCCAGGTCATGAAACACATAATACCAATACCCGTTGTCATTCCACCCCTTGTATGTCTTCTGTTCCCTCCCATAATCCATCAACATTTGTAAAAGCTTTGGACTGTTAAATACCGGATCCTCATCCAGGAAACCGTCAAAAGGAACTGCAAGAAATTTTCCTTCTCTGCTTAAAATCCTTCCTGCCAGATGATACAGATGGTATACGTTTTTTAATATGTAGACTGCTTTATCCATTCATTTTCTCCTTGATTATCCTAAATGCGCATTTGTACTCTCATTTTCCAGAGCTTTAGACTGAAAAATATATAAATTAAAAATAATTTTTTGACATAAACACGAAATTTTACATCTTGGTATCTTTCTTTTCTATTATAATAAAAAAAACCAAATCCAATAAACACCATATTGAGAAATTATGAATTGCAAGGAGGATTTTCTATGGACAAATTTTCACCGGACTTTCTTTTGGGGGCTGCAACCGCAGCACATCAGGTTGAAGGAAGCAATGATAATAGTGACTGCTGGGCAATGGAACAGATGGAACATACCAGCTTTATAGAGCCATCTCTTGATGCCGTTGACCATTACCATCGTTATCAGGAGGATATCCGGCTTATGGCGGATGCCGGATTAAACGCCTACCGTTTTTCTGTAGAATGGGCGCGTATCGAACCAGAAGAAGGACATTTTGACGATGCACAGGCCGAGCACTATCTGGATGTTATTCACTGTTGCAAAGAACATGGTTTAGAGCCAATCGTAACCCTCCACCATTTTTCCAGCCCTAAATGGCTCATAGGAAAAGGTGGGTGGGAAGCAGAATCCACAGTAGACGATTTTGCCCGCTATGTCCGCTATATCATCGGAAAACTTGGAAATGAGCTTCACTATGTATGTACCATCAACGAAGCCAATATGGGAATTCAGGTAGCTGCCATTGCCAAGCGCTATACGCTGCAGATGCAGGCGCAGGCTGCAAAGCTCAGAGTGCAGACGGTACATGTTCAGGTCGGAATCAATCTGGAGAAAATGATGGCAGACCAGAAAGCCACAGCGGAAGAAAATATCAAAGTTTTTGGAGTGGAGAAAGTAGAAAACTTTACTTCCATGCGTACTCCTGAAGGCGATAAGATTGTATGTCGTGCTCACGAAGCAGCGCGTGCTGTCATCAAAGAACTCTATCCTGAAATCAAAGTAGGTCTTACCTTAAGCTTACATGATATTCAATCCACAGCCGGTGGAGAGAAACATGCAAAAAAAGAGTGGGATGATGAATTTACCCATTATCTCCCCTATATCCAAAATGATGATTTTCTGGGCGTACAGAACTATACCCGCTCCCTGATGGGTCCGGAGGGTACACTCCCCACTCCTGACGGCGCTGAACTCACTCAGATGAACTATGAGTTCTACCCTGAAGCATTAGAACATGTCATCCGTAAGGTGGCAAAAGATTTCAAAGGCGATCTGATTGTCACAGAAAACGGCATTGCTACCGGAGATGACAAGAAACGTATTGCTTTTATCGAAACAGCTCTCACAGGTGTTCAAAACTGTCTGCGCGATAACCTTCCCGTACGCGGCTACTTCCATTGGAGTCTTATAGACAATTTTGAGTGGCAGAAAGGTTATTCCATGACCTTCGGGTTGATTGCCGTTGACAGAACAACACAGACCCGCCATCCCAAAGAAAGCTTATCCTATCTGGGAAGTTACCGTGGTTAATTCTACGTCAGCATAAAATATTTTGAATGTAAATGGGCTGTCGGATAAATCTGATTTTTAACCCCTAATACTTCAAGAGGAGATCTTCCTGTAACATTCAGGCTTTTTCAATGCCTTGAGTCAAAACAGGAGGGGCTCCTCTTTTCCATGTATTCTATTTTAGGGCGCACGAACCCCTTGCCCGGATTTTTTGCCCCGCGCTTTTGTCTAAGCTGTTTTTTCTTCCTTTTTCCCTTCGTATTTTTGGAGTTCTTCATACAGAAAGCGGTGGTATTTATTGATATTCCGACCGATTGCGTACAGCATAAACTCCTTATATACTTTTTCTGCGGAACGATAGTGAAAACGTCGGAATTTTTCGTTTTCCTTGATATCCCCAAAGTGCCCTTCCGTCTGGATTGATCGGATCTGCCGGTTCAGGATCCCTTCAGGGTTTGTCTGTGCATTATATTTGTACAGACATCTGGCCTTATGCTCACAGCCGCTACAGTCTGCACATCCATACACTTCAAGGGTCTGGGTATAGCCGTTCTGTTCTTTGGTTTCCGTGCGGATATGCCGTAATTCTCTTCCGTCATGGCAGATATAATAAGGCTCATCCTCGAAGACTTCATATCTCATGTTGTAATATTTCCCAATGTCTTCTTTATACGCACGGGTCTTTCTCTTTTCATGATCCTGCAGCTTGATATAACTGGTGATCCTGTTTTCTTTCAGATACAGCAGGTTCTTTTCACTGCAGTAACCGCTGTCAGCAGTCACCTCTTTCAGGCAGTTTTCTCCGAAGGTTTTCCTGTGTTTTTCTAACACCGGGATCAGTGTGTTGTAGTCTGTCCGGTCATTGCTTACATATCCATGGATGATGAAATAGTTTTCTACTGCGATCTGAACGTTATAGGCCGGTTTTAGCTGGCCGTTGAGCATATGATCCTCTTTCATTCTCATAAAGGTCGCTTCCAGATCTGTTTTGGAATAACTGTTGCGTTCTTTCCCCATGATCTCAAAGCAGTCCTTATATCCTATCAGACGGTTTCCGCATTCTTCCAGTTCCTCATAAAGTTTCTGGATCTCCGGTTTCTTCTTCCCCTTACAATCAGTAAACAGGATCCCTTCCCCCGCTGCGATCTGCATCAGGTTTTTTCTGCAGTTTCCGGATCTCAAGAGGGGAGCAGTTGTCGATCTCTATGATAGTATGGTTGGGGAGTTTTTTATGCTTTGTCAGTTTCCGGTTCCAGTTTTCTCTGATCACTTTCCGGACTTTTTCCATTCCCTGGATCACAAACATCCGTGCATCCCCAAGGTCGTATTTTGGAGCATACCCATTCTCATGCAGGAAGGTATTATACTTTGAACAAAGAGCATCGATGGTATCCAGCAATCCCACAAGATGATAATTGAGTGTCCCCCGCCAGACAAAGGTATAGCGGTTTGCATTTGCCTCGATTTTTGTGCCATCAATGAAAAGTTCGTTCAATGTAAGCAGGCCTTCCTTTTTCAGGCGGTGCAGGAACTGATAATTTAATTCGTCCAGAACTTCCCCTGTCAGCTTTTTTCCTTTAAAATCATAGAAAGCATCCCGCCTCAGTTTTTGCCCTTTCGTCAGCCAGATAAATGCCAGGTCTCTTTCACATAATTCTACAATGCGGTCAACAGCTCTCACCCCGCGCATGTTTGCATAGGTAACTACAGCATACATCATAATTGGATTGTACCCGGTTCTTCCCCGATCTGAATAACAGGCCAGCAGGCCAGAAAAATCTAAATCTTCCATCACTTTTTTCAGAGTATAGACTGGATCGTCGTCAGGTAAATGCAATTCGAAGAAACTGAAGTTGATTTTCTGTTGCCCAAACTCAAAAAATCCGTTATAATAATCTTGTTTTAGCATAGTTCTATTTTAACGTAGAACGGGGAGAAAGATGGTTGTCGTTAGCCATCTTTTTCTCTTTTATGATAAAAAGTTTCAGGGGGCATTGTGACTGGATCAGTCACAATGCCCCCTATTTGAGGCTATCTATTTCCCGATAACCCCTTGTCTAATTTCTATCCGAGTAACCAGATGCATCTACAATAGCGCTGGCTACAACTGTTGTGGTCAAGCATTTTTGTAACACTTATGGCTAATAAAATCGGTGGATTGCAGTTTGGAATCTATCGGAACTGTCAGATTTCATCAAGGGTGTTTCACACCGCTGTCGCAGCTTTGCCCTTGAC
>ENA-OQBV01001518-OQBV01001518.1-human-gut-metagenome-genome-assembly--contig:-NODE-1518-length-11289-cov-2.784268_pt1 | contig 11289 bp, 11 predicted proteins | sample MGYA00242750_ERZ504559 | MGnify/ENA primary metagenome ERZ504559 (study PRJEB26092, sample SAMD00036230) | human gut metagenome | host: Homo sapiens | study: EMG produced TPA metagenomics assembly of...
AAAAAAGCATAGTGCTAATATAAATAAAACTATAATATGTTCCATAGTTGTTCCTCCTCTCTTAAGAATTTCTTTCCGTTTGTCTCATTTTGATAATTTTTACCTTCTCTACTATTTCTCTAAAATTTTTAATTCATTACTTTTGGTGTACCATCTAACACAATTCCTTCTAACTTCATAAGGTCTACGACGCCTTACGCACATTACTTTGGTCAGGATAATGTAGGCAAATTCTAGACTAACTTATGTTAGTCATGGAATTTGTCTCCCCCCCCCTATTATTTTTTTATCAATTTAATTAGTCCCATTATTAATAAAATAATTCCTATTATAAATAAAATACTAATAATCAAAGTTATAATTACATTCATCAACAATATCCTCCTATTATGAATGTCTAAATCGTTTACTAATTGTTCCTTTACTATTGCATTCTATTTCTGCTCTACCCCAAAATCTATCTACAATCAACCCAGTTCCCTTAATTTGAATTCCACCTTCTAAAGTTCCACTTACATAAGCAATTCTTCTTTTGCTACTAGGTTTCTGAACAGCACTTTCTTTATCTACTGTACAATATAACGCATTTAGGACTACTCCCTGTGGCTTTACATAATTACCTGTACGTCGTGCTGTTACTTTTGTACCATTATATGTAAATTCACATGAAATATAATAAACTGCTGTTTTCCATGATTTTATAATTGAATCTGTCACATATTTTTTATACGTAACTTCTTTTGTCTTAGATTTAGTTGCTGCTTCAACGGATTTTATAAAATTACTTTTTATAAAATTTAAAGCACTTTCCAATCCTTCACTTTCGTCTTCTAATTCATTCGTAACTTTATCCTTCTCTTCCAATACATCTACACTAACTGTGGTCCCTTGAAAATTAACCTCTTTATCATCATCTATTTTATACGTTTTTTCTTTAAGATTTGTTTCAACATTGGAAATGCTATTTTTATCAATACCTTCCTCTTTTGCCTTATTTTCAACCTCTTCATCTATTTTATTATATTTTTCATTTATTGTTTTATTTAATTGTTCAGAAAATTTCTCATCGTCAACATCCAATTTTTTTATTTCATTTACTACAGATTTTTGTTCTTGTGTAATTAATTTCTGTTCTTCTGAACTTAAATTGATAGAAATTTGTTCTTTATTCTTATTATTGGAAAAATTTGTTGTTGTCTGTGCCGCTGATACATTGATTGTACTTCCCAAAACTATAGTTAGTAATCCTATTAATGCATATTGTTTTTTCATATTTTCTCCTATTCTGTTAATATACTAATAATTAATGTTTTGAATATTTTGTTTTAATATGCAATTTCTGATATAATTTTTTATATCCATATAATACTTATCCTTTTGAAAGGATTTTTGGTTGGTCGCCATTCGTGTTATATGGATTTTTTCTAAATCATAAGCATCACCGCCCTTCAATAAATAATTCGTTACCTCTGATCCATATGATACTTCTATATTTTGAATTCCTCTCCATATTGTATCTTATAAATTTTTACAATATAATAATCACTCCACTTACTGTTATCTTCTTACCGGAATTATTTTGAATATATATAGAATATGTATCTTTTTTAGGTACTTTTATCTTTTGAATGTCATTTGATTTTATTTCCTTTAATGCTACCTTATTTCTACTCTTATTGACTATTCCAACTTTAACCCTACTGGTTGAGGAATATATAAATTTTAATCTAACATATTTATTAGCCTCTAGTTTATAACTTCCAATTCTTTTTTCTACATTAGGATTAATACTAAGCGATACCTTATGTCCCACAGAAAATGATTCCATTTCTTGATCTATTTCTACATATTCTATATTTGATTCTTCTTGATCTACTCCTATCTCCACTTCATCATCTGCCTTTACATTAATAGGAATAAGCATTAACATTATCATTCCTAAAACTAATATAAAAAACTTTTTCATTGTATATATCCTCCGTTATCTCTCTAAAATTTCAATTTCTCCTAATAATTCAATATTTTGATCATTATAATTACTAACAAAACATTGATACTTTCCACTTTTTTCAATTGAAAACTTATAATCAATTTCTTCTGATCTGTTAACATATTTTATATTATTTGAAAAATCCCGTATTCCTGCCTCTAATTTTCTTTTGTTTGCATCTTTATCAGTCATATCAAAGACTTTAAAAAATACTTTTTGTCCTTTCTTTAAATAAATCCATTTCGTTTGTACTCGTTCTTTCTTTTTCAGAAAGTCCACCCCATAAATTGAACCATCATCTTCCAAATATTTAGTATGGAAAATTCTTGGATCATATCCATATCTTTTATGTACAACTAAATTCATAACCTCTGGTGTACCATCTACCACAATTTCCTCTGTTGTATTTCTATCTAAAATTCTATACCCCAATTGCATTGATTCCATTGCAGTAACAACACTGATTCCCCCAAATAATATAAAACACATGCTCAAAATAAAACCTATGATCCATTTCTCCGTATTCATTCTCCTAATATTATTTGCGATTAATATTCTTCGTTCCAAGTTACATTCCCCAATTCCTGCACAGATATATTCCTGGAACTGAAATTGATGAATCATAATATCATAGATTGTCTTAAAATATCCCTTCTTGCTTCCCGTCTCATTGATCACACTGAAATCGCAATAGACTTCACTCCATTCATTCACTACTTTAAATATTTGACGTTTTAATGGATAAAACCAGTAGATCAGTAAAATCATTCTGCATAATAGTTTCCAAAAGATATCCTTATGTTTTATATGTGTCAGCTCATGCAATAAAATAATCTTTAGCTGGTCTGTGGTATATTCTTCTGTCGGAAGTAAAACTTTTGGATTCCTTATTCCATATACCATCGGTGTCTGTACAAATGGGTTGTATTCAACACTTACAGAATTATGAATCTCAAATTTTTCCATTAATTCTAGCGCTTGCTTTGAAATCCATTCTCTATATGTTTTTCCTGACTGACATATATCTAAAAATACCCTCTCCTTACGTTTGCTTTTCCATATGCTGATTCCAAATCCTATTCCCCATATCCCTACCATACATATTGCAAAATTTCCTATCCTGTCATTTACCAAAAAGGTAATTCCATCCCAAAGAACCGTCCTTAAGATTACAATTGGAAAAGGAATCAAAAAAAACAAGATGACAATCTTTAACAATCCATAATTCAGCCTGACAAATCCTTTTTCCTCCATCTTTTACATAGAATCTTCCATATAAGAAACAATATACTTCCTATGAGAAGACAGATAAATAAATAGCACAATATATAAATGCTAATCTGCTGAATCATCCAGATCATCGATCAACCTCCGTAATTTATCATTCTCCTCTTGTTTTACTACATCAGAAAGAGCTACTGAAAATTCATCCCATGAATCATCAAACCATACTTTTTCATCTGCTCAAACTGCACTTTATGATAATCTGATTCATCAACTTTCGAATAAATAAAACTTCTTCTTCCTTCTTTCTTTGTCTCTATGAAATCTTTCTTCTCCATCTTCTCAAATAAGTCGAAACACTATTCCTATGATATTCTTTCCCTGTATTCCTTTTTATTTCTTCCACCAGATCCTGTATTGTTACTCTGCCCTGTCTCTTTTCAATATTCCAAATAGCTTTCATTACAATCGCATTTAATCCTGTTAAATATTCAATTGCCATCCATTGATCCTCCTTCTCTGTGTTTATATTTATACAATAGCATGATTATGTTTAATTTTCAATATTAAACTTATATTTTAGTGATAATATAAATCAATAAATTGTACGCCAATAACCTTTAATATACACACCTGTGGTGGTTTGAATAGCCGTCCATGTATATGATAAATAATAATAAGGATCTCCCGACCATTAGAATTCTGTCAAAATGACATGTCGAATTCTAATGGTCGAGAGATCCTTATTATTTATCATATACATTTTGAACGATTATCATACAAATTACTTTTTTATGGTTTCCCCAAAGAAACCTTTATGTTCTTTATGAGCTTCTTCCTTCTTAGGAACTTCACCCATAGCTTCCTGGAATTTCTGAAGAGCTGCTCTTTGCTCTCCGTTTAAGTGTTCTGGTACCTGAACGACAAGTGTTACATAGTGGTCTCCTCGTACATTCTTATTACGTACCATTGGCACACCTTTTCCTTTTAAGCGGATTCTGGTGTCTGTCTGTGTTCCTGGTTTGATCGTGTATTCGTATGGTCCATCGACTGTAGGAATCTGGATCTTACCACCAAGTGCTGCCTGTGTAAAGGAAATTGGCTCTGTTGAATAGATCGTTGTATCCTGACGCTGGAATTTTGGATGTCTTTCTACGATCACTTCTACTAACAGATCTCCTCTTGGGCCTCCATTTGTACCTGGCTCTCCTTTGCCACGGATACGGATACTCTGTCCGTTGTCAATACCTGCTGGTACTGTCACTTCGATCGTCTTACGATTGCTTACATAACCTGTTCCATGACAATCTGGACACTTATCACGAATGATCTTACCTGTTCCATGACAATCTGGACATGTCTGAACATTCTGCACCGTTCCAAACATAGACTGCTGTGTAAATACAACCTGACCACGTCCCTGACATTTTGGACATGTTTCTGGACTTGTACCTGGTTTTGCACCGGTTCCGTGACATGTTGTACATTCATCTTTTAATGTAATTTCTATTTTCTTTGATGTACCAAAGACTGCTTCTTCAAATGTTACGTGGATTCTTGCACGAATATGTGATCCCTGTGTCGGACGATTAGCCTGTCTTGCTCCGCCACGGCTTCCTCCACCGAACATACCTCCGAAAATATCACCAAAGATATCTCCCATATCACCACCGAAATCAAAACCGCCAAATCCGCCGCCATTAAATCCGCCAGCACCCTGCTCAAAGGCAGCATGACCATACTGGTCATACTGCGCTTTCTTTTCAGAGTCGCTTAATATCTCATAAGCTTCTGTTACTTCTTTAAATTTGGCTTCTGCCTCTTTATCTCCAGGATTCGTATCTGGATGATATTTCTTGGCGAGTTTTCGGTAGGCTTTCTTTATTTCTGATGCTGAAGCATTACGGTCAATGCCTAGCACTTCATAGTAATCTCTTTTTTCCGCCATTTTTAGTCTACCTTCTCTTTAAAATTATACTTCTTTGTAGTCACCATCTACAACATCATCGTTTGCTGCTCCCTGGTTTGCTCCTGCATCTGCTGCTCCCTGAGCTCCCTGCTGAGCCTGTGCTGCTGATTCATACATCTTTGTAAATAAATTCTGAGCACTTGTCATCAGTTTGTCTTTCTTAGCTTTCAGATCTTCAACCTGAGCATCTGTCATATCCTGATCTTTTGTAGCTTCTACAAGATCTTTTAAATCTTTTAAGTCAGCTTCTACAGCTGCTTTTTCTGTAGGATCTACTTTATTTCCTGCTTCTTCTAAGGCTTTCTCTGTCTGGAATACGATAGAATCAGCTTCGTTTCTTGCATCGATCGCTTCTTTACGTTTCTTATCTGCAGCTTCAAATTCAGCAGCTTCTTTTACAGCTTTATCGATATCTTCATCAGACATGTTAGATCCAGCTGTGATCGTAATGTGCTGTTCTTTTCCTGTTCCAAGGTCTTTTGCAGATACATTTACGATACCATTTGCATCAATGTCGAATGTTACTTCGATCTGAGGTACTCCACGTCTTGCAGGTGCGATACCATCTAATCTGAATCTTCCTAAAGATTTGTTATCTTTTGCGAACTGTCTCTCACCCTGTACAACGTTGATATCTACAGCACTCTGATTATCTTCTGCTGTTGAGAAGATCTGGCTCTTCTTTGTAGGGATTGTTGTATTTCTTTCGATCAGACGTGTTGCAACTCCACCCATTGTCTCGATAGACAGTGATAATGGTGTAACATCCAGAAGAAGGATATCACCGGCACCAGCGTCTCCTGCTAATTTACCACCCTGAACAGAAGCTCCGATCGCTACACATTCGTCTGGGTTGATTCCTTTGAATGGTTCTTTTCCTGTTAACTGCTGTACTTTATCCTGTACGGCTGGAATACGTGTAGAACCACCAACTAATAATACTTTGCTTAATTCAGAAGCTGTCATTCCAGCATCGTTTAATGCGGAGTTTACAGGTCCTGCTGTTCTCTCTACTAAATGAGCTGTTAATTCATCGAATTTCGCTCTTGTAAGGTTCATATCAAAATGTTTTGGTCCTTCAGCTGTTGCTGTGATGAATGGCAGGTTGATGTTTGTTGTTGTTGCAGAAGATAATTCTTTCTTAGCTTTCTCTGCTGCTTCTTTTAATCTCTGCATTGCCATCTTATCTGTTGATAAGTCAACACCTTCCTGTTTCTTGAATTCATCTAACATATACTGTGTGATAACGTTATCAAAGTCATCTCCACCTAATTTGTTATCTCCTGCTGTTGATAATACTTCGATGACACCATCACCAATCTCGATGATAGATACATCAAATGTACCACCACCTAAGTCATATACCATGATCTTCTGTTCTTCTTCGTTATCAAGTCCATAAGATAAAGCTGCTGCTGTTGGCTCGTTGATGATACGTTTTACATCAAGACCTGCAATCTTACCAGCATCTTTTGTTGCCTGACGCTGAGCATCATTAAAGTAAGCTGGAACAGTGATAACTGCTTCTGTTACTTTCTCTCCTAAGTAGTTTTCAGCATCTGATTTTAATTTCTGTAAGATCATTGCTGAAATTTCCTGTGGAGAGTATGCTTTGTCATCGATCTGAACTTTGTAATCTGTTCCCATATGACGTTTAATAGAAGCGATTGTCTTCTCAGCGTTTGTAACTGCCTGACGTTTTGCAGGTTCACCGATCACACGTTCTCCTGTCTTTGTAAATGCTACTACAGATGGTGTTGTTCTCATACCTTCTGCATTTGTAATAACGGTTGGTTTTCCACCTTCCATAACTGCTACACAACTGTTTGTTGTTCCTAAGTCAATACCAATAATTTTACCCATGATCTATGTCCTCCTAAGATTTCTTCTTATTCTATATATATAATATAAATATTAGTTAGCTACTTTTACCATACTATGGCGCAGTACATTTTCTTTGTACATGTAACCTTTCTGTAATTCTTCTGCAACGATGTTCTCACCGAACTCATCATCTTCGACATGCATCACTGCGTTATGAAGATTTGCATCGAATTCTTTTCCTTGCGCATCCATTGGTGTTACTCCCACATCTTCCATTACAGCGACAAACTGTTTATAGATCTGTTCGATTCCTTTAACGAATGCGGAGTCTTTCTCTTCTTCGGATACGGCTTCTAAGCCTCTCTCGAAGTTATCAATAACTGGAAGAAGTTTTTCTAAAACTCCCATTGCTCCCATATCATAACGCTGTGTAGCTTCCTTTGCTGTACGCTTTCTTGCGTTCTCAAATTCAGCCATCAGTCTCTGATATTTGTCTTTCCAGTCAGCTACGGACGCTTCTAATTCTGCAATCTTGTCATCAGCGGTTGCTTCCTTTGTCTCTTCTGTTTCTTTGGAAGCTTCCTCTTTTGTTTCTGTATCTTTTATATCTTCAGCAGTCTCTTCTGCGTTCTTTACTTCTTCGTTGATGTTTTCGTTTTTCGTACTCATCACATCACTTCCTTTCTTAAGATTTGTCTTTAAAAAATATCATCTAATTCTTCAGTGAGGTTCTTTAAAGTCTTAACAACTTTCTTGTAATCCATTCTCTTCGGTCCGATGATACCAACGGTACCTGTACCTCCTTCTGCAAGCTCATATGTTGCAGTTACGATACTACAGTCCTTCATATTCTTAACCGGAGATTCTTCTCCGATATAAACCTGGATTCCTGTATGATTATCAGAATCTGATTCCCAAAGTTGAATCAACCAGTTTCGTCAGTGCCTTCTTCTCAACTAATGTATCAAGAAGTTCTGTTGCTGTATCCGGATTCCCAAGCTCCGGATATTTTAAGATATTGGTCGCTCCTCCTGTGTAGATCTCCATATGATCTGCATCATGGATCGCTTTGGCAATCTCTTCAAGAATCCGTTCTAACACATCCTGTCTGATCCCTGCCTGCTCTCTCATCGTCTGAATCAGTGCAAGGTTGATATCTTGTAATGTTAATCCTTGTAAAAATGTATTCAACAATACATTCAATTTCAGAACATCTTCATTCGAAAGCGGTTCTTCTACCTGGATCATCTTGTTCTTTACGATATTGCCTTGTGTAACGATCACTGCAAGCAGATGTTCGTGATCCACCTGAGACAGCTGCACAAATTTCAGTGTTACATTCTGATAATGTGGGGAAGAAACCATCGTTGCATAATTCGTGCTGTTTGCCAATGCATTGGCAACCTGTTTTAATAAGACTTCCATCTTATCAACTCTCTGAATCAATGCCTGCTTCTCTTCGTGTTCGCTGTCACGTTCCGTCATCAGCTGATCTACATAAAAACGATAACCTGTGTCGGAAGGAATTCTTCCTGCGGATGTATGAGGCTGTAAGATATATCCCATATCTTCCAGATCTGCCATCTCATTACGGATCGTTGCTGAGCTTAAATTCAACTCAGGATGTTTGGCAATGGTTCTTGATCCTACCGGCTCACCAGTTTCAAGGTAATTGGCGATAATCGCTTTCAATATTAACTTCTTACGATCATTTAACTCCATATCTTCGCCTCCTGTTATTAGCACTCATTTATATCGAGTGCTAACATCTATATTTAAAGTAGCACTTTCGCATTTTAATGTCAACCTTTTCTTTCAATTTTTTTGAAAATTTGTTCAGTTTTTTTCTTCTCTGAATAGAATGTACAAAAGGAGGTACTTTTCATGCATAAAAATACGGATTTTCATATAGAACAAACTCGACTTAATGATACATATCGAAAATTAAATTCTGGTAATGATTTTTCTTCCTATATAAATGAACAAGAAAACCAATCACCAACATACTGGTCTTTTTTAAAATTAAGAATTGGCTTTTCTATTTTGTTTTTATTCTTTTTAATCGCATGCTTTAAGACTGCTCCTGCCAAAGAATTCAAAAAAGTTCAATCTGCTTTTTCCCACATCAACCAGACCGATTCCTACAGTGAGCATATTCTAAATCAATTTGATTTAAATTTCTCATCATGCATAGATAATCTTCACAAAAAGAAACGCTAGTTTTGGCAAAATACCAATCTAGCGCTTCTTTGTTTAAATACTTCTTTTCATTTTTCTTACTATAACTGCAGATAAGACCATCTTCCGTAAACGTTCTTCTTATTAATTGTCTGATATGGGCGAACTTTAATATAGAGGGTTTTCTTCTTATTCTTTACATATGTTGTAGCATTTGACACATTTTTCTTGACCATTACTGTTTTCAATACTTTTTTAAATTTCTTGTCAGTACTGAATTTTAACTGATAACCATTAGCTCCTGATACTGGCTGCCACGTTGTACGAACTTTATTATTTCCATTCTTTCTGGCTATAATATAGTCATAAGATAATTCTGTTTGCGCTTCCTTGATCCCTTTCTTATATACAAGTTTTATTCCTGTGGAATTCATAAATGCATCCGTTGCAACATACTTTGTACTTCCCTCAAATGTAACCGTCCCAATCTGATTGATTCCAGCAAAAGCACCTGTCTCTATCTTTTGAATTCCTGATGGGATTGTAAAGTTTCTGATATTTACTGAAGCAAACGCATGATCTTTGATCACTTTTAAGGATTTTCCAAATGTTACGGATTTTAATACCGTACATTCATCAAATGCTGACTTGCCGATCATGGTTACCTGATCTGGAATTACCACGGCTTCCAATTCACTACATCCATAAAATGTATTTTCTTCGATCGTAGTGATCTTAGATGGAAGTTTGACATTCTTTAATGTTTCATTTCTATAAAATGCTTCTGGTGCGATCCATGTGATCTCTTCTGGAATTTCAACATTTGCATCTTTTCCGTCATATTTTAATAAACCGTGATCTTTTGTAATATACATATGATCTTTGTATGTAATCTGATCTGGAAGTAATTTCATTAATGATTCAATCGTGATATTCTTCCCAAGAGAACTTCCTAATGCGTAAAGGCTGTTCGCATCAAAATCTTTTGGAGCAATTTCAATGGTATCAACGTGCATATCACACGCATCCGCTCGATCCGTTTTATATTTTACTTTATTAATACTCTTTACAGATGATGGAATTACAATCTTCTTTAATTTAGAACAATTGTTGAACTCATCTCCTTCAGAATCTGTGGAATTATATAATACAGATTGCATATTAAACTCTGTACATCCTTCTTTGATCTTAAGCTCTGTTCTCTTTTGAGGTACTCTTACAATTCCTTTTCCATCTTTTGTATAGATTACACCCTCGATACTCTGATATGATGGATCATTCTTTGCAACTACCAGATTATTTGCTGACAGATATGATACATTTTCCAATTTTAATTTTGTATTAAATGTTATGGTATCAACTGCTGACTGATCACTTGCAACATACCATAATTTATCATCAGTATCCTCTTCGAGCTTTAATTTAAAATCTCCTGGCATAACGATCGTCTTTAAATCTTTGCAACTTCCAAATGCCCCCTGCCCGATCGTCTTTGTCTTTGATGGAACCGTTATTTTAGAAATCTTTGTTCCATAGAAGCTTCGAATTCCTATCGTTTTTACTGTTGATGGAATTGTCACAGAATTCAAATTCTTACATAATGCAAACGCTTCATATGAAACAGATGTCACGCCTTTTTTAATGATAACTTTCTTGATCTTCTTGTTCCTTCGAAATTTCATCTTCGTAGGCATTGCACCTTTTCCTTTGATTGTCAATGTTCCCTTCTTAAGCGTGTATGTTACTTTAGTTTTCGCTTCCACTTTCTGCTGACCTGCTCCGCTTATAAAATCCCCACTGTCAGAGATGCGATCATGCCCACATACAACATCATCTTTCTTGTTCTCATCCACTGCCTCCTTTTGTTTTAATTATTAAATTACAACTTTATTATATCTTATGTATTTATTTTTGTACATATTAACAGCAGTATTTTTACTGTGAAAACGAAAACTGCCATACGAATTTTTCTTTCATTCATATGACAGTTTCTATTATCATTTCTTCCTTATCTAGGTACTGTTTCTACGATAATCCCATTTTGTTCCATCGCATCTTTAGCTTCTAATGGCACTTGATCGTCCGTAAATACCATATTAATATC
>ENA-OQBV01001519-OQBV01001519.1-human-gut-metagenome-genome-assembly--contig:-NODE-1519-length-11289-cov-2.778086_pt1 | contig 11289 bp, 13 predicted proteins | sample MGYA00242750_ERZ504559 | MGnify/ENA primary metagenome ERZ504559 (study PRJEB26092, sample SAMD00036230) | human gut metagenome | host: Homo sapiens | study: EMG produced TPA metagenomics assembly of...
TTGACTTTCATTGGCTTTTTCTGCCGCTACTTTTTTGGTTGCTCCGACTTATGGCTTGCTCGTTCCAGAAATTTTATAAACCAGATCTTCTTTTTTTAGAGAGTCTGTTTTCTTGATACCCAACTCTTTGGCAATCGATTGTAATTCCGACAAGTCTTTGTCGTTTAATTGAATAATGTTATACATAGAGTATAGTTATTAGTAATATATTTCTTTATAATCTTTTAATGGTATAATTAAGGAGCGCAATCTACACGAAAATGTGTTAGAAGGGGGAAATGCACTCATAATTACGATTATGGGATTGATGTTGTTTTGATTGTTATCAGGAAGTAAACAGACTTTCCCGGATAGGGAACTGACGTATTTACCGAGGACAAAAGTAGATATTTTTTTTAATCTCATGCATATTACAGAAGATTTTTTGCCGAATTTAATGAAATTAATAAAAAAACGACGTTTGGAAACATCCTTTCTGTCTGTGAAAAGCCTGATGTTAAATGAACGTAAAAATAGATCAGATTGTTCAGCAGAGTCTGCATGAAATAGCGAAAAAAATACTAATTTAGCCCGTCAAATTTGATTTTTACTTAATTATAAATAGAAAAAAGATGAAAAAAGTGATTTTTACGGAAAAGGCTCCTGCTGCTATAGGTCCTTACAGTCAAGCTGTTGAAGTGAATGGTATGGTATTCTTGTCAGGTCAGATTCCTGTTGATCCTGCTACCGGTGAATTTGTTCCGGGAGGAGTGACTGAACAGACTATTCAGGTTTTTGAGAATATCAAGAATGTATTGGCAGAAGCTGGTCTGACTACTGCTAATATCGTAAAAACAACCGTATTTTTGGCAGATATGTCTTTGTTTGCTGAAATGAACGCTGTTTATGCCAAGTATTTCGAAGGAGATTTCCCTGCCCGTTCTGCTGTAGCTGTTAAGGCTTTGCCGAAAGGAGCGCTTGTGGAGATAGAGAGCATCGCAGTGAGATAATGAGCTTTTCGTCACCGATTGCACGGATTGATGCAGATTGTTTCTATTGAAAAGCAATCGCTTGGTATGGAACCTGTGTCAATCAGTGTAGTCTGTAGTGAATGATGGTGGATGGGGAATCATAAAAACAACTGATTAACAGATAGCGTAGAAAAGTGGAATATGAAACAACTGGACAAGTGGCAATGGTCCACATTAATATTATCTGCTATACTGGTAATGGCATTTTCAGTCTTTATTTATCGGTATGAGCCTTTTAAATCCGGGTTCGAGATTACCGACCAGCTGGGTGGTAATATTTTTCCAGCAACCATTCTCTCTACCGCAACCACAGATGCCAATTTAATCGTACCTGCCGATTCCGATTATATCGGAAATCCTAAGTCGTGTATCGCCATCCGGCTGAAGAACAGTTATGCCAATAGCAAATTGCGTATAGAAGTGGCCGAGACTCCTTTTTTCTCTCAGTCTGTATCCGAGTTTATTTTACCCAAGGCGGGGAAAGAATATCTGGTTTTCCCGGATATTATATGGAACTATCAGGCTTTGCGTGATAATAATCAGGCAGTGCCCGTTAGCATCTCCGTCAGGCGGAATTGAATAAAAAAGAACTTCCACAGCGTTTGAAAACCATCTCAATGCGCAGTATCAATGAGTGTCCTTTAGGATACGTGGACGATAAAATGAAGTTTCACGATACGGGAGAGTTTTTTGCGGCCTACGTCAACGAGGAGCATCCTCAGATTGACAAATTATTGCGTGAAGCCTTGGATACACGTATCGTCAATCGTTTTCTTGGGTATCAAGGTAATGCACACCAGTCGGAGAATGTGGACAAACAGGTCTATGCATTGTGGAATGTGTTGCAAAAGCGGAACTTTAAGTATAGCTCCACCACCAATACCAGTCTTTCGTCCAATGTGGTTTATACACAGCGCGTCCGTACCTTGGACGATGCGCTGGAATCCTCGCAGATAAACTGTGTGGATGGCAGCGTGTTGCTGGCTTCACTGATGAAAGCCATCAATATCAATCCTATCCTGGTGCGTATTCCGGGACATATGTTTGTGGGTTATTACACAGACAAATCACACAAGAATATGAATTTTCTGGAAACCACGATGATAGGGGATGTGAATCTGGATGATTTCTTTCCGGATGAGAAGCTGGATTCTACCATGGTGGGCAAATCCCAGAACCAGATGTCGAAACTGACCTACGAGAAATCAAAGGAATACGCTACGAGGAAATACCGGGAGAATGACTCCCTGATACATTCGGGTAAAGTGAATTATATGTTTCTGGAAATTGATAAAAAGACCCGTGCGCAGGTACAACCTATCGGTAAATAAATTTGTTGTATGGATATGGAACTTACTTATATATATCATAGCGGATTCGCCTTGTCAGGCGATGGCTTCACTGTAATCATGGATTATTACCGTGATTCGGAGGATGGACAGGCGCAGTCGGATTTGAACCGGCTGATGGATGGGACTTTCAGCAATCAAGAGGCCGGAATGCCGGAAGGAATCGTACACAGCGAATTATTGCGGAGACCCGGAAAACTGTATGTGCTGGCCAGTCATTTTCATCCGGATCATTTTAATAAAGAGGTATTGCAATGGCGTGAACAGCGGCCGGATATCATCTATATTTTCTCGAAAGACATTTTGCGTCATCGCAGGGCGCAGAAAGAAGATGCCGTCTGGCTGAAAAAAGGAGAGGAATATAAGGATGAAACATTGAGCGTGCGTGCTTTCGGTTCCACGGATGTGGGAGTATCGTTTTTGCTTCAGGCAGGTGGAAAAAAGATTTTTCATGCCGGTGATTTGAATAACTGGCATTGGATGGATGAGAGTACCGAGGCGGAGTGGAAGGGGGCCGAGAAGAATTTTCCTGCATGAGCTGGATGATCTTTACGCCTATACGCCCGAAGTGGATGTGGCCATGTTTCCCGTTGATCCCCGTTTGGGAAAAGAATACATGCGGGGTGCCGGACAGTTTGTAACAAAGATAAAAACTCATATCTTTGTACCCATGCATTTCACACCGGAGTATGCCAAGGCAAATGCTTTCTGCGACTTTGCCGAAGCGCATGGAGTGCGTTTTGTGTCATTGACGCATCGCGGACAAAAAATAGAGATTGAATAACAAAAGAATAACACAATATGAAAGTAAAAGGAAGATTTGACCATTTTAATATCAATGTAACTGATCTGGAAAAGAGTATTAAGTTTTATGAAACAGCATTAGGTTTGCATGAGTCTCATCGTAAGGAAGCTTCGGACGGTTCCTTCGTGCTGGTGTATATGGCCGATGACCACAGCAATTTCTTGTTGGAACTGACTTGGTTGCGTGATCATACCCAGCCATACGAGTTGGGTGAGAACGAAAGCCATCTGTGTCTGCGTGTGGAAGGTGATTATGACGAAGTTCGTAAATTCCATAAGGAAATGGGATGTGTTTGCTTCGAGAACACCGCTATGGGCTTGTATTTCATCAATGATCCTGATGATTACTGGATTGAGATATTGCCGGTGAAGTAAAACAATCGTTTCCGTTAGTAATGAATTAAAAAGATAGAGACTATGAAATACATTTCTCCCGGTGGCTGGTTCTCATTGGAATACCCGATGGGCTGGCACGAGTTTGAAGATACAGAAGAGAGTTTTTTATTCTATAACCCTGACCGGTGGACAGGTAATTTCCGCATATCGGCTTATAAGGATGAAGCAGCTGACTATGGTCCGCAGTGCATCGCATACGAATTGAAAGAAAATACCTCTTCCGCCCTGGTGAAAGTGGGCAAGTGGGATTGTGCTTACAGCGCGGAAACTTTTCAGGAAGAAGGCGCCTGGGTACACCACTCATATCTGGATGACAGGAGAGGAGAATCTCTCTTCGAATGTTCTTTTACCGTGTCCAAAGGAGGAGACAAGCATCCGGCAGAAGAAATCATCCGGTCTTTACAGTCCGCAAAGAAGGTGTAAGTCACCCGCGTGAGATCATTCCGATCCGTGTTTTTGGAAATCGGGGGAGGTGAACACCGCCTTTGAGTGGGCTTCTACCGCGATTTAAAAAAGCAACTCACCAAGGATTTTTACTGCGTCGGAGAGCGATATTGACAGTATACAGCAAGTAATGGACAGCGGACGTTTCCAGACCCAGCAGCGTATGGCGTGGGAGAATTTCGGTATTGCCTTCGGAGCCATTCTGGTGAATGAGATGGAAGGTATGGAATGGGTGACTGTCATTGAGGGACAGAAAGAATATCCCGCCTTGCAGTTTATGTGTTCGGATATGGTGCTGGACCCTGCCGCACTGGTGTGGGGAAAAGCTAAAAAGGGACTCCCCTGCGACTTGAAATCTGAATTCAGGAAAATTAAGCGAGAGGCGGAGGCAGTGTTGGATGATTTAAATAAATAGACAAATAATGACCCCATATATGCAAGTAGACGGGCTTACCAAATCATTCGGTGACTTGGTATTGTTCCGGAAGATTTCATTTGGAGTGGCCGAAGGACAACGCATCGGTCTGATAGCAAAGAACGGTACAGGCAAGACTACCTTACTTAATATAATAGCCGGTAAGGAGGGATATGATGAAGGAAGCATCGTCTTTCGTCGTGATCTGCGGGTGGGCTATTTGGAGCAAGACCCACATTATCCCGAAGACCTGACCGTGCTCGAAGCCTGTTTCTATCACGGAAACAGCACGGTGGAACTCATCAAAGAATATGAAAGCTGCATGGAAACCGAAGGCAATCCGGGACTGGAAGAGCTGTTGGCACGGATGGAGCACGAAAAGGCATGGGATTATGAACGGAAGGCGAAACAAATCCTTTCTCAATTAAAAATCCGGGATTTCAGCCAGCAGATCAAACATCTTTCCGGAGGTCAGTTGAAACGGGTGGCTTTGGCGAATGTGCTGATAACCGAGCCCGATTTCCTGATTTTGGACGAGCCTACCAACCATCTTGATCTGGATATGACGGAGTGGCTGGAGGGGTATCTCGGCCGGGGAAACATCAGTCTGCTCATGGTGACGCACGACCGTTATTTCCTGGACCGCGTCTGCTCTGAAATTATCGAGATAGACAATCAGCAGGTTTATTCATATAAAGGGAACTACAGCTATTACTTGGAAAAGAGGCAGGAGCGTATCGAGGCGACCAATGCCGAAATAGCCCGTGCCAATAACCTGTACCGCACAGAGCTGGAGTGGATGCGCCGTATGCCTCAGGCACGCGGACATAAAGCGCGTTATCGGGAAGAAGCTTTCTACGAACTGGAGAAAGTGGCGAAGCAGCGTTTCAACGATGGCAATGTGAAACTGGATATGAAAGCCTCTTACATCGGCTCCAAGATTTTTGAGGCAGATCATCTGTACAAGCGTTTCGGTGATTTGAAGATTCTGGAAGATTTCTCGTATATCTTTGCCCGTTATGAGAAGATGGGCATCGTGGGAAACAATGGTACGGGAAAGTCCACATTCATTAAAATACTGATGGGCGAACAGAAGCCGGACAGTGGAACACTGGATATCGGTGAGACAGTCCGTTTCGGATACTATTCTCAGGACGGCCTGAAGTTTGATGAGCAAATGAAGGTCATCGACGTGGTGCAGGATATTGCCGAAGTCATCGAATTGGGAAATGGCAAGAAGCTGACCGCATCCCAGTTCCTGCAACATTTTCTGTTTACCCCCGAAACACAGCATAGTTATGTATATAAACTGAGTGGGGGAGAACGCCGCCGCCTGTACCTGTGTACGGTGCTGATGCGTAATCCCAACTTCCTGGTGCTGGATGAGCCTACCAACGATCTCGATATCATCACCCTTCAGGTATTGGAAGAATATTTGCAGAACTTCAAGGGCTGTGTAATCGTAGTAAGCCACGACCGTTATTTCATGGACAAGGTGGTAGATCACTTGCTGGTATTCAAGGGACAGGGAGACATTCGTGATTTTCCGGGTAACTACTCCGATTATCGTGACTGGCGCGAGGCGAAAGAGCAGCGCGAGAAAGAGGCGGAAAAGCCAAAAGAGGAAAGACCGCCCGCGTGCGCCTGAATGACAAGCAGGAAATGTCTTCGAAGGAAAAGAAAGAGTTCGAGCGCTGGAACAAGAAATAGCCGGGCTGGAGCAGGAGAAGGCCGATATAGAAGCCGCCCTTTGCAGCGGCTAACGCTGGGGAAGTGGAGGAAACTGACGGAGAAATCCAAACGGTTGCCGGAACTGAATGATTTGATTGATGAAAGACCATGCGCTGGTTGGAACTGAGCGAGATAGAAGGGTAGAATAACCGGAGGTGCAACAGTGATACCTGATGTCCAATTTGGCTCAATCATTACGATTTTTGGAAATAAACAAAAACCATAATATAGAAAAGAAAATATGGCATCCATTAAAATTGAAATTCCGCCCATCGAGCGTAAAAGGAAAAAAGGGCGTATTAAGTTATCAAATTATTCATTACAGACTGACACGGCTCATCAAGACTTCTTATCGGATCATGCCTTCCGAGTGGGACGACTCCACCGGCAGTCTGCTTATTTCAACACAGTCTGAATGTAAAGCGCGTCTTCTGCTGATACGTGACCAGACGAATTGGGAGATGACGCGGTTACAAGGTATTATCAATGATCTGGAGCGGACCGGTGTGGAATACACCATTGATGATATCGTGGCTTCTTTCCGGAAAATCCCTTCTGTAGAGAGTGTGTTCAACTTCATGCAACGATGTATCAATAAACTGGAGCGGCAGAAAAGGGGACGGACGGCAGAAGGCTATACCTCGACAATGAACAGCTTTATCCAATTCAGAAAGAATGAGGATCTGAGTTTTTGAAGCCTTTGATTCGGAGCTGATGGAGATGTATGAAGCCTATCTGAAAGAGAAGGGCTTGGTAAAGAACAGTACTTCCTATTATATGAGAATCTGGCGGAGTGTGTATAACCTGGCTGTAGAGCAAGGCTATACCACCGACAAGAAACCTTTCAAACATGTCTATACCGGCATAGACAAGACCGTAAAACGGGCCGTTCCTTTTAAAATCATCAAAATGATCAAGGAGCTTGATTTGTCATTCGAACCCCAGTTGGAGCTGGCAAGGGATATTTTCCTTTTCAGTTTCTATACCCGGGGCATGTCGTTTATTGATATGGCACACTTGAAAAAGAGCAACCTCCAGAATGGAATTCTGACATACAGCCGGAAAAAGACCGGGCAGCGGCTGACTATTCTGTGGGAGGAGCTGATGCAGGAGATTGTGGATAAATACAAGGATGACAGTTCCGAGTACCTGCTGCCTATCTTGCGGTATTGTGACATAAATGACCGCAAGCAATATAAACTGAGGGCCAAGCAGATAGGACGGGGCTTGAATAAAATAGGCTTGCGGCTGGAATTAAAGGCGCCGTTGACTTTCTATGTGGCGCGCCATAGCTGGGCCAGCATAGCGCAGGACAGGAAGGTGTCTACAGACATCATCCGCGAAGGGCTGGGGCACGATAATGAAAAGACCACTCATATTTATCTGGCATCCATTTCCACTTCACAGATAGATAGAGCCAATCAGATTATTTTAAGAGGGTTGTAGGTGAAGTATTCATTCAGGCTGTATGATGACAGCCTGAATGCTCTATTGGCTTGGATAAAATCAGATCATTTTCGGAGAAATATTTCTAAAATCCTAACATAAGAGCTGGGGGAATATTCAATATTCGGCAAAGTAATCAAAATATGCCTTGTTGGTGATAGATACAAAATATTGAATGACTTTTGTATGGGGAGATATAGAAATATGCAGAATGCTGATCTAAAGGATCGTGCCATTAGGAAATGCTGTGTGACTTCGTGTGATATCTAATTTAGGATAATTTATTTTTTATCATAAACAAGTGTGATAAATCTGAAAATCAGCTGTTTGATAGCATGATTCGTTTTATAAAAAATGGGGTTCTCTTAGTAAGAGATCCCCATTTGGTTGCAAAAGTAGCTATAATTCCCAAGAAATGGAAATCTTTTGTTGTTTTAAAATGCTTTTAACAAGAAATGTATGAGAATTGTTCGTAAAAGGTTATGAATTACGATGTGTATATTTCACATTATCAATAAATTAAATAGAGAAGGGGATCTCTTACTAAGAGAACCCCAAAAATGAAGCTTCAACAAGCCTTCATTTTAGAAGTACAAATGATAAATAATTTATGTTTTGATGCAAATCTGTAATGATGCGGATTTGGGTACTGAATACTCCTTTCCGCAGAATCAAAACATAACGGGTAAAGCGCCTAGGTTACTGCCATGCAGTTCAATCGCTTCCTGCCCAGACCAGGGGTCAGATCTGATAACCACGTCACAGACGGGGGAAAGAAAAAGAATATCCTGACCACAAGTGGTATTATATGTTCCTGCGCAACAGAGAGCTGAAACGCTATATCGAAATCTTTACCGGCAGGAGGGCTGTGATGATTAATACCCGGTCTGGCATAAAGGAAGAAAGATATTTCTGCTTCAAAGTGTTTTCATATACCTCTGCTGACCATAAAAGACGTTTTGAGCGGTGTCCTTATAGCAAGGAAGAATATGCGGCCCGTCGGGAGTCTGCCTTTGCTGTAAAAGAGGCGTTCGCGACAGGCTCTGTACAGAAGTTGAACGCTTTGACGGATGAAAAGGAAATCACGGGTGATGGTTATCTGTTTGTATGTGCCCCGTTGGATGAATTGAATCTCATCCTTGCCCATCTGTTCCCCCGGCAGTATCTTGCAAAAGACCGCAATTCCTATAGCGTGGCTGTTATTCCCTATAGACAGATGGAAGAATTTATTTATCTGTATGAATCCATGCCTTATAACATTGAACTGATGGATAAGCCTCTTGAGGAGTATATTCAGAAAAAGCAGAAGATACGTATTACGGGTGGTGTCTTTCAAGGGAAGGAGGGGTGTATCATGCGTCTGCATCGGAATACCAAGCTGGTGTTTGCTTTTGGTAATATGACGGTGGCTATTAGTTATCTTCAGGCTTTTCCGTTTGAGAAGGTGGAGTGACGGATTTATTTGACTGGAGTTTACAATGGGTTCAGTTTTAGTTAACTTGTTTTTATATTATGTATTATCATATTACTATTAAATTCTCATATTTAACAGTCAAAAGTCGGTAGAATTAATTTGCACGTTGTCTTTATAACTTTATTATCCATATATAAAGTGATTGTAATTATATTTAAAATAGAGAAGGGGTAAAATGTAAAGGGCTATATGGTAGGAAACTATTAAGTATAGTTCTGTAAGAGAGGAGAGCGAAAATTTCTTGCCTTATTTGCTCCTTATAATATATAATGTGTCTATATTGTCTGATATAGGCTGTGTCAACATATGAATAGTTTATATTATGAAATTTCTTTTTGATTTAGATGGAACAGTGACCTCGGTAGAGACTCTTCCTGTTATTTCTGAACACTTTGGATGTACAGAGCAAATTTTAGAATTGACTGCTAAAACAGTTCAAGGAAATGTGCCTTTTGTCGAAAGTTTTATTCGCCGTGTAAATATTCTTGGTGATTATTCGGTGAATGAAATATCTGATTTGCTTGCAAAAGTGCCTCTTTATGATAATATCGCTAAATTTATTGACAATCATAAAGAGGACTGCATCATTGTTACGGGTAATCTCACTTGTTGGTGTGAGGGATTATTTAAAAAGATTGGTTGTAAATGCTATGGAAGCGAAGCGGAATGTGTGAATGACAAAGTCATAAAACTAAAATCAATACTTAGGAAAGAACAGATTGTTGAACAATACAAGTCATTAGGTGAAACAGTTGTGTTTATTGGTGATGGTAATAATGACCTTGAAGCAATGAGGCAAGCTAATGTTAGTATTGCAGTGGGGCTCACTCATAATCCGGCTCAAAGTCTAATGTCCATTTGTGATTATATTATTTTTAATGAGAATGCTTTAGTACGTCAGTTACGACAATTGTGTGGTGAATTTGGGAATTCAAAATCAGTTGTTATTAGCTGTGCTGGTATTGGGTCTAGACTTGGATTAGGTCTCACTAAAGCACTTGTTCAGATTAATGGGGGATCTCTTATATCATGGCAACTCAAATTATTTAGAGATGTTGAAGACTTACGTCTTGTTATAGGCTTTCAAGCTAGCGAGATTATTGAAGAGGTTCGTAGATTTCGTGATGATATTATTTTTTGTTATAATCATCGGTATTTTGAAACTAAGACGGGAGCGAGTTATTTCCTTGGAGCTCGTCATGCTAATCGGGAAACATTAGAATGGGATGGAGACTTGCTTGTACATCCGGATGACGTAAGAATGATCCTTGCCACTCCTGGAGAATTTATATGCTATGGTGATAAATCCTCAGAAGATACAGTCTTTGTTCATACTAATGAGCATGGAGAGGTAACTAGCTTTAGTCGTGAAAGTGGTGACTTTGAATGGACAGGACCAGCGTGTATGGATAAAAAACATTTGATGTATTGTTCTCAGAATGTTTTTAATATGTTTGAACCACTTTGTCCTTTGCGTGGTATAAAAGTTAGAGCATATGATATTGATACTTATAATGATTATGTAAGAGTTGCAGAAATAACTAAAGATTGGAAAATATGATAGGTGTGATAGGAGGTAATGGCGTTGCCGCAACTAATAAACTTTGTGCAATTATTGAAGAACATTGTATTATACATATAATAAAGAATGAAAGAAATTGAAATTGAGGAATTGAAAGCTTTACAAATGGACATCCTTTCTGCTGTCCATCGGTTTTGTCAGGCTAATAATCTTAAATATTCAGTCAGTTGTGGAACAATGCTTGGTTGTGCTCGTCATAAGGGGTATATTCCTTGGGATGATGATATTGATATTTATCTACTGCGTGAAGATTATGACAGATTGATTCAGATATTTCCGGATATTTTGGAAGAGCGTTATAAATTAGTAACTCTTGAACGTTTTGCCAAATGGGACAAGGCTTTTGGAAAAGTATATGATGTGAGAACAGTTCTAAAGGAGAGAGCGCACGAACCGTATGAAATAGGTGTAAATATAGATGTTTATCCTATAGATTATGTTCCACAAGATAAAATAAAATGGCTCAAATACGATAAGAAACGTCGTTTTTGGCAAAATATTTTTAGTATGAGATACGCAGGACTTAAAATATTTAGTTTTCATGAAGATAGATCTTTTTTGAAAAATATGTATTTGCCTATATGCAAGATAGTGTTATTGTGCATTCTCTTCGTTATATGGCCAGGTACTTACAATAT
>ENA-OQBV01001521-OQBV01001521.1-human-gut-metagenome-genome-assembly--contig:-NODE-1521-length-11275-cov-1.987621_pt1 | contig 11275 bp, 8 predicted proteins | sample MGYA00242750_ERZ504559 | MGnify/ENA primary metagenome ERZ504559 (study PRJEB26092, sample SAMD00036230) | human gut metagenome | host: Homo sapiens | study: EMG produced TPA metagenomics assembly of...
GCACATGCGTATCGACGCCAGCCAGGACGGCTCGACAGGATAATGAGAGAGCAGGAACTGACTGACAACGCCATTGAACCCCCACGTCGTCGCACCGATGACACAAGCCACGATACCATGCTGCGTTTTTGTCATACTAAGACCTCCTCTGCCTGGGGCAATCATATTATCCTAAGTATACACGAGGTGAGGAAGGGGTGCAAGAGAATACCGCTTTCAAGCGGTATTCCCTGTAGGGGCGCCACGTAGGGCGCCCGCCGTCGAAAAAGGGGCTTGTCATCATGCGAAGTCCTTTTCACTTTATAGTTTGTAGAAGATGACTTTAAATTTAAAACCCTCCGCTAACCCCTAGCCACTAGCTACTAACCACTAAAAAGGGGCTGTCGCGATGCGACAGCCCCTTTTTTCTTATTTCTTTCCGTTCTTTCCGTGTTTCTTTTCAAAAGCAATCATGTGTGCTTCTTGGTCGGTATGGCCTTCGGCTTCTGCCTGGGCGATGAGGGCGACCATTTCTTCATAGGCTTCAGGAATGACTTTGGTCAGGTGAGTGACGGTGTCGTCCCAGTTTTCCAAGAGGATGTGGCCCAGATTGCTGTCCGTGTAGTGGACGTGTTTTTTCCAGCATGGCTTTGACAGCCGCTTTTTCGTCGTCGTCGGTGAGCGGTTCCAGTTTGACCAGGTCGGTGTTGCATTTATTCGGGTCCAGGTCGTAGACGTAGGCGATGCCGCCGGACATGCCGGCTGCAAAGTTGCGCCCTGTCTGGCCGAGGATGAGGACCCGGCCGCCGGTCATGTATTCGCAGCCGTGGTTGCCGACGCCTTCGACGACGGCACTGATGCCGCTGTTGCGGACGCAGAAGCGTTCACCGGCTGTGCCGCTGATGTAGGCTTCGCCGCTGGTGGCACCGTAGAAGGCGACATTGCCGATGATGATGTTATCTTCGGCAGGGAATACCGATTCCCGCGGCGGCGATACGATGATCTTGCCGCCCGACAGGCCTTTGCCCAGGTAGTCGTTGGCATCGCCTTCCAGGGTCAGCGTCAGGCCACAAGGGATGAAGGCGCCGAAGCTCTGGCCGGCAGAGCCGACGAAGGACAAGATGATCGTGTCTTCGGCCAGGCCTTTTTCGCCGTAGCGCTGGTGATTTCACTGCCCAGGATGGTCCCGGTGACGCGGTCGGTATTCTTGATGCGCAGGCGGGCCCCGGATGTGTTTCTGTTCTTCCAGGGCCGGCCGGCACATGCGGGACCCAGTTTTGGACATATCCAGGGGTCGTATTGATTTTGTGGTTCTGGGGCGTCGTGAAATGCTGGCCGACCGACGCATCCGTGGTACGGACGGTACAGGAGGTTCTTCAAGTTGACCGTCTTGGCTTTCCAGTTGCCGAAGTGATCGCGTTGTTTCAGGCAGTCATAGCGGCCGACCATTTCGTCGATGGTATGGAAGCCCAGGCGGGCCATGATTTCCCGTAGGTCCTGTGCGACGAAGCGCATGAAGTTGATGATATATTCCGGTTTGCCCTTGAAGCGTTTGCGCAGTTTTTCGTCCTGCGTGCAGACACCGTACGGGCAGGTGTTGAGGTGGCAGACGCGCAGCATATGGCAGCCGATGGCCAGGAGCGGTGCCGTACCGAAGCCGAAGACTTCAGCGCCGAAGAGGGCGGCAATGGCGACGTCGCGGCCTGTGAGCAGTTTGCCGTCGACTTCCAGGGTGACGCGGTCGCGCAGGCGGTTGAGGAGCAGCGTCTGCTGGACTTCAGACAGGCCGATTTCCCAGGGCAGGCCGGCATGGCGCAGGCTCGTCCGCGGCGAAGCGCCGGTCCCGCCGTCGTAACCGCTGACAACGATATCGTCGGCCTTGGCTTTGACGACACCGGCGGCAATCGTGCCGATGCCGGCGCCGGACGTCAGTTTGACGCCAATCGTAGCCTTGCGGTTGGCATTCTTGAGGTCAAAGATGAGTTCGGCCAGGTCTTCGATGGAGTAAATATCGTGATGCGGCGGAGGCGAGATGAGGGCGACGCCTGTCGTAGCATGACGGGTCTTGGCGATATCCGGATAGACTTTATTGCCCGGTAGATGGCCGCCTTCGCCCGGTTTAGCCCCTTGGGAGCACTTGATCTGCAATTCATCGGCGTGGATGAGATAGTCGCTGGTGACGCCGAAACGGGCCGAAGCGACCTGTTTGATGCGGTCGTTCGTTTCCGTATCGAAACGGGCCGAGTCTTCGCCGCCTTCGCCGGTATTGCTCATGCCACCCAGGCGGTTCATGGCCGTAGCGACACATTCATGGGCTTCCTTGCTGAGGGCACCGTAACTCATGGCACCCGTGCGGAAGCGCTTGACGATGGAATCGACAGGTTCGAACTTCTTCGATAGGGATGCTGCTGCCGGCAGGATATTCAAAGTCCAGGAGGTCGCGCAGGCGGAAAATGGTCTGACGGTTGACATGGTCGGCGTATTTTTTCATACGTTGCGTAGTCGCCGGTCTGGACGGCTTTCTGCAGGAGCTGGACCGTTTCCGGGTCGATGATGTGCGGCTGGCCGCCCTTGTGGTACTGGTAGAAGTCGCCCCGTTCCAGTTTATCTCCCGTGCTGTACGCTTCTTGGTGGCGCAGGGCGTTTTCCTTGGCGATTTCAGCGATGCCCAGGCCTTCGATGCGGGACGGCGTGTTGCAGAAATATTTGTCGATCAGGTCCTGTTTGATGCCGACGGCTTCAAAAATCTGTGCGCCGTGGTAGCTGTGGACTGTCGAAATGCCCATCTTGGACATGACGGCCAGGATGCCTTTGACGGCGGCGTCGATGTAGTTCTGTTTGGCCGTTTCGTAATCGATTTTCTGGAGCTTCTTGTTGGCAATGACTTCCTTGATGGATTCCAGGGCGATGTACGGGTTGATGGCCGTAATTCCGTAGCCGATGAGGGTACAGAAATGATGGACTTCGCGCGGTTCTCCCGATTCCAGGACCAGGCCGACGTCGGAGCGGACGGCCTTGTCGATGAGATAATGGTGCAGGGCTGCCGAGGCCAGGAGGGCCGGAATGGCGGCCATGCGCGAGTTGACGCCGCGGTCGGACAGGACGAGGATGTTGGCGCCGTTCTTGATGGCCTTCAAGGCATCGATGCAGAGCGATTCGATGGCCGTTTCCATGCCTTCAGCGCCGCTGTTGACGGGATAGAGCATGGACAGCGTAGCCGCCCGCAGTTTCGGCGTCATGAGGGACTTGATGACCGACATCTGTTCGTTGGTCAGAATCGGGCCTTTGAGGTACAAGGCTGCCGTCGACGCTTCGTTCGGTTCCATGATGTTGGCGACGTTGCCGGCCATGACAGCTGACGACATGACCGTCTTTTCGCGGACACCGTCGATAGCCGGGTTGGTGACTTGGGCGAAATTTTCCTTGAAGTAATCGTAGAGGAGCTGAGGTTTGTCGTTGAGGACGGCCAGGGGGACGTCGACGCCCATGGAGTCGATGGCGTGCTGGGCATCGCGGGCCATGGGCAGGATGACCTTGTCCATATCTTCCTGGGTATAGCCGAAGACTTTTTCCTGTTCCTTCAGGTCATAAGGGATGATGGCATCGCTGTTGGCGATGTTCTGGCCCGTCATGAGGTCGTCGAGGTTGACGATGTGTTCTTTATACCATTCGTCGTAAGGGTGTTCCGTTGCGATTTCGTGCTTGATTTCGTCGTCGTCGATGATGCGCTGTTTCTGCGTATCGACGAGGAGCATCTTGCCCGGTTCCAGGCGGCCCTTGTAGAGGACGTCTTCCGGCGGGATGTTGACGACGCCGACTTCAGAGCTTACGATGACCCGGTCGTCGCGGGTGACATAGTAACGGGCCGGACGCAGGCCGTTGCGGTCGAGCATGCCGCCGATGACCGTGCCGTCGCAGAAGCCGATGGCAGCCGGGCCGTCCCACGGTTCGAGCATGAAGTTATGATAGCGGTAGAAATCGCGCTTTTCGTCGCTCATGAGCGGATCCCGTTCCCATGGTTCCGGAATCATCATCATCATGGCATGGGGCAGGGAATGGCCTGTCATGTACAGGTATTCCAGGCAGTTGTCGAACATGGACGAGTCGCTGCCCGTATCGTCGACGACGGGGAATACTTTTTCCATGTCCGGGAGAAGTCCGATTTCGATTTGCCTTCACGGGCGTTGAGCCAGTTGATGTTGCCCTGGATGGTGTTGATTTCCCCGTTGTGGACGATGTAACGGTTCGGATGGGCCCCGGGCCCAGCTGGGGAAGGTATTGGTACTGAAACGGGAATGGATGAGGGCCATGGACGTGACGAAATCCAGGTCCGACAGGTCGAGGAAGAAGTGGCGCAGCTGCATGGACGTCAGCATGCCTTTATAGACGATGGTCTTTGACGACAGGCTGGCGATGTAGAAGTCCGTGCCGTTCTTCTGGCTTTCCGGGACGATGGCTTTTTCTGCCAGCTTGCGGATGATGTATAATTTCCGTTCAAAGTCCATCTGGGTCTTCATGGTCGGGTCCTTGCGGATGAAGACCTGCAGGAAATGAGGACACGTCTGTTTGGCAATGTTGCCGATCAGGCTTTCATCGACAGGGACATCGCGCCAGCCGAGGATGGACAGGCCTTCGGAGCGGACGATGTCTTCAAAGGCTTCCATCTGTTTATGACGGAATGTTTCATAGCGATGGGCAAAAATCATGCCGACGCCGTATTCGCCTTCGTCGGGAAGGGAAAAGCCCAGGACTTCACATTCGCGCTTGAAGAACTGGTGTGGAATCTGGACCAGGATGCCGGCGCCGTCGCCACTGTTGGCGTCAGCCCCTTCGGCACCGCGGTGACGGAGGTTTTCCAGGATCGTCAGGGCATCGTCGATGATGTCGTATGATTTTTTCCCCTTTATATTGGCAACGATACCGATGCCGCAGGCATCGTGTTCATAAGACGGATCGTACAGGCCTTGCGGGCGCGGCAGATCGCGCATTTCTTTATTCATACGTAATCCCCCTTTGGGTATACAAAAACGAGCCGTCACTGTATGAGAGAGAAGGCTCGTATATACTGTGGTGTACCTATGATTATAAACAATTTGTGAAGTCGATGCAATGATTTTTCTGAATGTTTTTGCTGAAACGCCGACAATTTTAATGTAAAAATCGAATTTTGCCGATTTTTTTAAAGGAATTATCGAGAAAAACGTGTGAACTGTTCCCGAAAAAGACCGGCTCCGCCGTTGGCCGGATGGCGCATGGCGATGGCCGGGAAGCCGGCATTCTGCAAGGTTTCTGCTGACTTCCTGCCGATGGCGGCCAGGCGTATATCCGGCCGGCAGTAGCTCAGCAAGGCTTTGGCGTACACGAGGCCGTCGGCCAGCTCACTGTCCGTCGGCGTGCGGTTGGAGAAGGGCGAGGTCTTGTGGGGATGGAAGGGGGAAGATATTCCATAATAAGACGTCGCGCGGGTCCAGGCCGTTGTCGACGATGGCTCCCCAGACGTAGGTATCTGTCGGCTCGTTCATGCCTTTTTCCCGCTGAGGACGGCTGGTCATGAAGGCGCTGTCGGGCCGGCTCGTGCGCTGGCCGCGGTGGCCCAGGATGACGTCAGCATGTATCTGTTTGTGTTCGTCCAGGAGCATGCGTTCGCAGGTAATGGGGATGCCTGTGAAGCGACAGCCCTGGTATCCGGCGGCTTCGGCGATGAGGACGATGCGGGCCCGGGTCAGGCGGGGCGCCAAATATTCCCGCAGCTGCTGGCAGCGGATGGCTGGCGCGTCCGGACTGATGTCGCAGGAGACGTCATATTCGGACCAGGGATTGATACGCCGGGATGATGGTAGGCACAGAGTTTGTCGATGAGTTCTTCCATGGAAAATCCTCCTATCCTAAGGGCTGGGCTTGAAGATATAATACGGGCCGATTCGGCCTGCTTTCCGGGTCAGGCTGAAAAATTCCGAGGCTTTATAATCTTTATATTTCCCTTCCGGGACGACGAGGGTCAGGTTCTGGTGCTGATTCAGGCTGGATAACACCTGGTCTTCGGAAGCTGTCGGGTAGACGTGTTTCTTAGCCCATACGGCATCGCGCTGGAGCCGGGCATTTTCGTCGTAGTCGGCCGGTGCCGTCCAGTATGCCGTCTGTCCCGTATAATAAGGATAGGACGTACGGTACTCTTCAAAGAAATAGACCGGGGCCGCATCGTTCAGGACGGTCAGGGATTGGGCGGACCGGTATTGATAAAAGGGGACCTGGACCTGGAAGGTCACGATCAGGTAGGTGATGACTGTCGTCGTAATCAGGAAGAAGGGCAGGGCCAGATAGGCTTTTTGCCACCATGCCAGCCAGGTCAGGATAGCCATGATGGCCAGGAATACCGTCAGCAGCAACAGGCCTTGGACGGGGAAAGGCGCTTTATCCGTAAAGGCCACCAATACGGCGAAGAGCAGGCTGTAGACGGAGGCCGGGATGAGGGCTGCCAGCCAGGCATAGCGGGCATCCTCGTCGAGCCAGGCCTGCATCGTACGGGCGCCCAGGTATAAGAGCGGCCAGTTGGTGATATAGGCATAGGTCGGGTATTTCGTTGCCATGAGGCTGTAGAACAGGATTGTCCCGAGGGCCCAGATGGCCATGAATACGTACTCATCGTGATGACTGCGCCGCCGCCACAGGCCGTAGAGGCAGGGGCCGGTCCAGGGCAGGAGACTGACCGGGACGAGGACGAAGTAGTAATACCAGACGTCGTATTCGGGATGTTCCGATACGGTCGCCCGGACGACGTTGTTGAAGCCCAGCAGGCCATCGATGAAATCCGATGCCATGGCGGCTGTACATGGGGCCGTGACCAGCTCAGGCAGAGGAGCAGGAAGAGCACGATGCCTGCCGGCGGGAACAGCCTTTTGAGGTAATCGGGCCGGCGCTGGATGGCGGTAAAGAGAAGCAGGAACAGGCCGGGCAGGACTAGGCCGACCGGGCCCTTGGTCAGGACGGCACCGGCAGCCATGACGTAAGCCCCTGTCATATAGCCTTTCTTCCCTTCTGTCAGGCCGATATAGGCGAAAAACAAGGTAGCGCCACTGAAGAAATACAAGGGCTGGTCGGTGATGACGGAGCGGCTGACGAACCAGAAAATCAGGGATGTCACGGTCATGGCGGCGAAGAGGATGGCTGCCGTGCGGCGGCCTGTCTGGCGCAGGGAGAACCAGGCAGCCAGGGTGCAGGAAGCGGTGCCGAAGAGGACAGCTGGCAGGCGGGCTGCCAGATCCGTCGTCCCCAGGAGGCTGTAAGACAGGCTCAGGAGCCAGTACAGGAAAATGGGCTTATCATACCAGTACGTGCCGTAAATCTGCGGGGACAGCCAGTCGCCGCTGCGGACCATTTCCAGTGCCGTCAGGGCGTAATTCGATTCGACCGGGTCCGTGACGGCCAGCTGAGATATGCCGACGGCCAGGAAAAGGAAAGCTGCCATGAAGATGATGTTCAGGAATGTGCGCTGTTTCATGGGGACACCTCCTAAGGATGGTTGATGAGGATTACTTGTGTCGGCGTTTCGGCGGCGATGCCGAAGCGGTCAATCAATTGCTGGGATTTGGCCAGCTTATGGAAGGTCGATTTCGACATGACCAGGAAAATCTTATCCTTCTCTGCGAGCAATTCTTCCAGGTCTGGGTCCTTGACGGGGTCCCATTCCGTTCCGTACATGCCGCTGTAATAGGCGATGCCCGGGCGCAGGAATTTTTCGATATAGAGTGGGGAATGGCCGTCATAGACATCCGGCAGGATCTGGGCTGTCTCGTAAGATGTGACGTGGCCTTTGAACTGGGGGATGATGAAGCCGAAAGCCGCCCAGGAGAAACAGACCATCATCACGATACCTGCCACGAAAGCCGACCGGTAGCGGCGGCGCCACAGACACCAGGCCGGGAGGAATAATGCCGCTGCCAGCAGGCCCGACCCCCAGGCGATGGCCGGTCGGAAAAAGGCGGCGTTTTCGTGGAGCGGGATGGCATTGCTGGCGAGCAGCAGCAGGCCCAGAATATAGAAGGATACCAGCAAGGGCCGCGAAAATTTCCGCTCGATATAGCAGCGGTACCAGTACCAGCCCAACAGATATGCCGTCGGCGGGAACATCGGGGCGATATACGTGACCAGCTGGGTCTTGGAGAGGGAGAAGAAGACGAAGATAAAGGCCGCCCAGACGAAGCAGAACCGGAGTATGTCGCGGAAGGGGTCCCGCTTGTGGAACAGCCGCCGGATTGTCGGGAACAGGGCCGCCGTCCAGGGCATCATGGCGGCGAAGAGGATGGGGATGAAGAAGAAGAGGCTGTTCTGTCCCGGATGTTCCGGCGCCGCGAAGCGGGTGATGTTGTGATAGCCGATGAAGGTGTCTAGGAAGACTTCGCCGTGGACCCGGTACATGAGGATATACCAGGGGAGGCCGACCAGGAAGGCCAGCAGGATGCCCTGGGGAATCTTCATATGCTTCAAGAGCGGCCACTGCCGCGTCCAGGCCAGATAAATGAGCATGATGAGCGCCGGGAACGCGTAGCCGACAGGGCCTTTGGCCAGGAGCGACAGGCCGCAGAAGATATAGGCTATATAATACTTTTTACGGTAAAAGGAAACCATGGTCACGGTCAGGGTGAACATGAGGGTCATGTCCGTGACGGCAGCCTTGCCGATATACATGAAGCCGGCACTGGTCACCAGGAACAGGGCCGACAGGAAGGCGATGGGTTTATTGAATAATTCCTTCCCCTGGACGTAGACGTACATCGTCGTCGCCATGGCCATGATGACGCTGGGCAGGCGGGATGCGATGTCAGAGACGCCGAAAAAGCTGTACGACAGCATTTCCAGCCAGTAGAAGAGCGGTGGTTTATCGTACCAGTACTGGCCGAAGATGCGCGGTGACAGCCAATCCCCGGCCAGGAGCATTTCCCGCGCCGTTTCGCCGTAGACCGGTTCGTCCGGGTCCATGAGCGGGGCAGCACCTAAAAATGGCAGCAAGATCATTGCTGCCACTAAGGCGACGGTCAGGCCGTAACGATGTGTTAAGAACCATTGTTTCATGCTGCATTTCTCCGGCGGCGTCTATGCCATACGAATACGACGGCGGCGACGACACAGACGGCGATGACGGCCATGAGGAAGATGTGGTTGTACTGTATGAGGTCCCGCCAGTGATTGCCCAGGAGGGAGCCGGCCCATACGAGGAGCAGCGTCCAGGGGATGGTGCCGATGACGGTGAAGATGACGAATTTCCAGAAGGGATAGCGGGCGACGCCGGCCGGGAAGGAAATGAACGTGCGGACGCCGGGCAGGCAGCGGCAGATGATGACGGCAATGCCGCCGTACTTGTTGAACAAGTCTTCGGCCATGCGGAATTTACGTTCGTTGAAGAAGATGTATTTGCCATACTTTAACAAGAGCGGCCGGCCGCCATAAGAGCCGAGCCAGTAACTGATGACCGAGCCGACGAGACCGGCGACGCAGGCTACGGCAAAGGTCGTCCAGAATGAAAAGATTTGCTGGGAAATGAGGAAGCCTGCAAATCCGAGTACGACTTCACTGGGGATGGGGATATTGGCGTTTTCCAATGCCATTGCCACGAACATCGCGATGTAGCCGTACGATTCCATGAGTTGTAATAATGTATCCAAGTAGGCACACTCCTTATCGATAATGTAAAGAAACAAACTTGCTATCTATCATAGCACAGATGGCCTGCCGGGGCTAGTGTCCGCCAGCTATTATCCCTTGCTTTTAAAGCATGGGATGTGGAACAGGGCGTAGCGGCAGAGCAGATAGCCGTAGATGGCCAGGACCAGGGCCGTAATGACGACCTTGAGCCATACGGCGACGGCCAGGGGCTGTAAGAACCACATCGAATGGAGGATGATCGGTTCGCTGACGAAGAACAGACCGTAGGAAATGCGGTGCAGCGTGTGGGACCAGGCCGAGTGCTTATCGAACTGCTGATGGAACCAGGCCGTCAGGCCAAGGACGGCGGCGACGAGCAGTAAAGCCGGCGTCAGCGCTGTCAGGATAGAGGCTCCCTTGCCGGGCATCCAGGCGGCATAGACGCCGACCATGATGGCGAAGCCGAAGAGGCTGCTGCTTTTAGGCTGATAGCCAGACGGCGTGAACCAGCGATGGCGGAAGGCGTAGACCCCCAGGGCAAAGGCAAAGAGGGACAGGACCAGCCAGTCCGGGCGGATCCGGGCGATGTAAGGGATGGCCAGGGACTGAGGCAGGAAGGCCTGACAGAGGAAGAGGGCGGCTGCCAGCAAGACGAGGAAGCCCAGCAGGAAAGGAACTGATGGCTTCGAGGCGATGCGGTGCTGCAAGACCTTATGGTTGATATGCTTGATCAGGGACAAGCCGGCAAAGAGCAGGAAGAGCCAGAGCGGGACCCACGACGTGACCGGCAGGGCAGCCGGTTGACCTGAGCCCTACCGAATACAAGCTGCTGCGCTACCTGATGGACAACGAGGGCCGAGTACTTGTCCAAACGGCACAGAATTCCTGCGACCATGTCTGGCAAATACGACTGGGGCGGCGACGCAGCCATCGTCGAATCGTACATCTCCTACCTGCGCAAGAAAGTCGACGGCATCGAGGTCGACGACGGCGAAGGCGGCAAGCGCAAGTGACTCCGCTGATCGAAACCAAGCGCGGCATCGGATACATGATTCGCGAACCGAAGAACTAATCGCCTCCATCCATAACGTATCGCAATCTCATGAGTATCCCCCGATAAGCAGTCAGGCGGCGTACCGCCGAGCAGCACGCCGAACGCCGCCCCGAACACGAATCCCATGCCTGCAATGTCGCCGTTCGCCGCCCATTTCCAAGAGCAGCGCGAGCGTAAGAAAAACATGCTGATGCGGCATATCGACCGTATCTCGTTGAGCAGCAAGCTGGTGGCCTGCACCATCGCCGTGCTGCTCATCGGCGTGTCGGTGATTTCCTTCTCCATCCGCGCGTTGGTGAACAACTACATGCTGCAGAAAACCGACACCCAGTTAAGCTCGCAAAGCCAACTGGTGGTCAACAATATCGATCTGCTGTCAAAAAATGACTCATCGGGGCCGAACTCGTACTTTCTGCAGATTCAATACACCGACGGAACCAAAGACAAAGAAGGCAATCCTCTGGTCGTGACCCCGCTGATGCCGCAGATGCAGGACGGTATCGTATCGGTGCCGATTCTGCCTACCTATGGCGATACCAATGGCATCACGCTCGGTCAGGCATTCACTACGCAGGCGGTGGCCAAGCAGATCATTACGGTGCA
>ENA-OQBV01001522-OQBV01001522.1-human-gut-metagenome-genome-assembly--contig:-NODE-1522-length-11269-cov-2.587237_pt1 | contig 11269 bp, 16 predicted proteins | sample MGYA00242750_ERZ504559 | MGnify/ENA primary metagenome ERZ504559 (study PRJEB26092, sample SAMD00036230) | human gut metagenome | host: Homo sapiens | study: EMG produced TPA metagenomics assembly of...
TGAAGAAATCCATCATTTGTTCATAAGTCATCCGTCAAGGATTTGATGTAATAAAACCCCAAGTTTTCATAGAAAAATTCCCCTTGTATCTGTTTTCCCTATTTTGCCCAATGGAGTTGGCTGTCAAAATTCTCCAACCCCCTGCACCGATTTTCAGATAATTCAGTGCATGAAGCTGTCCGGTCATCTCCAGTTTCTCCGGAATATACAGGATCATGGTATCCCTCAATGCAGATATCGTCCTCATATCCGTTACTTCTTAAAATAGTATCGGAATTGTGGTGCAGCCGAATCAACCGTTTTTAAAGGATTACCAGCAGAAGCGTATTCTGCATGGCTGGAACCGGAGGCATATGCCACGGAGGAAGCATATCAGCAGCTGAATTCCGTGATGGCGATCGGATCCGGGCAGTTGAACGGGAAAGGATACAACAGCGATTGCTACAACATCAGTAAAAAACGGAAATTTTATTTTGGAACCGCAGACAGACTTTATTTTTGCAATTATTGGTGAAGAATTAGGATTTGTGGGTTGTTGTATCGTCATAATTTTGTTATTATTGATTGTGATAGAATGTATTGTGATAGGTTTAAGGGCAAAAGACACCGGAGGGCGCATCATCTGCGGGGGTGTTGGCGCACTGGTAGGGATTCAGACATTTATCAATATCAGTGTGGCGACAGGAATTTTTCCGAATACAGGAATATCCCTTCCGTTTGTAAGTTATGGACTGACATCCCTTGTCTGCTTTTTTGCAGGAATCGGGTTGGTTCTGAATGTCGGCCTGCAGCCTAAAAAATATCAATAGAGGAGACGAAAGTGTATGAACATAGGATTAGTGGCACATGATGCAAAAAAGAAACTGATGCAGAACTTCTGCATTGCATACAGAGGAATATTGTGTAAGCATAACCTGTATGCGACAGAGACAACTGGAAGACTGGTAGAAAGTGTTACCAATCTGAGCATTCATAAGTTTCTGCCGGGACATCTTGGTGGAAATCAGCAGCTGGGAGCACAGATCGAGCATAATGAAATCGATCTTCTGATCTTTTTCAGGGATCCGCTTGCACCAAAGAAGCATGAACCGAATGTAAATGATATTGTAAAACTGTGTGATATGTATAACATTCCGATGGCTACGAACATTGCTACAGCAGAGGCATTGGTTCTGGCCTTGGACAGAGGAGATTTGGACTGGCGTGAAATCTACAAGTAAAAAGCGAAGCAGGAGTAAAAAAGTACAAAAAAGAACCGGAATTGGAAAAGGCGCAATTGCAGGAATTGTTGTGGCAGTTTTGCTGTTTCTGGCATTGATCGGTACGCTGATGCTGATCCTGCATGACAACGCGAAGGATTTTGTTTCGGAATATGAGAAGACACATTATCGCAAGAGTCTTTACAAAGCGGAAACGTTTGCTTCCCAGCTGTGTGTAACGGATGCAGATGTGGCAATGGAAGGATACACACAGGATGCATCCCTTCATGCCGTGGGTCTGTTTGATGTGCAGGGGAAGAATGTGCTCTATGCAGATCAGATTTTTGAACCGTTATATCCGGCCAGTACAACAAAGATCATGACAGCGTATGTGGCATTAAAATATGGGAATCTGGATGATATGGTCACGGTCAGTGAGCGTGCGACTGATTTTGCCGAAGATGAGCAGGTATGCGGACTTCAGGCAGGAGATCAGCTTTCTTTGAGAGATTTGCTGAATGGATTGCTTCTTTATTCGGGGAATGACTGTGCCGTTGCAATCGCAGAGCATGTATCCGGAAGTGTGGAGGCATTCGTGGATAAGATGAATGAAGAGGCACGAAACCTTGGGGCGACCGGGACACATTTTGTAAATCCTCACGGACTGCAGAACGAAGATCATTACACAACGGCATATGATTTATATCTGATGTTCAATGCCTGTCTGCAGAATCCGCAGTTTGTAGAGATGATTTCGCAGACATCCTATACTGCGAATCTTACATCGGCATCCGGAGTACCGTATACGATGACCTGGGAGCCTACCAATTATTATGCATCCGGAGACGCTGCAGCGCCGGAAGGAGTCAAGGTGATTGGCGGGAAGACCGGGACAACGGATGAAGCAGGGTCTTGTCTGGTGCTGTATGAGCAGGATCAGCAGGGGCGTCCATATATTTCGATTGTGATGGGAGCGTCTCAGAAATCGATTCTCTATGACAATATGACAAGATTAATGAGTTCGGGATTATGGAAATAAGACTTGAACGGCAGTTCGCATGGAACTGCCGTTTTTATATAAAGTCGTAAGAGGGTGAAACTTACACATCACTTGCTGAATTCCCGATTCTGCCAAAAAAGCTGATCAGATAGAGTCCGCACAAGCCGACAAGAGTGTAAATGATTCTGGAAAGCCAGCTTAAATTTCCAAAAAGGAACGCCACCAGATCAAATTGGAAGATTCCGACAAGCAGCCAGTTCACTGCTCCGATGATGACAATTACAAGAGCTGTATTATCGAGCCATTTCATACTGTTCCCTCCTTTTCTATGGGATAATTTTATTATTTCCGCAAAAACTGGAAATATACATACAGAAATGTTATAATTAACAAGTTATTTAAGAGGGGATTAAGACTGATTTCAAGGAGGTATCAAGTTTGCCAGAAAAACAAAAAAAGAATTCAATCAGTATTAATAAATATAAAACAAAGAGAGAATTGAATATCGGAACGCTGATTTTCGCACTGATTTTTATTTATCTGGTCGTTGCGGTGGTGGCGTATGCCACAGAGAAACGGATCACGGTGTATGAAGTACGGGAAGGCAGTATTTTGAAGGATCATTCATATACGGGGTTGATTCTCAGAGAGGAAACCCTGGTAAATGCGGAAAGTGACGGGTATGTCAATTACTATCAGAGTGGACAGAGTAAAATCAGGACAGGCATGAACATTTGCGCGATTTCGCCGCAGAAGTTGGATGTTTCAGAGTCTCAGGAGCAGAGTGAGACGACATTGAGCGCAGAGGAGCAGGAAACGATCGTTCTGAAAGCACAGGATTTTAATGAAAATTTCACATCACAGAAATTCTCTTCTGTCTACAGTCTGAAAAGAGATGTTGCAGAAACTCTTCAGAATGCATCCGACCAGACGAAAACAGCACAGCTTGACGCAGTGATCGCTGCGAGTGGGCAGGATGTAAAAACATATCCGGCTGCAAGGGACGGTGTGATGGTTCTGACATATGACGGCGAAGAAGGTCTGACAAAAGACAATTTTACGGATGCAGATTTTGATAAAAGCAATTACAAGAGTACAAATCTGGAAGACAACATGGAAATAGCAAGCGGAGAACCGATTTATAAGCTTGTCACCAGTGAAGACTGGTCGGTTGTGATTCCATTGGAGGATCAAACAGCAAAAGAGCTGTCTGAGACAGATTCTGTGAAAGTGCGGCTTGATAATGAGAATGACACGGTATGGGCAGATTTTTCAATTTTGAAAAAAGGAAAACAATATTATGGGTGTCTCGATTTTGATAAATCCATGATCCGGTATGCAGATAAGCGCTACTTGAATGTAGAGTTGATACTGGAAGATCAGAGCGGACTGAAGATTCCGAAAAGCTCGGTGATCAAAAAATCATGTTATGCGATACCTCAGGATTATATTACAACCGGAGGCAACAGCTCGGACTCCGGAGTGATGATACAGGATAAGGACAGCGCGGTATTTCAGCAGATTGAGATTTATTATGTATCAGATGACGGGACAAACTATGTGAATCCGGAGAGTCTGAAAGCAGGAACTACCTTAATCAAACCGGAGTCATCAGAGACAATGACAGTAGAAAAAACGGCAGAGTTGAGTGGCGTTTATAATATCAATCAGGGATACGCGGTATTCAATGCAGTTGAGATCCTGTGTGAGAGTGATGAGTATTATATTATTAAAGAAGGTAATTCTTACGGCTTGTCAAATTATGATCATATCGTACAGGATGGAGAAGACGTAAAAGAGGATGAAGTGGTATTTTAAAGTGGGAAAGGAGCTTGAAACATGTTGAAAGAACAACTGAAAGAGGTGGAACGCCGTATACAGGCGGCATGTGACCGTGCAGGGAGAAAACGGGAGGAAGTGACTCTGATCGCTGTAAGCAAAACAAAGCCTGTATCAATGATCGAAGAGACATATCAACTTGGTATACATGTATACGGTGAGAATAAAGTGCAGGAACTGACAGAAAAATATGAGATTCTGCCAAAGGATATAGAGTGGCACATGATCGGCCATCTTCAGACAAATAAAGTAAAATATATTGTCGGAAAAACGGCACTGATCCATTCCGTGGATTCTTTGAAGCTGGCAGAAACAATCGAAAAAGAGGCTGCAAAGAAGAATTGTATCCAGGATATTCTGGTAGAAGTAAATGTTGCACAGGAAGAAAGTAAGTTTGGGCTGAAAGTTGACGAAGTCATTCCCTTCATTGAAAAAATTTCACAATTTCAACATATTTGCGTAAAAGGGCTGATGACAATCGCACCATTTGTGGAAAATCCAGATGACAATCGTCCTGTTTTTGCAAATTTACATAAATTATCTGTTGACATTATGAATAAAAACATTGATAATGTTAACGTAAGCATACTTTCAATGGGGATGACCAATGATTACGAAGTTGCGATCGAAGAAGGCGCGACTATGGTGCGTGTAGGCACTGGAATCTTTGGTGCCAGAAATTATCAGATTTAATTTCCGGATAAGAAGGTACGTTTTCAATTTTAAAATAACTTTATGCAAAAAGGGTACGGCATAAGATAGGAGTGTAAACATGGGTGTATTTGATAAATTCTTGGATATCATGAAATTGAATGATGACGAATACGATGATGATGATTTTTATGATGATAATTTTGAAGATGATGATTTCGATGAAAAACCGCATCGTTCAATTTTCGGAAACAAGAAGAGCAGAAGTGATGATTTTGATGATTTCGATATGGACGAGGACAAGCATCTTGCCCCATCCTCTGGAAATAAAGTGACACCAATGCGTCAGCCTGCAGCCAGAAGAGGTGTGAATATGGAGGTCTGTGTTGTAAAACCGACTTCTGTAGATGATTCTCGTGAGATTACCGAGACACTGCTTGCAGGACGTACTGTGATCCTGAATCTGGAAGGTATGGATCTTGAGATTGCACAGCGTATCATTGATTTCATTTCAGGAGCGACTTTTGCGATCAGCGGAAATCTGCAGAAGATTTCTAATTACATCTTCCTTGTGACACCGACGAATGTAGATATTTCCGGAGATCTGCAGGATCTTCTCGGCGGTTCCATGGAAAAACCAAGCATGAGAGGCAGATACTAGGATTTATTCATATGCAGAAGGAAGAACAACAGTTGGAGAAGCGGCTGTCAGAGCTGTCAAATCTGGCATATAGTCGCGATATCGTTACATATTCGGATTTTTTGAATTTGAATGAACTGAATATTTTACATTCGATGCCAAAGGACAGACTTTACACAAAGTTTGTCACTTTTGGCGGATATGGCTTGGCAGAGCGTCAGATGGCGGCATTTCTCCCTGATGCTCTTTCTTTGCGTGGAGAAATGTCATGGTGCAGCGAGGAGGAATGGGGTGACTATCCATTTGATATTCTAAGGATTTCTCCGTTGCATGCGAAATATGCAGAGCAGCTGACTCACAGAGACTATCTGGGGACGATCTTAGGACTGGGTATCGAACGTGCAAAGATAGGTGATATCCTTGTAGATGGAACTGATGCGGTTGTTTTTGTACATCGCACATTACAGTCTTTTTTGATGGAGGAATTGACCAGAGTCCGGCATACACAGGTTCTGGTAAAAGAGATTTCAAGAGAGGATTTTCAGTATGAACCCAAATATGAGGAAATCCGGGGAACGGTGGCGTCTGTTCGTCTGGACAGTCTGCTTTCGCTTGCATTTTCTGCATCACGGACAAAGCTTTCGGGTCTCATAGAAGGGGCAAAAGTGTTTGTGAACGGAAAACTGATCACAACGAACAGTTATCAATTAAAAGAAAATGATGTGATATCCGTCAGAGGATATGGCAAATTCCGTTATAATGGAACGGGAGCAAAGACGAAAAAGAACAGAATTTATGTATCTGTTTATAAATATATTTAACAAAGACAGAGGCAGGAGTAATACAATGGAGGAAAGAAAAAAAACAGGGAAAAGTTATCTGTGGGCACTATTTGCATTTCTTCTGGCAGTGGCCGCAGATCAATTTACAAAATGGCTGGCGGTTACCTATCTGAAAGATCAGGATCCTTTGATTATAATACCGGGAGTATTTCAGTTTCGGTATCTGGAAAACCGTGGGGCTGCATTTGGAATCCTGCAGAATCGGCAGATTGTATTTGCAGTTGGAGCATTGTTGATTTTTTTTGCGGTCGTCTTCATTTACGGGAGAATTCCGCAGAAAAGAAGATTTGTTCCGTTAAGAGTATGTGCGATCCTTCTGGCATCCGGCGCCATCGGAAATCTGATCGATCGTCTGGCAAGGAATTACGTAGTGGATTTCTGCTATTTCAACCTGATTGATTTTCCGATTTTTAATGTGGCAGACTGTTATGTGGTAATTGGCTGCATCCTTTTTGGAATCCTGATTCTTTTCTATTATAAAGATCAGGAATTTGACTGGGTACTGCAAAAGAAAGGCTCCAGATCATGAGAGAAGAACGTTTTTTACAGCAGAAGAGACAGTGACAAATGAGCGGATCGACAAATTTTTGTCTGCGCAGATGCCGGACAGATCCCGTTCCTATATTCAGAAACTGATCAAAGATGGATTGGTTGAAGTCAATGGAAAGCAGGTAAAAACAAATTATAAGCTGGGCAGTGAGGATGAGGTGAAGCTGCAGATTCCGGAACTGGAAGTGCCGGATATTCTGCCAGAGGAGATTCCTCTTGACATCCTTTATGAGGACACCGATTTGCTTGTGGTAAACAAACCTAAGGGGATGGTCGTACATCCGGCGCCAGGGCATTATACAGGGACTCTGGTCAATGCTTTGATGTATCACTGCAGGGAAAATCTTTCCGGGATCAATGGTGTGATGCGTCCAGGGATCGTACATCGGATCGATATGGATACGACAGGCTCTCTTTGGTCTGTAAAAATGACAGGGCACATCAGATTCTGGCCGAGCAGCTCAAAGACCATTCGATCACCCGAAGATATGAAGCAATCGTTCATGGAAACTTAAAGGAGGATAGCGGCACGGTCAATGCACCGATCGGGAGACATCCGACGGACCGCAAGAAGATGAGCGTCCATGCACCCCATGGAAGAGAGGCAGTGACGCACTCATCGGGTGCTGGAACGTTTTGGAAACTACACGCATATCGAATGTGAACTGGAAACAGGAAGGACACATCAGATCCGTGTTCATATGGCAAGCATCGGACATCCGATATTGGGAGACTTGGTTTACGGACCGACGAAGTGTCCGTTCAGACTGCAGGGACAGACGCTGCATGCAAGGATCCTTGGCTTTGTACACCCTTCTACGGGAGCGTATGTGCAGTTTGATGCCCCGTTGCCGGAGTATTTTGAAGAACTCTTAAAAAAATTGAGAAAGCAGCAGGAAATTAGGAAAAAAGGAAACGGATATGTCAGAAATGTGCACATTCGATTCCTTTTTTGATTTTTAGGGAGACAAACACATGTTTGTGTTATATAATAAAAAAATAATACATATGAGGTGAGAAAGAGAATGAAACGATTCAGTAAAAAAGAAATTTTTTCGATTCCGAATCTGATGGGATATTTTCGGATTCTGTTAATTCCGGTGTTTTGTTACCTGTATATCACGGCAGAAACGGAACGCGAATATTTGTATGCAGCGCTGGTTGTTCTGCTCTCCAGCCTGACAGATCTGTTTGACGGGAAGATTGCAAGGCTGCTTTCATATGGTGACAGAGCTGGGAAAGGCATTGGATCCGATCGCTGATAAGCTTACGCATGCAGCACTGGCAATCTGCCTTGCAACCCACTATCCTATGATGTGGGCGCTGATTGCATTGATGCTGGTCAAGGAAGGTTACATGGGGGTTATGGGGCTCATATTCCTGAAGAAAGGAAAGATGCTGGATGGAGCGATGTGGTTTGGCAAGGTCTGTACTGCAGTTCTGTTTGCAGGACTTCTTGTCCTGTTTTTGTTTTCACAGCTTGAGGCTGCTGTAGTCAATTGGAATCATTATGATAATGATGGGCATTATGATCGTGACACTGTGCATGTATGTGCCGGTATTTCAAAAAAATGAAACATAGGAGAAAAAAGATGGCGAAGAATAAGTATTATGCAGTAAGAAAAGGAAGGATACCGGGAATTTATCGTACCTGGAGCGAATGTCAGAAACAAGTGACGGGCTATCCGGGGGCGGTCTTTAAAGGGTTTGTGACAGAAGAGGAGGCACAGTCTTTTCTTCATCCGGGGCAGGGCGCGAAGGCAAAAGAGACACATATTTCTCATACTGCCTATCCATATGCCTATGTGGATGGATCTTATTTTCAGGGGGTTTACGGGTTTGGGGGTTTTTTAAAACTGTCTGACGAGGAGGAAGTTGTTCTGCAGGGGTCAGGAGATCATCCGGATCTTGCGAAAATGCACAATGTGGCAGGAGAGCTTCTGGGATGTATCAAAGCAGTAAAAGAAGCGGAAAAAAGGAAAATTGCAGAGCTTTCGATATTTTACGATTATCAGGGCATTGAATCCTGGGTGACCGGAGATTGGGCGGCAAAACAGGCAGGAACACAGAAATATCGCGATTTTATGAATGACACATCCGTGAAGCTTCATTTTATCAAAGTAAAAGGACATACCGGCGTAGAGGGAAATGAACGTGCAGACAGTCTTGCCAAAGAGGCTGTCAGTGAAAAGATTTCATTCAATCAGCTTGTGATCGAATAGGTATGAAAAGAGAAAGAAAGGAATTTAAGTTATGCAGATAAAGAAATTGCTGCTTCCGATTCTTGCGACAGTGATGCTCATATGTGGATGTCAGCAAAATAATGCTGTCTCCGGGCAAGATCAATTGGTTACGGCAAGTGAAAATAAGACAACCTATACGGCACAGAATATTCCGGAATATACAGGCTCACCTTATGTGGAGCTAAACAATAACATACCTGATTTTCAGGAGTCAGAGTATACGACGGAAGTTTTTTGAACAATACAGCGATCTGGATGCACTGGGGCGTTGTCAGGCTGCTTATGCCAATATCTGTCAGGAGATCATGCCGACTCAGGAACGGGGGAAAATAGGCATGATCAAGCCTTCTGGATGGCATACAGTGAAATATGACTGTGTAGATGGGAAATATTTGTATAATCGTGCGCATCTGATCGGATTTCAGCTTGCCGAAGAGAATGCGAATGAAAAAAATCTTATCACAGGAACACGATATTTTAATGTGGAGGGAATGCTCCCGTTTGAGAATCAGGTGGCAGATTATGTCCATGAGACGAATCATCATGTCCTGTACCGTGTGACACCGGTTTATGAAGGCGATAACCTGGTAGCCAGTGGAGTCATTATGGAGGCAGCTTCTGTGGAAGATGAAGAAATTCGTTTTCATGTGTTTGTCTACAATGTGCAGCCGGGGATTTGGATTGATTATGCAACAGGAGAAAGCAGGGAGAGTGAAACTGCAGAAAGCGAAAAAAAGGATGAAGAAGTTACCTATGTAGTCAACACAAATACAAAAAAATTCCATAAACCAGACTGTAGCAGTATCCGCGATACAAAGCAGCAGAATCGAAAAGAAACATCAGAAACAAGGGAAGAATTGATCGATCAGGGGTACTCTCCGTGTAATCGCTGCAACCCCTGAAAATGAAAGCTCTGTTTGAAAATTGTATTGAATGACGGATAAATGCAGTCTTTTTATTGTTATTTGGTGCAGATTGTTGTATAATGAGCGTATAGAAACTTCAAGAATATGACAGGCAAAAGGAGCGTGGAGTAATATGAAGACGAACACGATTATTACAATAGGAAGACAATTCGGAAGTGCAGGACGGGAGATCGGGTATCAGATCGCAGATTATTTCGGAATCAAGCTGTATGATAAAGAGATGCTCAGCAGAGCAGCGAAAGAAAGTGGTATCTGTGAGGAAATTTTTGAAACACATGATGAAAAGCCGACGAACAGCTTTTTGTATTCTCTCGTGATGGATACGTATTCTATGGGGTATTCGGGCGGATCCTACTCCGATATGCCAATCAACCATAAAGTATTTCTTGCACAGTTTGATGCGATTAAAAAGATTGCGGATGAAGGACCTTGTATTCTGGTAGGACGCTGCGCAGATTATGCTCTGGAATCTTATGATAATGTGGTGAACGTATTTATCCATGCTGATCTGGATGCACGTATCCGCAGGATTGCAAGAATTTATAATCTTACGGATGCCAAGGCAAAAGATATGATCATTAAAACCGATAAAAAGCGTGCAAGTTATTATAATTATTACACGAATAAAAAATGGTCAGACTCTGAAAGCTATGAATTGTGTCTCTCAAGTTCAGAACTTGGAATTGAAGGGACAGCAAAAGCAATCGAGCAGTATGTAATGCTGAAAGAGCAGATTCAAAGAGATGACAAAATTCTTTAGAAGTTAAAAAACAGTTCCCCTTGCAGAAAAGATAAAGACTTTTACTGCAGGGGGACTTTTTATGCTCTTGGATGAATGATCCGTTCGGGCCAGCCTTCGATATTTCCATCAAGGATTGCATGAAACATCCTTTCGCGGACACCTGGATTTTCGTGATTTAACTGACGGAGAAGTTCTTTGACATATTGACGTTTTGTATATCCGTCAACAGGACACTTGCTTTTCACTACCGGAAGCTGATACTTGTTTTTAAAACCGATGACGTCTTTTTCATCTACAAACATCATTGGACGAATAACAGTCAGATCAGTACGGTCCAGATAGGTTTTCGGAGAAAATGAATAAAAACGTCCTTCGAAGATCAAGGAGAGCAGCATTGTCTCTATAATGTCATCTTTATGGTGGGCATAGGCAATTTTATTGCATCCCATTTCTTTAATTGCCTGATTTAAGGCGCCTTTTTCTCATTTTGGCACAAAGAGAGCAGGGATTGGATTCTTTACGGACATGAAAAATGAATCTCATAAATATCAGAAGATTCGATTCGGTAGGGGAATATTCAGTTCCTGACATAGTGCCTGAATCGGAGAAAGATCGAAAATCTTCAAATCCCAGATCAT
>ENA-OQBV01001524-OQBV01001524.1-human-gut-metagenome-genome-assembly--contig:-NODE-1524-length-11263-cov-4.885776_pt1 | contig 11263 bp, 13 predicted proteins | sample MGYA00242750_ERZ504559 | MGnify/ENA primary metagenome ERZ504559 (study PRJEB26092, sample SAMD00036230) | human gut metagenome | host: Homo sapiens | study: EMG produced TPA metagenomics assembly of...
GATAGTAAGGATTTCTTCTTTTGTAAGTGGTTCTTTACCAAGATTTTGTTCTTTATAAGGAAGTTGATGGTTGTTCAACCATGTTTTTGCTTTTTTACAACTTGTACAACTTGAAATTGTATAAATCTTAATCATGTTAATTCTCTCTTTCTGTTACATGATACTATTATCTTATCACCGTCTTTGATTTATTAAATCGGTCTAGCGACCTATTTTGAATCTGAAGTGTATCCGCTTTTTTAAGTTGTATTGCTCTTGTTTTCTTCTTAATTCAAAGCAAAAAGAAAAGAACCTTTTGGGCTCTTTAACACTTATTCTTCAATTTCAATGGTTGAATCAAGATCTAGAACGAGTTCATCAGCCGTGTCTTCAACTTGTGTACCTTCAACAACATCGTCTTCATCTGTCTCAATCAAACCGTAGTGTACGCGTACTTTATGATCGATTTCTTCAAAAATCTCTGGTGATCTACTAAATATTTCTTAGCATTTTCAGATCCTTGACCAATTTTCTCCCCATTATATGAGAACCAAGCTCCGGCTTTCTGAATAATGCCTATATCACTTGCAATTTTTACAAGTTCACCGGTTTGTGAAATTCCTTCGCCATACATAATTTCAACAAAGGCTTCTTTAAATGGTGGAGCAACTTTGTTTTTAACAACCTTAATCTTGGTTTCCTTACCAACATTTTGGTCCTTTTTGTCACCGGTTCCTTTAATTTGTGTATTACCACGTACATCAAGACGTACTGATGCATAGAATTTTAAAGCACGTCCACCTGGGGTAGTCTCTGGGTTACCAAACATGATACCAACTTTTTCACGCAACTGGTTAATAAAGATAGCAATCGTTTTTGTTTTATTAATAGATGCAGAAAGTTTACGCATGGCTTGACTCATCATACGCGCTTGAAGTCCTACATGACTGTCACCAATATCTCCATCAATTTCTGCACGAGGTACCAAGGCTGCAACTGAGTCAACAACAACTAAATCCACTGCACCAGAGTCAATCAGCTTACCTGCAATTTCGAGACCTTGCTCACCAGAATCAGGCTGCGACAAAAGAAGCTCATCGATATTAACACCTAGAGCTGCTGCATACGCAGGGTCAAGAGCATGCTCGGCATCGATAAAAGCTGCGATGCCACCTTCTTTTTGAGTCTGAGCAACTGCATGAAGGGCAACAGTTGTTTTACCTGATGATTCTGGTCCGTAAATTTCAATAATACGACCTTTTAGGGTAACCACCCGCACCAAGAGCAATATCCAAGCTAGCGAGCCTGAGCTCATAACCTGAACTTTTTTGCTCTTGCACGCTCACCAAGACGCATAACTTGCACCCTTACCAAAATCTTTTTCAATGTTTTTTAATGCATCGTCGAGTGCTTTGCGACGCTCATCACCAAACTTCTTTGAGATTTCTTCTGTTTTCTTTGTTTTCTTAGCCACTTAATTTCCTCTTCTTTCTATGTTAAATGACAAAATTAAATCGAGTTGTCTTCTTGTAATAAAGCTTGGCGAACTAGGTTAAAGGCATAGAGGGTACTAATATATCTAACATCAGAACGACTTCTTCCACCTATAACAACCTTGATTGACCTTACTTGATTCCTATCAGCAATACCAATAAATACCGTACCTGCTGGGTGTCCTTCTAATGAATCTGGTCCAGCTACACCGGTAAGTGCAATTCCATAATCGCTATCTGTTTTAGCTCGAGCACCTTCAGCCATTTTTTCTGCAGTAAAATGACTGACAACACCATGTTCTTCTAGTTGCGACAAGGGAATATCCAACATTTTAGCTTTTTTCTTCAATGCTATAAGTAACAAATCCACCTTTAAATACTTGTGAGGCCCCTGAAAAATCAGCAATACTAGCCTGAAATAAACCTGCTGTTAGGCTTTCAGCTGCAGTGATGGTCTTGCCATAGTGCTTAAGCAAACGAAAAGCTTCAAAGGCTAAACTATTAGACTCTCCATATCCATAAATGAAATCAGATAAGGATTTGCCATCTAGAGTTTTAGTCGAACGAATTTGTTTTTCTAAAACATCTAGTTTTTGATCTGCTTCTTCTTGCGAAGAAGCCTTCGTTGACAAGCGAAGTGTTACTTCCCCCACTTTAGCATATGGAGCTATGGTTGGATCTGTTTGGTTAACAATAAAATCCTTCAGAATAGTCACTAATTGACTTTCTCCAACGCCGAAGAATCTTAGGACTCTCGAATAAAGACTTGAGTGATTCTCAGTAAGAGCTGGAATAAGTTCTTGATTCACCATAGGTTTGAGTTCACTTGGTGGACCAGGTAAGACTACATAGGTCACCCCTTGAGCAGTAATAATCCCTCCAACTGCAAGACCTGTCGGGTTTTGCAAGGGAATAGCTCCCTCAACAATTTGTGCTTGACGTTCATTATTAGGCGTTCGTGTGTGTTTAGGACGAGTAGCAAAGAAACTATCCAGTTTTTTACTAGCCTCCTCATCAAAAAACGAGTTCTTTTCCTAAAAAATTTAGCCAGTGTTTTGCTTGGTTAAGTCGTCCTCAGTAGGGCCAAGTCCACCACAAAGTATGACTAAATCACTACGTTGACTAGCCTGATCAAGAACTGAAAGTAGGCGGTTTTCATTATCTCCTACTGCTGTGTGAAAATACACGTCAATTCCTAGTTCAGCTAGTTTCTCAGATAAAAATTGGGCATTGGTATTGGTGATTTGCCCGGTTAGGATTTCAGTTCCTACTGCAATCAATTCAGCTTTCATTGGTTCACCTATATTACTATTCGTAAAATAATCTCAAAAACATGTTCGTTTATAAACTAACATGTTTTTCTCGTCTTGTCAATCAAATCTACTCATTTATTTGAAGTCACAGTTGTTTTCATGATCATTCACAAATCCTGCGGCTTGTAAAAATGAATATATAGTAGTCGGTCCTAAAAATTTGAACCCTCTCTTTTTTAGATTTTTGGCAATCTGTTGGGATAAGTCAGTTGATGATGGGACGTCCTTATATGTGGGAACATTATTTATCAAGGGCTTTCCGTCAAAGAAATGCCAAAAATAATGGGACAAGGAGCCAAATTCATCTTGGATTTTTAGTACTTGTTTGGCATTATTTACGGTTGCTTCTAGCTTAAGTTTGTGCCTAATGATGTCTGGATTTTGAAGCGCATCTTCAAGTTCACTTAGACTAAGCCGGGCAACACGCTCAATATCATAATCATGAAAAACACGATTAAAGGCCTGTCTTTTATTTAAAACGGTTAACCAAGAAAGCCCTGACTGATAACTTTCTAAGCAAAGCAGCTCAAAAAGTTTTTGGTCGTCACCAATAGGCTTTCCCCACTCCTTGTCATGATAATCACAATATAATTTATTGTTTGTTGGAACCCAACGACAACGATTGACCATTGCTTACCTCATTTCATCAACATTTTAAGAGCCGATTTAATGTATTGCTCTGCCGTTTCATTAGTTCCTTCGAAGAAGGCCTTGATTTTCTTAAGTTCTGTGGCTTTATAACCAAGAGCAATCAAGGCTTCCATAGCCTCATCCAATTGATGATTCCCTTCAGGTTGACTTGGTGTCGTCTTGGTCGTTTCTGTTGGTAACTCTGCAAATTTCCCTGCCAAATCCAGAACCATTTGTTGAGCTGTCTTTTTACCAATCTTTGGAAACTTCATCAAGTACTTGATGTCACTATTATCAACAGCAGCAACCAAGCCTTGATTATCATCTACAGCAACAATGGCTAGAGCAGTCGTCGGACCTATTCCAGAAACTGAAATAAGCTTAAGGAAGACCTCTTTTTCATCTTCAGTATGGAAACCAAAAAGAAGGTGGGCATCGTCTCTAATAACCTGATGAAGATAGACTTGGATAGTCTGATTCATTTGGTCAGAAAAACTATATGGATTCGCTACAGTGACAATATAACCTAAGCCGTTTGCTTCTATAACAATATACTTGGCGGTAATTTTCACTAGAGTTCCCTTGATGTAATCATACATAGCGTGTGATTTCCTTTCTCGTTCGTTTCTTCAATGGTTTGCTTTATCATTTTATACTCGTAAGATAATTGTCTTGAGTGTTTATTTTGTCATCTCAAGCACTGCTGTACTATTGTAACAAAAAATCCACTCGAAAGTGGATTCTGTTTGCTCTATTTTAAGGATGACTACTCGTCTTTAAAGTATCTGTAATCATCTTCAGGCCTAATAGAATATATGTTACAACGCCTAAAGTAAAGGCAATGCTAGAAACATTTACTAGAGTATTCTCCAAACTTGGTTGACCTAACCAGGCCAAAATATAGAAAATCAAGCTAGTCGCTAAAAATGTTAAACCAACAAATACAAAGTGTTTATTAGTTTTTGTTAGGTGTCTCATCACTCTACCTCCTAACTTAAAAATCAGGCAATCATCCTACAATGACATGCTAAAACATTAGAAGATTTCTCATCTTCACCACTATTATAAATCTAACATTCCTATTCGTAAAGCAAGATCAAAAAAAGTTTTAATACTTCCCTAGGTCACGTAGACTGGTATGATTTTCTTGAATTCGACGGAACATTTTTTCCATATCAGACTTGGTAAAGTTGACAAGTACTGGACGTCCGTGAGGGCAATTGTAGGGATTTTTACACTGTGCAAGCTGTACTAGGAGGTCACGCGCAGAGTAATCATCAAGAGCATGATTGGCCTTGATTGAACGTTTACAACTCATCATGATGGCTAACTCAGCACGGTAGGTCTTAACAGACACTTCATTCGTCAAAAGAAGCATGTCACACATTTCATAGACCGCTGATTCAATCTCTTCTTCCTTCATCCAGATAGGATGTTCACGAAGAATGAAAGTGTTGTTCCCATAAGGCTCTAAATAGATACCAACCTGGTTAAGAAGGGACATTTTTTCTTGTAAACTAATGTAATCTGAACCTGAAAATTCAAAGAGATAGGGAACCAAAAGCTGCTGTAAACTGCTGTCAACCTCACCAATCTTTTCGCGATAGTACTCATACTTGACACGTTCTTGGGCAGCATGCTGGTCAATGATGTAAAGTCCGCCTTGTCCTTGCGCAAAGAGATAGGTTCCATGCATTTGACCAAAAAACTCTAATTCAGGGAAGGTTGATGTTTCCTCATTGTCCAGAGTTTCAAGCATGCGCTTCATTTTCGACTTGTTTTTATAATCAAGTTTTTCGTGTTCGCTATCACCTTCATCTACTGAACGTTGTGCCTGTTTAACAGAAGGTTGCGGTTTATTTTCTACCGATGAAACTGGTGACTCTGATACAAGAGGTTTGATATCTTCTTGGACTGTCTCTGGTTTGACAAAGAAATCATTACGACTGCTATCGTAGTAAAGATTGGTTTGTTTGAGTGGAAGACTGGTTTGAACTGGCTTAGCTGCACCTCTGGTACTAGACTTGGCTAGATTTTCAAGGGCATCAGGAATCAAATCCTGCTCTCTAAGGCTTTGAGCAATGGCTGAGCTGATAAGGGCCATGAGCTCTTTTTCTTTAGAGATACGTACTTCCTGCTTGGTTGGGTGAACATTGACATCGGCCAAGTAAGGATCAATCTGAATATCAATAACTGCAATAGGGAAGCGTCCTACCATGAGTTTAGAGCCATATCCATCAAAAATAGCACGGTTAAGCAGGAAGTTTTTAATATAACGTCCGTTAATGAGAATCGTGATGTAGTTACGATTTGCACGGGTCAACTCAGGGAGACTAACATATCCAGAAACTTCAAAATCAAGGTCAGAATTTGAAATCTCCACCATTTTTTTAGCCGTTGTCAAACCATAAATACCAGCAATAGCTTGACGGAGGTCTCCAGTACCTGATGTCTGTGTCAACTGACGACCATCATTAAGCAAGGTAAAGGCAACCTCGGGATGAGCTAGACTTAGACGATTGACAACATCGACAATATGAGCCAACTCAGCCTGTAAACTCTTCATATACTTGAGACGAGCTGGGGTATTATAAAATAGGTTTTCAACGGTAATCTTTGTTCCAACTGGTGTTGAAATAGGGTCCTGACTCTCAATTTCTCCACCTTTAGCAACCAGTTTAGTCCCATAGGCTTCTCCATCCGCTGCTGTCACAATAGTTAGGTGGCTGATAGAAGCTATTGATGGTAGGGCCTCACCTCGAAAACCAAGGGTTCGAATACGAAAGAGATCTCCTTGATTTTTGATTTTACTTGTTGCATGACGGCGCAAACTCATGGCCACATCAGCTTGAGCCATTCCTTCACCATTGTCTGTGATTTGAATTTTTGAGAGGCCTGATTCTTCAACTTCAATGGTAATCTGGGTGCTACCTGCATCAATAGCATTTTCCACTAACTCTTTGACAACACTGGCTGGGCGCTCTACGACCTCACCAGCAGCAATCTGGTTGGCTAACACCTCAGGCAATTCGATGATTTTTGGCATAATTATTATTTTCCCTTCTAAAAGGTTGAGAGAACAATGTTTCTAACTGTTACTGATGCTTCCTATAAAGCCATAACTCACACACAACTGTTAGCCAAGATAAGGCTGTGGCTATAACAATCATATCCCCATGACGAAGGTTGAACCAAATGAGCCCAGAAAAAATCAAGAGGTAGATGACTTGGAAAATCCATTGGTAGGTTTTGGGTGAACTTGTCGAATCCATAAACTGCTTAACAAAGAAATAAAGCAAAAGCAAGTTCAGTGTTAGTGCCTTTTCAAAAGGTGTAAAAAAGCTCAAAATCAGACTGCAGGCAAGAAAAATTCCTGCTAGCCATTTCATTATAGATTTCATGTGATTACCTCGTCAGTACGTTTTCATTAAGTATAGGGGTTTTCGAAAATATTTTCAACCACTTAGACACCATACAGGACCACATAGACAAACGCTATTGCTGTGGACTAGTAAATAGTGTTTAATAAAGGTGTGAAAGGGAGGAGGCCTCCTCAATTACCAATAAGAAAGGATAGTTATGAAAATAAAAGTTCAGATTGACTCAGTATTTCAAGAAGAAATGTTGCAGATTCAAGCACCTAGTCGAACGCCCAAGATTCAGCAAGTTGTCGAGTTTGTCGAATCTTTGGATGATAACCAACGACTCAAAGGAAAAAAAGATGGCGAAACTTATCTCATCGAGCCTAATGCTATTTCCAGAATTTACATCGAAAATCGTCAAGTTCTAGCTGAAACTATTCAAGGAGAGTACCACTTAGGCTTACGTCTCTATCAAGTTTTAGAAAAACTGCCATCTTACTTTATCAAAATCTCACAATCAGAGATTGTCAACCTCAAAGAAATTGAACGCTTCAACATTACCCCTAACGGCCTCGTTGAAATTTACCTTAAAAACAAGGAAACCACCTACTCATCACGCCGTTACCTCAAAGCAATAAAGGAGAAATTACAATGAAAAAGCAACTTTTTAAATCAGGCACAAAGGCATCCTTATCGGACTTGTCGTATCCATGATTATGTCTCTTATCTGGGCACCAAGCTACATGCCTCTAAATCCTCACTCAGCCATTGGACAATGGATGACGTCACATCAGGTTCACGGATCTATGGTATTGGCCTACTGCCTCATCACTTGGTTTGCTATCGGTATCCTCTTTGAAGTCGCTAGTTATATTTTCCGTAAAGCTGAGTGGAGTTTGCTTCGTGCAACCCTCACTCACTACGCTTTGACCTGTCTAGGTTTCATTCCACTAGCTACCCTCAGCGGATGGTTCCCTCTACGTTTGACTTTCTACTTGGAGCTAGTCATTGAATTCAGCCTTATCTATCTGCTCGTTTGGGTCTTCTCTTATTGGAAAATGAAAAAGGATATTGAACAACTCAACCAAGAATTGAAACACCTATAAAAGACAAGAAGCCTGTCAATCGACAAGCTTCTTTTATAGTTTCTGTTTTAAATCTGCTACAGCCATCATGACTTGCATCGGTGTCATATTGTAAATGTCCAAATCACGCAACTCTTGAAGAACTGGATTTTCAGTAAAATCATCAAAGAGAGAGATTTGCTCGTTGACATGCGTTTCAGTGGCAGGCTTCTCTTGAGGCAATACCTTTTCCTGAGGTTGGATGTTAACTGTCTCGCCCTTCTAATTGTGTCAAGATAGTGTCAGCACGTTCCAGTAAATCTACTGGTAAACCTGCAATCTTAGCTACATGAATACCATAAGATTTGTCAGCTGGGCCATCGACAATCTTGTGAAGGAAAGTCACCTCTCCGTCCTTTTCAAGTGTCGCCACATGAACGTTGACAAGGTGTGTCAAAGTATTTGACAGGGCTGTCAACTCATGATAATGGGTAGCAAACATGGTTTTAGCCCCCACCTTGTCATGAATAAACTCAATGATAGACTGGGCCAGAGCCATACCGTCATAGGTGGCTGTCCCACGTCCCAACTCATCAAAAATAATCAAGGAATTAGGTGTCGCCCGCTTAATGGCCTGATTAGCCTCCATCATCTCAACCATGAAGGTCGACTGACCTGAAATCAGGTCATCTGCAGCACCAATACGTGTATAGATAGCGTCAAAAACTGGCAAATCAATACTATCTGCTGGCACGTAAGCCCCCATCTGAGCCATAACGACTGACAAAGCCAACTGACGCATATAGGTAGATTTACCACTCATATTTGGCCCTGTGATGAGCTGAACATTGGTCTGACTGTCAAAGGTAATCGTGTTTGGAATGTATTCCTGAACGCCCATAACCTTCTCAACCACCGCATGACGACCTTGATCAATAACAATACGATGCTCATCATTGAACACAGGACGAACATAATGATTAGTCTCTGCTGTAACTGCCAAGCTCTGAAGCACATCGACTGTCGCAATGGCCTTAGCCAAAGATTGCAAACGGTCAATATAGCGTTCAACCTGCTCACGGACACGCATGAAAATATCATATTCGAGCGTTGATGACTTTTCACGTGCCTCAAGCATTTCACCTTCAATCTTAGCCAACTCAGCGGTTCCATAGCGCTCTGAATTTTTCAGGGTTGCCTTGCGGAAGAAATGGTCAGGAACCAAGCTAAGGTTAGAGTTGGTCACATGGAAGTAATAACCATCTTTACGGTTATAATCAATTTTTAGTGTTGTAATACCAGACGCTTCACGTTCCTTGGCTTCGATATCCGCTATCCATGACGTTCCCTCACTCATCACCTTGCGATACTTGTCCAAGGTCTCATCAAAACCAGCACGGATAATGCCACCTTCTGTAATGGTTGCAGGGGCATCAGAATCAATAGCCGACCGAATCAAACTCTCTAATTCTGGCAGAGCATCTAACTCTTGTAAAAGACGTGACAAGGCATCGTCATTAAAAGACTCCAAAATCGCCTTAATCACCGGTACTTGAGCCAAAGTATGACCTAGCTGAATCAAATCTTTAGGATTAGCCTTGCCAAAGGAAACACGACTGGCCAGGCGCTCAATATCGTAAACACCTTTTAGACTCTCAGTCAAGTCACTACGCTCGAAGAAATTGTCCAAGAAAACTTGGATAATATTCTGACGCTCGGTGATAGTGGCTTGATTCACTAAAGGACGATCAATCCAAGTTCGCAAGAGACGCATTCCCATAGCTGTCTTGGTTTCATCCAAGAGCCAGAAAAGAGAACCGTGTTTCTTGCCCGTTCTAGCATTTTCCAGTAAATCCAAACTTGACTTGGTCGCATAGGACATCTGCAAGTAATCCTTAATCTCATAGTGCTGAGCCTTTTGTAAATGACTAAGCTCACGCATCTGAGTACGGTGCACATACTGGAGAAGTTTACCCGCCACACTGCTTTCCAAATCTGTCAAGCTAGTGTCAATCAAGTGGACATCATCGTAAACCTCTGTTTCCTTGGAAAGTAGAAGGTTGAGTTGCTTCACCAAAATTTGTTCGTCAGCTTCAGGTAAATCATAACCAACCACTACTTCACGTGCCTTAAGGTTCTGAATTTCACTACAAACTGAACTGAAATCATCCAACTCTGTCGCAAAAAATTCACCCGTTGATACATCCATATAGGCCAGGCCGAATCGACTTCCAACCTTGTCAATGGCTACTAAGAAATTGTTGGCATTATCAGGTTTAGAGCTGTCAACCACTGTCCCTGGCGTGATAACCTGAACTACCTCACGCTTAACCACGCCAACAGCCTGTTTAGGGTCCTCCATCTGCTCAGCAATGGCTACCTTGTAGCCCATCTCAACCAAGACATCAATATAGGCTTGAGCTGAATGATAAGGAACACCAGCCATAGGAATAGGATTATCTGCATTCTTATTACGACTGGTTAGGCTAATTTCCAAAATCTGGGCAGCCTTAACGGCATCATCATAAAATAATTCGTAAAAATCACCCATACGGAAGAGCAAAAAAGCATCTGGATAATTTTCCTTGATATCCAAATACTGCTGCATTCCTGGAGATATTTTTTCCTTAGCCATGTCTTAACTCCTCGTTAATCCTTTCTTCGATAGACTTGGTCACATATTGGATCAAGTCACTGGCATCCTGCATTTTTTGACGGTAGTCCTGAACAATAGGCAAATTTTCCAACTCATGCTGAATCAAATCTGCTTGTTCGCCTGCCTCCTCATAGGCACGTTGTTTCTCAATTTTTTTGAAAAAGCACTGCTTCTTGTTGATAAGCCTTCATCTGTCCAGCTAGATGACTGATTTGAGGTACCTGTCCAATGGCCTTCTCAGCATCTTGAAAAGCAAGAACCGCCTCATGGTGTTTGAGGAGGTCGATTAACTCTTCTTTGGCTTTTTGGAGATCCTGATGAGGAGTGTTCATCAGTGAAACTCGCTTTCCAGTTTTTCAGCAACCACAGCATCCTTACAGATTACCAAGAGGGTATCTGCACCAGCAACGGTTCCTAAAATTTCAGGGTTGCCATCACTGTCAATTAAGTTGGCCAAAACATCAGCTTCACCCAACTCTGTGTGAAGGACCAGCATAAACTGAGCACGTGAAACTGATTTAACATAGTCCTTAACCGTAGGATCCAAACTTGGAAGCACATGCTCAGACAAACTATAGTAGAGTCTGCCTTCTTCATCACGAAGCTTCAAGAGGCCAATCTCACGCAAGTCACGTGACAAGGTAGCCTGAGTAACCGTGATACCTTCCGCCTCTAGGCGTTGCTTAATTTCCTCTTGTGTCCCAATCTTATCTCTTGAAATCATCTGTTTGATAACAGCTTGACGATCTCTCTTCATTATCTTTCC
>ENA-OQBV01001525-OQBV01001525.1-human-gut-metagenome-genome-assembly--contig:-NODE-1525-length-11263-cov-3.146193_pt1 | contig 11263 bp, 10 predicted proteins | sample MGYA00242750_ERZ504559 | MGnify/ENA primary metagenome ERZ504559 (study PRJEB26092, sample SAMD00036230) | human gut metagenome | host: Homo sapiens | study: EMG produced TPA metagenomics assembly of...
ACAAGCTGTTGCCAGCAATGACATTCCCATAAAGGCTGCATCAAGCCCACAAATTAACTTCTGCGATTCATTTTAATCAAGTTTTTAAATGTTAGTCAAACAATATTTAGTTAGTTTTTTATCAAAGTTTATAACGTATACCCAGCATGAATTGATTGTCCGTGCCATTCTTTCCGTTTCAATCACATTTCCATCAGTACGTTCCGAATTTACATTCTCCGTATGCGGTCCCTTGTGAATATATCTCATGCAAAGGAGTATCCAGCAAATTGGAAGCTTTGGCAAACAGGCTGATTCCATTCTTAAAGCTTTTTTCTACCGAAGCATCCAGCTGCATATATCCGTCTTCCCAAATATCGTCTTCATACCAGTTGGAAATATCACTCAAACGTTTTCCGGTATAACTTCCTGCCAGCTGTCCTTCCCAACCATATTTGGTACTCTTGAAGAGTAAAGAAAGATTAGCTACATGGGCTGCTTGTCCGAACAAAGGACGAGACTGGGAAACCTGTTTCACTTCAGATCCTTCCATGATTCGTTTTTCTGTAGTAATCTTTGAGTGAGTATATGTATAGTTGGCTTTTATACCAAACCAGTTGAAGTATTTCATAATATCTACTTCCAATCCCAGATTCGTTGCATTACCGAAATTCATCGGCTTATAATAAGTATCCTGTCCTTCATTCAACAGACCATATTCAATCGGGTCTTTCAGATATTTATAAAAGGCACCAATCATAAACTGTTCCGAAGATTTCGGAAAGAACTCATAACGGAAATCCACATTGTCTGCCACAGTATGTTTCAGATCCGGATTACCTTTTTCTTTATAATCCTCATTGATGATTGAATAAGGAACAATTTCGAAAAAGCTCGGACGGTTAATAGAACGTGCATAAGACAAACGAAGATTAGCATTTTCGTGCACTCCATATTTAGCATGGAAACTCGGCAAAACATCTGTATACTTCTGATTACCTTTCGGATCTGCACTTTCAGTCGGGAACTTCAATGTATATCCCTGATTGGTATGTTCTACACGCACGCCACCGATCAGTTCCCAACGTCCATAAGTATATTTCACCATACCATATCCAGCCCCGATCTTTTCCGTTGCATCATAGTTCAGCGGATCACTGATGTTTCCATATTTCCGTGCCGCAAACAGCAGCTCATCATAATTATTCCAGTCAGTTCCCTGATACTGCGGATCTTTTGAACCGGTTGCTGAATCAAAGGTATATTCATTAAAGAAGCTGTCACGTTTCTTGTCGCGATACATACCACCGACCGAAAAGTCCAGAACTGATCCACCGCCCAGATTCCATTTATACATCAAATCCACATAACCGGCTTTATCCTTATCTGAGTTATGTTCCCAACGACGAATAGCCGAATTTGTATTCTGCAAGTGAGTACCCTGCATATAAATTTCCGTATTGTCCGGAGTCTCACTATAAGCTTTCGAAAGTACAGCCGACCAGTTCAGACGCAACACGTTATTTTCCAGAAAAGCATGCTCACCCTTCAGAGTTGAATTTATAATATACTGATGATTCCATTTCATACGGACAGCACCTTCCTTATCATCCTGTCCGTCTCTGACTTCAGCTTCCTGCATATCCATATATCCATTATACCAAGTCAGTTTATGTTGTGAATTAATATGATAATCCAGCTTCGCATGAGCACCGATACGGGTCTGCTGAGAGGAATAGTCACGATATTCAATGCCGTTATGACTTGTACCCGGCTGATAATATATCTGACTTTCTTTTCCACGATAAGTATTCAAATAGCTTCCGGCAAGCATTACTCCCAGCTTATCGTCGAAGAAACGGTCACCATAAGAAAGGCCGGCTGTCAGATCAGGCAAAGGTCTCTTCCATTTCATACGAAGATTGTCTGTCTTGAAATCATCCATCGTCACACGGGTATCTTCAGGCATGCCTTTGGCCTCATAAGGAGACTGCTTCACAATTGCACCTTTATTAAAAGACTGAAAGTCGCGGTCAAAATACATGGCATTATATCCGGTTGAAAGATTAGCCGTAAACTGCCGGTCAGAAGGCGCATCCTTCATAATCAGATTGACGGCTCCACCTATTCCATCACCTTCCATATTAGCTGTAAGCGATTTGGTCACTTCCAGACGATCCAGCATTTCAGAAGGGAATATATCGAGCGGAACAAAACGGTTCTTATTGTCAGGACTCGGAATCTTCACTCCGTTAACCAATGTATAATTATAGCGTTTATCCATTCCACGAAGGATTGCATACTGACCTTCACCGCTGCTGTTACGTTCCACCGTCACACCTGACATACGCTGAATCACGTTAGCTACCGTTATATCCGGAGAAAGTTCAATAGCTTTCGCACTCATCACATTCACCACATTCATAGCCTGACGTTCAATGCCTCGCGCTCCAGCTTCCGTACGTCCCGGATTCGTTGCAACTACCGTTACGCCTTCCAGCAATACTTCATCAGCTTTCAAAGCAATTGTCAAATCCTTACTGTCAGGAGTTACATGAATTTCCATCGTCTTGTAACCCACATAAGAACAAATCAAAGTACATTTCTGACGGTTCAGATCCAGATTAAAACTTCCGTCCAGGCCGGTTACCGCACCCTTCGTCGGATCTTCTTTAATAAGGACTGAAGCCCCGATGATCTCTTCACCTGTCTGGGCGTCTTTGATCAATCCTTTCACGGTTCGTGCATTAACGGACATAGCCGCAAACATACATGCACCCAATAATAATATCCCTCTCATACAATCTTTCCTGTTATTTTTATGCCGCAAAAGTACGGGGAGTGGTTTTCATCGTCATTGCAGAGATATTTCATTCCTAATACATTTTTCCCTTTGGAAATTGTTCCATCAACAAGGATACTTCCTTTCCATTTTACTTTACAAAGATTCCGGAATAAAAAAGATCATGCAAGTCCGGTTATATGACTTGCATGATCTTTTCGTTTAATGGACAGTTTCAGGAAGTTCTATCCTTCTTATCAGATCCGACCAATATTTCCGTAAGTCTTTCCAGTGATAGAACGGAGCAACATCCGTTTCCAGAGGAAGCGTCACTTCCCGTTCATTCAAAAGCAGACGGACCAGAATGTCCCCTCCCTTATGCTTCCGGTAAAATATCAGCTGAATATTGCCGCACATTGGAATAATCCGATAAGTCCTGTAAGTATCAGCTATCTGATACCAGTCGGGAGTAGAAACTGAAAGCCGGTTTATTCCCATCAAGACAGCCAATGGAGCCAGATTTGTATCATGACCATAACGCAAAGTCACTGCCTTCTTTTTGGAAGCAATAACAGTATCGGCTGTTTCCACAAAGTTTTTCAGCAGATTACGTTCCAGTTTATACATGCACGCATCACTCAACGGAGAAACACCTTTCTCATAATACCACTCAAAATTGTTCCGTTGCCAAAGATCATAACATTCCTGTTCGGTAAACAAGAACGACAAATCCGGCTGATTGTAACTGCTTTGGCTAATACCGTGTAATTCGAATAAATCAGCCATCAAACCGGAAGCGTCTTTAATATATTTCCGGACATAAGCAGAATCCGTAAACAACTGTTTCATCAAACGGGCAGGATGTACATACACACTGTCGGCGGCCCGATATACAGAATCTGCATTTTCCAGATGCATGGCTTCGTATTGTGGGTTCTTATACTTTATATAATAAGCATCATGTTCGCTTGTTCAGTTGTAATGTCCAACCGGGGATTCAGCCCTTTCAGTTCCACACAGGCTGCTGCCATTGAAAGAAAAGCGCGGGTTTTATAAGTTGAACGTGCATCGACATGCACACCATCAGCAAATACCTCCGGCGTACGTGCATACATTCGCCGGATCAGAGCACGATGCTGTTCGGCACCTTTGGGCGTCAATTCTCCATAACGGCCTTCCGCTTCTTGACGCAGACTGCAAACGACCTTGAGAACACGCTTTCCATCAGCCGTAAGAACACCAGCCTCATCCGCATCCATCAGCACCTTCAACGGAGCATCATATTTCTTCTGCTTGGTCAGATAACGGGAACCATGACGGGCAAACGCTGAAATATAAAAAGGTTCATATCCTTCTGGAACCGGAGAAAGTTTCACTTCGGGTGCCTGGTAGGCATAATATTTTCCGGCAGCCAAAGCCGGATCAAGATGAATTTCTTCACGGGCACTTTGCGCTACGGCAACTAAGGAAAGTCCCCATAACGACATACACAGAATTTCTTTTTTCATATAATTGATTATCCTGATAATTTTGTAGCGCAAAATTATAGACTCTGGCCTGATCGTCCTATCAGAAATAGTCAGGAAAAGCAATTATTCCACACAATGAAACAGAAACGTAACCCGAATGTTATAGGATTGTTTCTCCGGTTATCCCAGAGAAACAATCTCCTGTAAGATTCTGACTGCCTCATCCACATTCGTGATGTTCTTCACCACCATACTGCGTTTGCCGTTCTGTTCGCGCAAATTGCAGTCACGCGGATATTTAGCCATATAATCAATGATCTTCCCAAAAGCAGCACTTTGATAATAAGGACTTTCAAGATTGCTGACAAAGAACAGAATCATTTTACCAGCTTTCAGAATCACCTTTTCCACTCCAAGCCGCTTGGCCAGCCTGCGTAACGGAACAATCCGGATCAGTTCCTCACCTTCAGGAGGAATCTTGCCGAAACGGTCAACCAGACGAGCCTTGAAGTCTTCCACATCCTTATCCAGTTCCAGTTTGTCCAGTTCCCGATAGAGAAGCATACGTTCGCTGCTGCTGGGAATATATTCATTCGGGAACAGAAGTTCCAGATCACTTTCCACAGTACATTCGTCCACAAACTCTTCTCCGGATATCTTCTCCTCTCCTGCCTTGATTTCTTCTGCATACAAGTCGGCAAATTCTTCATTCTTCAACTCGGTTACGGCCTCATTCAGAATCTTCTGATACGTTTCATATCCCAGGTCAGCAATAAATCCGCTTTGCTCGGCACCCAGCATATTTCCTGCTCCGCGAATATCAAGATCCTGCATCGCAATATGGATACCGCTTCCCAGATCACTAAAGTTTTCAATGGCCTGTAACCTGCGTTTGGCTTCAGGAGTAAGCGATGACAAAGGAGGTGCCAGCAGATAACAGAAAGCTTTTTTGTTGCTGCGTCCCACACGTCCGCGCATCTGATGCAAGTCACTCAAACCAAAATTCTGGGCCTGATTGATGATAATCGTATTGGCATTGGGTATATCAATTCCGCTTTCAATGATGGTTGTAGCGAGCAATACATCATAATCATAATTGACAAAATCAAAAATGATCTTCTCCAGTTCCTCAGGTTGCATCTGTCCATGACCGATACACACGCGACAGTCTGGAATATTCCGTTCGATCATTGCCTTCAGTTCCGGAAGATTCTGAATACGGTTGTTTACAAAGAATACCTGTCCGTTGCGGCTCATTTCAAAGTTAATGGCCTCGGTTATGATTTCTTCATTGAAAGTATGTACTTCGGTCTGAATCGGATAACGGTTGGGAGGTGGCGTCTGAATAACCGAAAGGTCACGGGCTCCCATCAAAGAGAACTGAAGTGTACGAGGGATCGGTGTTGCTGTCATGGTCAACGTATCGACATTCACCTTGATCTGACGGAGCTTTTCCTTCACGCTCACCCCGAACTTTTGCTCTTCATCAATAATCAGCAAGCCGAGATCCTTTGAATTTCACACTTTTTCCAATGATCTTGTGCGTACCGATCAGTATATTGATATCTCCGTTCGCCAGCTCTTTCAGGATACGGCTTGTATCTTTTGCCGTACGGGCACGACTCAGATAATCCACCTTACAGGGCATGCCTTCCAGACGCTTGCTGAAGGTCTGATAGTGCTGATAGGCCAGTACAGTCGTCGGAACGAGTACGGCCACCTGTTTGTTGTCCGCCACAGCCTTGAAGGCAGCCCGCACAGCAACTTCGGTCTTGCCGAAGCCCACATCACCACAAACCAGACGATCCATCGGACGATCACTTTCCATATCTGCCTTCACGTCTTGAGTAGCCTTTAACTGATCTGGAGTATCTTCATAAAGGAAGCTGGCTTCCAGTTCATGCTGCAAAAAACTGTCGGGACTATATTTAAAACCTTTTTCCTGTTTGCGCTGCGAATAAAGTTTTATCAAATCACGCGCAATGTCCTTGATTTTGGTCTTGGTCCGCTCTTTGATCTTTTCCCACGCACCCGTACCGAGTTTGCTGATACGAGGCTGTTCACCTTCCTTTCCTTTATATTTGGAAATTTTATGCAAAGAGTGAATGGAAACAAACACAACGTCATCGTTCTGATAGATCAGTTTGATGACTTCCTGCGTCGTATTTCCATTGGGAATCCGTACCAGCCCGGCAAATTTACCGATACCATGATCAATATGCACCACATAATCTCCCGGCTCAAACATGTTCAGTTCCTTGAGTGAAAGAGCTACTTTCCCGCTGCGAGCCTTGTCGCTCCGAAGATTATACTTATGAAAGCGGTCAAATATCTGATGATCGGTAAAGATGCAACACTTCAGAGTATGGTCAACGAATCCTTCATGCAAGGTACGGTCAACAGGTTCAAACGAAATCTGATCGCCCCTTTCCTGAAAAATATCACGCAGACGATCGGTTTGTTTCATACTATCCGAGCAGATATAAAGACGATATCCCCGCTGACTGTAATCAGTCAGTGAACCGGCGACCATATCAAAATTCTTATGGAAAATAGGCTGCACCGAAGTATTGAATTTCAAAACAGCCTGCGGAGTTCCGGTTGCCTTATGTCCGAAATCAATGCGGACGAATTCCAGTGCCTTGACTGTAAACTCCGCTCCATCGATCAGACGGCCTTCAAGCGAAGCCAGTTCAGTCTGCTCTCCTTCATATGCCGCGAGTGCCTGAGGAGAAAGCGCTTCCTCACGAACAGTCTGAATGCGTTCGCGCACCCAAAGCAAGTCTTTTACCCAAAGTACAGAGGCAGACGGCAGGAAATCCAGAAAACAGATTTCACTTTTGTCGGACGCAGCCAGTTCCGGAACTATACTCACCGAATCTTTCTTTTCCTTCGAAAGCTGAGTCTCTACCTCAAAGGTTCGGATACTGTCAATCTCATCTCCAAAGAAATCGATACGATAAGGATATTCCGAAGCAAACGAATAAACATCAAGAATACTTCCACGCATGGCAAACTGCCCCGGTTCGTACACGTAATCCACATGCTCAAAACCATATTCCGTCAGAGTGGAAAGAATTTCTTCCGTCTCCACGTGCTGACCTACCTGCAGTTTCATTGTCCGGTCGGTCAGTTCATTGCGTGACACGACCTTTTCAGCCAATGCCTCCGGATAAGTCACCACCACCAGCGACTCGTCTTTTTCCAGACGGCTCAACACCTCCGTACGCAGAATTTCATTCGCCGCATCTTTCTGACCATACTTGATGGCCCGACGATAGGACGAAGGGAAAAAACAGGATATGCTCGTCACCGTCCACCTGTACCAGGTCGTGATAGAAATATCCCGCCTCTTCCAGATCATTTAATATAAATAGGTGTACCCGGTCTGCCGATTTTACGACACCGGAAGCAAACAGCGAAGTGCACGAAGCATGTACGCCTTCAAGAAAAATGGTACGGATCTCCGGATTGTTCATCAAAGAAGCCAGCCCCTCCGCATTCGGATGCTTGCCATAAATCTGTTGAAGTTCAGCTATATTCATTTTGCTTTTTCTAGATGCCCGCAAATTTACAAAATAATTGCTACATTTGCATTTGCCAAATCAGACAAAAAACTTTTTATGCATAAAGATATCATTCAACTACTTGACCAAAGACGAGTGAAAGAAGCACTGACACAACTCAATGCACTGATCGCCGAAACAGACTACTGGAAGCTCAAATCGGAAGCAGAGAACCTGCAGACTACCTATAATTATATGCTGCAATATGCAGCGCAGGGAATGGAAGACCCTGAACAGGGAAAACTATACAGACAAATTGTACGGAAAGCATACGAACTGACCGATCAGCTGGAATTTCTCGGCAAATACCGCAAGGCCTACGGACAATTTGCAGACAAGATGCGCCAGATGCACCAGCCCGGGCAGCATCGCTCCTACCAGGAACTCTGCCAATGTCTGGAAGATTTCAGTGAAGATATCCGTCTGAGCCAACTCGCAACGAAGGATGACAAGCAACTGTTCGAAAAACAACAGGAAATCAGAAAGAAGCATGAAAAGAATCTGGATGAACTGTTTGACCGCATCTGGACTTCCACTTTCTGGAGTGAAGAAGAAATATCCGGAGTACGACAGATCAGTGAATCTCTTTTAGTGGAAACCAACGACCTGGCAGTCGTCGTCAGTGCCGTCACCCTTAACCTGCTCCAACTGTTTGATCCGGCCAAATTCCAGTTTCTCCTCACCGTGTACCGCCAGCGGACTGAAAGTCTGATCACCCAAAGAGCGCTGACCGGTATTCTGCTGGCAGCCTACTACCACGAAGAACGTCTGAGCATGTATCCCGAACTGACTGCAGCCCTGTCAATGCTCAGCGAACTCCCCCAGGCCATTGAACAGGTAAATAAACTTCAGACCCTGCTGTTGCTGTCACGCGAGACGGAAAAAATAGAAAAGAAGATGCGGGAAGAAATCATTCCTCAAATGCTCAAGACCCAGCATCTGATTAATCCCGACATGAAGATCGAAGATATCGAAGATCTGGAAGAATTCAATCCGGAATGGAAAAAGAGTCTGGATATGGCCAATGAAAAGATTCGCGAACTGGGAGAACTGCAAATGGAAGGAGCAGACACTTACATGGGAACCTTTGCACAACTCAAGACATTCCCGTTCTTCCAGCAGGCTGCCCACTGGTTTTATCCGTTCAGCACCCAGATCTCCGAAGTGGCCAGCATACTGCCTTCCGGCAATGATAAAGGAAACAACCTTATCAGACACCTACTGGAACTGCCTATGTTCTGCAACTCCGACAGATATTCTTTCTGCTTCACCTTTATGACAATCCCACAGGTACAGCAGAACATCGTAACCTCACAGCTTGCTGAACAGGATCTCCATCTGAATGAAAGTATCGAACAGCTCGTAAACGAAAACCGGAAAGGAGAAAAGACCGACATCACGGCCAAACTCTACCTGCAGGATCTTTACCGGTTCTTCAAGCTATGGCCGTTCCGGAAAGAACAGCATGATATCTTTACCGACGACCTGGCCCTTTGGAAATGCAAGCCACTGGCTCCGCTCAACCATACGACGGAGAACCTCAGCGATACAGCCAACCAGCTTTTCTCAAAAGGCTACTGGCAGGAAGCTGCCGACCTGTTCCGGGATCTGGGAGAGAAAACTCCCGACAATCCGGAAGTCATGCAGAAACTGGGATTCTCCCTGCTGAAGCTGAAGAAGTACCCGGAAGCAGCTCAGGCCTTCCAACAGGCCGACCTGCTCAAGCCCGACCATGTATGGACGCTGAGACATCTGGCCCAATGCTACAAGCATATGCACGACTATCCGAAAGCACTGGAATATTTTGAGAAAGTCAAGGAAATCCAGCCGGACAATCTCAACCTGTTGCTCCAGATAGGCCAGTGTCTCGCCACCCAGCGAATGTATGACCAGGCACTCACATACTTCTTCAAGGTGGAATATCTCGACAAGACACCGGTTAATGCCCGCAGAGCCATCGGATGGTGCTACTTTATGACCGGAAAATACGAAGAAGCTCTCCGTTTCTACCAGAAACTACTGCAGACTGACGATGCACAGGCCAGCGACTGGCTCAATGCCGGACACGTCTATCTGGCACAGAAAAATATACCCAAGGCGCTGGAACATTATCGGCAGGCAGAGAGCATGTGTGAAACTCACGAGAAGTTTGTCAACCTCTTCCAGGCTGACAAAGAAGCACTTACCGAACGACAAGTTCAAGAAGAAACCCTCTGCATCATCCCCGATTTACTCTAAAAAAAGCCGGGCAGCTTTTTTTAAAATGTTTCGGGCTTTCAGTAAAAACGTCCCGGTCTTTTCATCAAAAGGCCGAAACGTTTTTTTAATACCCGGAACCATACGATAATATTTTTTATACTAACTCAGACTTCATACTAAAAATAAATCGCTATCTTTGCGGCCGTTTTCAGATAATTATCGACAATGAGTAAGCGGATTAAGACAACCATATTATTCTTCATCCTCCTTATAATTTCAGTTATAGGGAATACTCTTTATACGTCGTCGAATTTATCCGAATCCTTCTTCATACATTCAGAACATATTTCTGACTGCCAGTTACAGGCTCCGTTGCCTATGGCAGAAAAAGCCTTGCGACATCTTTCGGACCACTCCCAGACGGATCTGCCGGCGGCAGCCGTTCTGACTCACGTGGAGAAAAAACAGGATACCAAATCCGCTCTTTATGCCGGAACAGTTCCTGTCCGAAATTCGCAAAACGGATTTACAGATCTTGAAATCACAATTCAGACAGGACGTCCTCCCCTGCCGAAACGAATTGAATATTACATCTATACGCTGGAAAGAATCCAGATTTAGCCACCTTCAGGCTGACAGGGAAATACAGAAATTCCTTGTTTTTTCGTTGTAGGAAGAAAAGCGATTCTTCTTACAGCCATCTTATTTTATATAAACAATCAATACTAAATTTACAGATATGTTTTTTACATTTTTAGTTGTCGTAGTTTTGACAGCCATAGCCCTCGTCGCAGCAGCTATGACTATTGCAAAACTTATCGCACCGCGGTCGTTCAATCCGCAGAAAGGAGAGCCATACGAATGTGGTATACCGACAAGAGGACAATCATGGGTCCAGTTTAAAGTAGGATATTACCTGTATGCCATTCTTTTTCTGATGTTTGACATCGAGACCGTATTTCTGTTCCCCTGGGCAGTGACAGCCGGAGAGCTCGGCAGCAGCGCCCTGGTATGCGGAATTCTGTTTCTGGTCATTCTTATTATTGGCCTGGCTTATGCCTGGCGGAAAGGAGCGTTGGAATGGAAATAAAGAAACCCGCCATACGCTCGATGAAATACGAAGAGTTCAAGAACAATGACCTAACGTTTTTCAAGCTCTCACCTTCTTACAATTTATGTAAGGACGCAACACTGCAATGTCTTTACAGATTGCAACCTTGCATTTTAATTCCGCATTTTCTATATACTCTGCAATGTTGCACCCTTAA
>ENA-OQBV01001527-OQBV01001527.1-human-gut-metagenome-genome-assembly--contig:-NODE-1527-length-11259-cov-1.821595_pt1 | contig 11259 bp, 16 predicted proteins | sample MGYA00242750_ERZ504559 | MGnify/ENA primary metagenome ERZ504559 (study PRJEB26092, sample SAMD00036230) | human gut metagenome | host: Homo sapiens | study: EMG produced TPA metagenomics assembly of...
CTCACCACGTATGCCGTGATGAACATGAATTGCTGTTATTGAAAGATTATATATTTGCTGCAATCGTTTTAGTACCAATAAAAGACAGACAGAATCTGCGCCTCCTGACAAGCCTATGATGACATGATCACCGAAGAAAAACAGCTTTTTTTCATCAATGTATTGCTTGATTTTATCTATAAATTTATCGTGTGGAATCATTTTTATCTCCTTTATTTTTTCCAGAAACCAGCTACAAGCACTGTTCTGTCATCTCTGGCATTTTTTGTATTTCCTGCAAATGCCAAGTATTTTTTTGCAATCTCCTTTGGATTGTTCTCGTCTAGCTTTTCACAAAAGCGGCACATCGTCTCCTCCTTATCGTAGCCAGGTATTTCTTCTAGCACACCATCGCTAACCATAATAATAATATCTCCATCCTTTAGACGAAGTATTTTTTCCATCGGTGCGTGCTCCTGCAATATTCCTGCCGGCATACTGTCTGCACCAACCTGCATCGTCTGTGTGCCGCGCTTTAAAAAAGTGACGGCTGCACCCGATTTTGTAAGCTCGCATATACCGTTTGCACAGTCAATAACTGTTAAATCAATTGTGACAGGATGTTCCTTTGCCTGAATCATCAGTGCACTGTTAATCACACGAATGAGAAGTGACGGCGAATAGCCTGCCTCACAAAGTGATTCTGCAAGCTCTGTGACTCCCGCACTTTCCTTTCCTGCAACACTTCCGCTTCCCATTCCATCGCATAAAAGAAGAACCTTTTTTGCATTTGACAGCTCCATGCACGAAAAGCTGTCTCCTGAAATATCATTTCCGCTTTTACAGCTAGATGCAGTGCCAAAAAGCACAAAGTATGGACACTCCTCTTCAAAACGAACCCAACGCGTCACTGATGATACAAGAAGCGGCTGATTTGCACACAGCACCATGCGTTTGCCAAGAACCTCTTCAATGCGCTCGCAGACAAGCTTCATTGAAATACAGCGTGCACTTTTGGCACTGAGCGCCATAATTAGCTGTCTGGCTCCATTTTTATTTTCAGTCATGTAGATTCGCTTTGCCTCTACACCTGCCCATAGCAGCTTCTTTTCCAGATTCTCACGCACAGCTCCAGACAATTCTTCTTTTTCCTGCATCTGCCCGACTGTTTCCAAAAGCATCTGCGCACACTCAAAAAATTGTTCTGACAAAAGCTGACGCAGTTCAAGATAACGCATGCGCCAGTCAGTTTCAAATGGATCCTTTGCTACATCTTCTTCACGATACATAGAAGAAAGCTGCGAAAAGGTCTGCGCCAATGCCGGCAATCCCTCTCCTGCCATATCTTCTACCGCAGCCTGCCACACTGGTATGCTTTCTTGTTCATTAAATCCACAATCTTCCTTAAGCAAATTTTGTTTTTGCGGACAGGTAAGTTTTTCAGGAAGCAATAAAAATACAACACCAACTGCCAAAACAGACTCCATCGTCTGAAATAAAATAGCCGGAGAATATACAATTCCAACGCCAAAAGCTGCCGCTGCACATGCTGTCACGCTGGCCATCCTGCCTAAACTGCGAAATGCACCGGAGAAAATTCCAAGAAGACACAATATTCCAATCTGTGCTGCCTCACCGCTCACAAGAGAAAGCATAATTCCACTTATGCTTCCAGCAATTGCACCTGCTCCTGGTCCAAACCTATATCCGAAAAAAAGTGCACTAAAAAGCAGCACTACCTGTATAACCAAATATGTTGTCTGCCCACTTCTTAAAACAACAAAAAGCATTCCGCCAATCATAAAAAAATCAGGCCAAGCCGCCCTATTCCCATTTTTTTACCTGATTATTTTGCCATCTTTCCAGACCTTCCACTTGCTTTCGACCTCCATTTCTGAAAACACAATTGTTTATCAGCTGCTCTTTTTATCTATAGCTTAGTTTTTTTGAAATGTCTGTCGAAAAGTACAGTGCGATAAAAAAAAGTGCCGCTTCGCGTTTCCACGATACGGCACATCATTCACCCTTAAATATGATCTCGTTTTTATGGATCAAGCCTAACTTTTCCTTTGCATACCATTCAGCAAATTCATCGGTTTTCATGTACTCGCTGTACTCATCGAGTTCTTTGCTTCGCGCCTTTTCCTCGGCAATCTTTTCCTCGAGGAGCTGCTGCTGTGCCAGATTCTGGGCGTTTTGCTCTGCCAAACTGTTTCCACCAATCCAGGTCATCACGCTTAGCAGTACTACTGTCACAAGTGCCAGTGCGATCCATTTGCGATTGGCTCTCCTTCGGGCTGCCATCTTTCCTGTCAATATTCTCACCTCTCTTATTGCGGCTATGTTTATCCTCTCTTTTTATCATACTTTCTTTTTGTGTCTTTTTCAACCTCTTTTTTCCATTTTTCGCCTCTCCAGACGTTTTTTTCGCCATGCGTGGCATCTTCTTTGCATTTTAAGTCGTTTTTTTCTAATCTTACAAAACAAACTGCCTGTCAGCTTTGCCGGACCAAGCTGATACAATGCCATCCCAGCTGCAATTCCAATCAGAGAAAAGAGTCTCGGTGTTCCATTATTCTCCCGAAATAAAAGACCAAACATCAAAAAACTGCCAAACGTCCAAAACAATACATCCTGCACGTCTAAAAGAAGCTTTGGCTGACGAAATACACGGCGAAAAAAAATAATCGGCTCGTAGCCAAGCCGCATCAAAAATCCCAGCATAAATGACCGCATAAAAAACACAAGCTCGCCTGCAACACCTCCGATTACCTTAGCAGCCTCTTCCAAAATGATTCCCCCTGACTCTGGCCTTTTTGCTCCTGATATTCCAGACTGTTCACACAGCCATCCACCTCAATGATCCCCTTGTCTAATGCCAGCTGCTTCATATGAAGACCATCACCACGTATCTCTAATGCCTTGTCTGTCGTATTGATTTGTATGATATGTTCGTCATACGCAATCACATCAGTTACACCGGTGATTTTTAGGCTCCTTCTGTGCTCTAAAATCAGACAGTGTTCGCGCTCAATATATTCCTGATCTTGATTTTGTTCCAAAAAAAGACCCCCTAACAATCGGATTTTCCGGTATACCGGTCTATTCCAATATATTAGGGAGCCGCTGATATTATGCTATTGCTCTTAAAGATATTCAAACATTTCCTTTGCATCTTCTTTACGGATTGTCTCCTGCACACTCGTGATACGCACCTTAACTGTTTTATTACCAAAGGCAATCTCTATAACATCTCCAACCTTCACGTCTGCGCTCACTCTTGCCACTTTATCATTAAGCATAACGCGTCCGCTGTCACAAGCTTCATTAGCTTACCGTTCTGCGCTTAATGATGCGAGATACTTTCAGATACTTATCCAAACGCATATTAATCTCCTTCTAGTTAAATTCCCCCTTACAACGCAAATGCATTTTAGGGGGAATTTTTGCACTTTTTTCGCTCAGATTTTAAAATCATTACGCGTTAATTGCATCCTTTAATGCCTTTCCAGCCTTAAACTTCGGATTCTTAGATGCTGCGATAGTCATGGTCTCACCACTTCTCGGGTTTCTTCCCTCTCTCTCTGGACGCTCTGCTACCTCAAAAGTTCCAAAGCCAACCAACTGCACCTTATCTCCAGCCTTTAATGCACCTTCTACTACTGCTGTGAAAGCCTCAATTGCCTTCTCTGCGTCAACCTTCTTTAATCCAGCCTGCTCTGCAACTGCTGCTACTAACTCCTTCTTGTTCATTTGAAACTCCTCCTTACATCTCATACGGTAAGACCAGCAAAATATCCTTTAGCTAAAACTGACTTTTGCTTTCTCTTACACGCTTTTTTCCTCATTTTGCATATCTTTTTTAATGCTTTTTTACTGTAACACACGTTATAAGGTTTTTCAAGTCCTAAAAGAAAAAAGTTATGCAGCGGTTCACCTTAATCACGGTGCTATGTCACGAAAGCCCTACGGTGCCTCACCCCTCCATTTGCTTTCCCAAGAAGGAAGCTGCGCAGGCAGCTGCTTTATATTCTGTCTCGCTAAAACGAGTCTGATTTTCGCGGCTATATAAAATGACAGCACCTATACAGTCTCCCTCACAGCAAATCGGATAGATGGCCTGTGCACTGTAGCTGTCTTCGTCTCCGCTTATCAGCGGGATTGTCTTTTTATCTAATCCGGCCTGGATGCTGTTTTCGCGATTGATGATCATTTCTTCGAGCTGCCTACTTATTGTTTTTCCAAGAAGTTCTCTTTTTCCGCCGCCTGCCACCGCAATGATCTGGTCGCGGTCAGACACTGCTACCTTTTGATTCATGGTCTGCGCAACAGACTCCGCATATTGTTTTGCAAAGCTGCCTAACTCCATCATTGGAGAATATTTTTTTAGAATAATCTGCCCTTCCCTGTCTGTAAAAATTTCAAGCGGTGTGCCTTCTGCAAGACGCATAGTTCTTCTTATTTCCTTTGGGATCACTAGTCGTCCAAGTTCATCCACACGGCGCACAATTCCTGTTGCTTTCATATTTTCCAATTCCTCCTGATTTGTATTTCTAATCATTTTAACTATTCCATATTTTGCGTTGTATGGGTAGTATATGGAAAACAGGAAATTTTATACGCAGCAAAAATTACATTGGGTGACCATGGGGACAGGTACGGTGGTTTGATTATTGTCCCTGGTGGCTCAAGTTTGCAAACCTTTGTTCTTTCCCCGACTCGACTGCATTCTAGTAAACACAAAAAAGCCTGAAAGCTCTTTTCTTGAACTTTCAGACTTTTTAATATCATGATGTTTTTATGGACACATATCGAGCCAGTAGGGACACATTTTTAGCCACCGTCCCTGTCACCATGGTCACCGTGCGTACACAACAGCCTCATATGGTCTGAGTGTGGACTCGTCTGTATCCTTGTAATTCTGGATAAGGATGTTCTTTGCTGCATGAATCCTTTCCTGAAGCTCTGCCGGGATGGCAACATTTGTGTCGGAATCGTTGCAAAGTACAAGCAGCTGTTTATCACCGAGTGTTCTGGTATATGCGTAAATCTGCGGATGATCTGGAATCAATACGTCATACACACCGTTCACCATAACTTCGTTTGTATGGCGAAGTGCAATCAGCTTTTTATAATAAGCAAAAACAGAATCTGGATCGTTTACCTGTGCGGCTGCGTTGATTGTTTTGTAGTTTTTATTTACCTGCAGCCATGGTGTGCCTGATGTAAAGCCGCCATTGTCAGATGCGTCCCACTGCATTGGTGTACGTGCATTGTCACGTCCAACTGCCTTGATATAGCCCATAACTGTTTTGGCCGGGATATTTTCTTTTGTTGTCAGCTCTTTGTAAGCATTGAGACTTTCAATATCACGATAATCTGCGATATTTTCCATGTAGGCATTTGTCATGCCAAGCTCCTCACCCTGATATACATATGGCGTACCCTTCTGGAAATGAGTCATAGTTGCAAGCATCTTGGCTGACAGCTCACGATACTGCTCACTATCATTTCCAAAGCGTGAAACACATCTTGGCTGATCGTGATTAGATAAAAACAAGCTGTTCCATGCACATCCCTCTAAGTCCTTCTGCCACTTTGTAAAGTTTGCACGCAGCTCTGGCATAGTCATTGCCTCACCGTCCCACTTTTCCATGATGGCACGGTTTCAGCGCACTTCCTGAAACATGCTCAAACTGGAAAATCATATCAAGCTCGCTGCCATCAATGTTTGCATATTTCTTTGCCTGCTCAGCATTTACGCCAGGACACTCACCTACAGTAATCAGACGATACTTAGACAGCACCTTTTCGTTCATCTCACGCAGATATTTGTGGATGTTTTGGACCGTCACAGCTTGTGTTTCCAGTGTAGCCATTTCCATTCTCTGGTCCATCCGGCAGACCAGGATACTTAGAAATCATACTGATTACATCCATACGGAAGCCATCGATTCCCTTGTCGCACCACCAGGTCATCATCTTAAAGACTTCCTCGCGAACCTTCGGATTATCCCAGTTTAAATCTGGCTGCTTACGGGAGAAGGAGTGAAGATAAAACTGGCCTACACTCTCTACATACTCCCATGCTGAACCGCTAAAGCATGACTCCCAGCGGTTAGGCGGATTGCCGTTCTTGTCAGGATCTGCCCACATATAATAATCATGGTACGGGTTATCCTTACTCTTCTTGCTCTCTATAAACCACTTATGCTCATCGGAGGTGTGATTAACAACAAGATCCATCATAATTTTTATATTAAGACTATGTGCCTTCTTTAGCACGCGATCAAAATCGTCCATGGTTCCAAAGTCGTCCATGATATCCTGATAATCACTGATGTCATATCCATTATCATCATTAGGAGATTTATAAACCGGAGACATCCAGATCACGTCAATGCCAAGCTCTGCCAGATAGTCAAGCTTCTCATAGATACCCTCTAAATCACCGATTCCATCTCCATTTGAATCCTTAAAGCTTCTCGGATAAATCTGATAAACTACCGCATTTTTCCACCATTTTTCGTTCATATGCTCCATAACCTCTTTCTACTAAATACTGTCTTTTATTTTAACATGATACTTATTCTTAATCTAATGCTGTCAAATCTCCTTCACTGCTCCAAATACATCCTCTGGTGCATTAAGAAGTGTGAGCTGATCAAGCAAATATGCATCATTTCTTGATCCCTTCTTCTGGGCGATTGCATAGATCTGATCCTTTAAGCTAAACTCGATCTCTGCGCGATTTAACAGTTCAAAGATACGCTCAACCTGATGATTATCAGCAAGTGCAGTATTGTATGTAACGACTGTAATCTCACTTTCAATATCCTGCATAGGAAGAATTACTGTTGTGCACTGCTTGTCACTGTCATAAGAAGTCTCAAGCGTCTCATATGTGCCGTCTGCTTTCTTTTTCTGTGCCGTCATGCCTTGTGCTGTACCTGCAAATACAAGTTCATAAGCACGTTCTGCCGGCATTCCTTCCTTCTTTGTCTTTTCTGGTGTGATCGTAAGAACAGCCTCATCGCCCCACTTATATGTAAATGTGGTTGAGCACCAAACATTATCGGTTGCTTCTTCGTCAAGTCTAAAGCTTCCGTTTGCACCTGCTGCCACGATAACCTTAAGAATCTCTGGATTATCAATCGCATTGCCCGTTGTGCGCGCATCAAGTGTGACAATGGCACCTGCCTTTGCCAGTACCGGAATGCTGTCAAGGCTGCGGTACAGCTCGATCTTGCGATCTCCATTGTAAACTGTTCCTGTAAACAAATCAATCCAGGTTCCCTCTGGAAGAAGTGCCATAACCTTACCCATTCTGGTAGCTGTGCTTATTGGCTGTGTGATTGGATTTACAAGAATATCTGAACCAAAATAGTATTCGTTCTTCATTCTAAATGCATCCCACTTGCCAGGATTCTGATAGTAAAGTGGCTGAATAAGCGGAATACCTTCCTCGCTTGCTCTGCGGTTCATCGTATGAAGATATGGGATCATCTGATGGCGCAGACGAAGGAACTTGTCCATGATCAATTCCACTTCCTTGCGATAGCGCCATGGCTCTTTTCCGTTAAACTCGCAGCAGGTGCTGTGAAGACGCATAATCGGAGAGAATACACCAAGCTGCAGCCAGCGAAGTGCAAGCTCATCATTCTTGTAGCCCATCATGTGACCACCAATGTCGTGGCTCCACCAGCCATAGCCGATATTGGAGGCTGTTGCGGTGAAGTACGGCTGGAAATCTAATGATTCCCATGTAATCACGGTGTCACCTGAAAATCCGACTGGATAACGATGGCTTCCCGGACCGGCATAGCGGGAGAAGATAAGTCCTTTGCCGTCCTTTTTCTGGCTGTGTATGGTATGATAGTGATTGAGCATCCACAGCGGGTCTAGGCCCGGGATCGCGGTGTTAGTACCCTGCTGCCAGTCGATCCACCAGAAGTCAACACCGTCCTTTTTCTCGATCTTCTCATAGACATATTAAAATAGCCTTCAAGCAGCTTTCTGTTCGTAAAAATCCATCAAAAACAGGCGTCGCCCTTTCCCTTGATCCACGCCCGTGTAGGCAGCAAATTCCGGATACACATCCTCAAATGCCCTGACACCGTCTGCCGGATGATCATTTAACGTTACCTTCATGCCTCTTCTATGCAGGTTGTCGGTAAAACGCTTTGGATCCGGGAAGAAGTCCTTGTTCCATGTGTAGCCTGTCCAGCCTGCTCCATATTTCTGGTCGATCTCAGTCAAATGCCAGTCCATGTCAATTACACCAACGGTAAATGGAATATTCTCTTTCTCGAAGCGGTCCATCAGCTCGAGATACGATTTCTCCGTATATTTATAGTAGCGGCTCCACCAGTTGCCGAGTGCATACTTTGGAAGGATCGGGGTTGCACCAGTCAGCTTATAATAATCTTTCAGGCAGCCCAAATAGTCTGTACCGTATCCAAAGTAATACAAATCCTCTGCGTCAATGTCTTCTCTTCTTTCAATCCAACCGTCTTCTGTCAGCAGCATGGAGCCCTTATCAGAGATAACAGCCCAACCTTCCATGGAAAACAGACCGTCCTGCAGTGGAATCTCGCCATTTGCCTGATCAAGTGTACGGGTGGTTCCCTTCAGGTTATGTCCGGTATCGCCGTAATGCCATGTGGACTCATAGATGACTTTTTGATTTCTCTGCTCGATACGCAGGTTGTTTCCAGCAAATCTGCCTCCAGTGTAGACAAGTCTTGCCTTGTCAGTCTCAATGATCAGCTCGCCGTTTTTCTCATTTACAGTGTATTCCGGCACATCAAAGGTTCTATTTACAACCATCTGAGTCTTCTTGTCTACAAACACACCTTTTTCGCTGTATTCCATACGAATCATGCTCGGTGTTAGTACGGTAAAACGATAATTCTCGCCCTGTACAATTGCATTTTTTACGTTCATTTTTCATATTCTCCTTATATTATGATTCTTTGCTTTAGTATAAAGCATAATTCTACATATTTCTTGCAATATTGTTCCTATTTATAACACAATCCTGCTGTGTTCTATTTTTTATCCTGCTGCGTAATCCACACCTCTGATATTGCGCCAAAGTTCTCGTCCATATTAGATAAGTGAAATTCTGCCTGCTCGCCGTATATCAGATTCAAACGTTTTTTGATGTTTTGAAGGCCAACATGACGGCGGTCATTGTAATAGATTTCGCCATTATTTTCAATTTTTTCAAGGACTTCCGCCGAAAAACCTTTGCCATTATCTGACACACAAATATAAAGACATTCTGCATCATTATGTTTTTCTTTTGTGGTGATACTCCCACGCGCGTTCTTGCGAACGGGCGGTGCTTCTTGAGACATGGTAGAACGCCTCAAAGGACCATCACAAGCCCTCTACACCCTTGTTACGAGCTTACCTTTAAGCCGTCTTTTTTGCGGCTTTTTGTTTTAATTCTTCGATATATTTGGTCTTGTCTTTCGCACTGCTTACTTTGAACAGTGCGAAATATACAAGTTTCTGTTCCTGCCTGCGATGATGCAGCCATTGGTTCATACCACGTTTTCTTTGTGGTCTGGCGTGTTTTTTCTTGTGTTTCGCATGGCAGAGTGCTTCTCTGGTAACTCGAATAACCGTTTTGTTCGTGTAGGAGAAGTCGGTAACTCCATCAAATGCATTTGGATACACCTTGCGAATGATATTTCCTGCGCCGTTGACATCCGCATTCAGAATCGTACCTTCCTTTGATTCGTACTGTCCACGGGAGATTCGTTTCCCTGAAAAATGATATTCCAGACGATCCCCTTCTTTGTAGACAGGAATCGGATCTTTGTCGATCAGACTTGCCTTGGACGTATATGATTCCTCTGTTTCAATGACCGGGATACCCGCCTTTGCTGCAACACAGGTCAGTATCCAGAAAAATCTTGTGTATGGAATACTGACAAAGTGCTGATTGTTACCGGAGCCAAGGTTGATTTCCTGCTTTTGGTCTTTGTTGTGTCCGCAGACGATGACCTCTACTTTGTTTTTCAGGCAGAAATCCACGATATAGTGAGCTGCCTTATAGAAAAAGTCGTCGATCCGGCAGGCTCTTTTCTTTGAGATACGGTTCAGTCTGGCAGAGTTTTTCACGGATTTCGTGGAATCCATCCCTTTTGTCAGTTCTGACATCAAAGCTGCACGTCTGCGGTTAAAGTTCTGATTGATGGATTTTAACCAGTGTCCGTCAATGATGAACGGAGTTGCCGAGAAGTTTGTCAGCGCGGTCAGAAAGTTGTCAAGCCCTGGATCAAGTCCGAGAATCCTTGTGGGATTTGTCGGTGCTTCCGGCATTTTGACGGCATCCTGAAATGTCACATATACCATATATCCGCCGTAGCAGGGCTTGACTTCCGTTCTGACATAAGAACCTTCCGGCTTTCCAACACAGAGCGGCACCAGGCAGCGTGGAAATGTGATGTGCATTTTTCCTTTGATATCAGACCGCTTTGCAACCTGATTGGTAAAGGTAACGGTCGTGTAAGGTGTCCTAATATATCCCGGCTGCTTTGGCTGTGCCTTAAATTTTCCGGGATTTTGACGATACGATGCCAACAGTTCAAAGTGTGATTTCCAGTCTTTGAGGACTTTTCGAAGCACCTGCTGATTTGCCTGCGACGGCATCGCATAGTAGTCAGGATTCTTTAGGGATTCAGATTCAGGCTTCCGTCTTCATTTAATTTGCCTTTTTCCTCATCCACAATATTCTCATACAGTCGGCACTCTACCTGCTTTGCTGTCTCTACAGCAACCCAGTGAATGGTTCCCTTTACCTTTCTGTCGCTGGAACCTCCTCTTGTTTCCGGATCATAGGTCGCATGAACCACGGTTATATTACCATTTTTCATCCTTTTTCACATCCAGTACAGGTAACGTAATAAGCCCCCATCAGGCGAACCTCATTGCCTGGGAACATACGGAAGTACTTTCTGGGCGGAACCTCCATAAAGTCCTCACGCTCAATATACACCTCACGGCTGAAGGGAACCATACGGGATCCCAGTTCCGGATTTTCCAGATTGTTGGGAATCTCCAGCATTTCTGTCTCACCCTCCGGGTAATTGTCAATTACCAGTTTCACCGGATCCAGAATCGCCATCATACGAGCACGTTTTAACTTCAAATCCTCACGGATACAATACTCCAGCATTGCATAGTCCACAGAGCTGTTAGCCTTAGATACGCCTACCATCTCTACAAACATCTTAATTGCCTCCGGAGTATATCCTCTTCTGCGCA
>ENA-OQBV01001528-OQBV01001528.1-human-gut-metagenome-genome-assembly--contig:-NODE-1528-length-11254-cov-2.985171_pt1 | contig 11254 bp, 15 predicted proteins | sample MGYA00242750_ERZ504559 | MGnify/ENA primary metagenome ERZ504559 (study PRJEB26092, sample SAMD00036230) | human gut metagenome | host: Homo sapiens | study: EMG produced TPA metagenomics assembly of...
AGAAAGATGTTTGCCATCATCGAATCTATCTGCCCGGGGCTGGATGTGCTGGTCAACAACGCCGGGATTTCCTTTGTCGGCCTTTTGCAGGATATGAGTGATGCCCAGTGGTCCGAGATTTTAAATACCAATCTTTCTTCTGTATTTTACTGCTGCCAGCAGCGCCATCAGTCACATAGGTCTCTCAGAAAAGCGGAAAGATCATCAACATTTCCTCCATGTGGGGAACCGTCGGTGCCTCCTGCGAGGCTGCTTATTCTGCGACTAAGTCCGGTATGAACGGACTGACAAAGGCTCTTGCGAAAGAACTGGCACCAAGTATGTACAGTCAATGCCATTGCGTGCGGAGTGATCGACACTGCTATGAACGCACAGTTTTCGGAAGAAGAACGCGAAGCTTTAAGAGAAGAAATCCCCGCCGGACGCTTTGCCGACAGCGAGGAAGTGGCTGCGCTGGCGCTCACCCTTGCATCCGGTCATTCTTACCTGACCGGACAGATCATTGGCCTGGACGGCGGTTATATTTAATTTGGAAGTATGTCATAAAGGAGTTTTCATTATGTTAGATATCAACGAAATTCAAAAAATATCCATGGACTGTTCCATGACAGAATTTGTCGGGACAACCGTTCTGGATACCATCGGACTTGTCATTCCGGGCGTCAATGACGCACTGCTTCAGCAGATGCAGATTGACAAGCCTTACAAAAGTCTGGGGCTGTTAAGCTCCCGTACCGGTGCAGCCGGACAGATCAATGCAGCTGACGAAGCCGTAAAATCTACCAACACCGAGATCATTTCCATCGAACTTCCGAGGGATACCAAAGGATGGGGGCGGTCACGGAAACTTTATCATCATCGGCGGCTACAGTGTATCCGATGTGCGCCGTGCCGTAGAGATTGCTCTGGAATATACGGAAAAGTACGCCGGTGAGCTTTATATCAGTGAAGCAGGACATCTGGAATTCACCTATTCTGCCAGCGCTTCTCAGGCGTTGAACATGGCATTTGACGCCCCGATTGGAAAACCGTTTGGATTCTTCTGCGGTTCCCCTGCTGCAATCGGTCTTGTCATGGCAGACCTTGCGCTGAAATCTTCCCCGGTAGAGATCATCAAATACATGACCCCAAACCGCGGAACCAGTCATTCCAATGAGATCATCGCTGCCGTAACCGGAGATGCCAGTGCCGTAAAAAATGCAGTCCTTACCGCAAGAGAAGTGGGACTTCAGCTTCTGATCTCTATGGGAAGCTACCCGGAAGTTCCCGGAACCCCTTATTTATAAAACACGATTTTCATAAAATGCAACAAGCTTGCTATAGTTTAATTCTATAGCAAGCTATTTATTTCCGGTATTTTACAAAACACCTCTTCTCTTCTACAATAAATCCCATAGAATCACGAATTTACAGAACAGGAGAATTACTATGGGAAATTTTAACGCACCGTTTCGTTTTGATTATGTTGGAAGTTTTTTAAGACCTGTACACTTAAAACAGGCAAGAGCTGATTTTGAAGCCGGACAGATCACAAAAGCTGAGCTAGAATCCATTGAAAATGAAGCAATTACAAATCTGATCAAAAAGCAGAAAGCTGCCGGATACCCTGTCATCACAGACGGAGAATTCCGCAGAAGCTACTGGCATCTGGATTTTATGTGGGGACTTGAGGGAATCAAACACATTGAACTGGATCACGGCTATTTTTTCCATGGGGAAGAAACCACTCACGGCTCTGTCCACGTGACAGGAAAAATCAGCGGAAAACAGCATCCTTTTGTGGAACATTTCAAATTTGTCAAACAGTTTGAAGATGAGCATACCATTGCAAGACAGACCATTCCCGCACCTGCCCAGCTTCTTGCAGAACTCTTCCGGGAAGACAATGGAACACAGACTCTGGCCGTATATCCAGATCTGGAAGAACTGATTCAGGACATTGCACAGGCATACCGGACTGTCATCCGGGATCTCTACGATGCAGGATGCAGAAATATCCAGTTTGATGACTGTACATGGGGAATGTTCTGCGACAAAAATTACTGGGAGGCAAGACAAGAAGATTCCGTCAGTCTGGAAGAAGAAGCTGAAAAATATCTGCGGCTGAATAACCTCGCTCTGGAAAATGCACCTGAAGATCTTGTGATCACAACCCACGTATGCCGCGGAAATTATCATTCCACCTGGGCATCCTCCGGCGGATATGAACCGATCGCGCCGTTTCTTTTTGCCAATGAAAATGTATCTGCCTATTATCTGGAATTTGATGATGAACGCTCCGGAGGATTTGAACCACTCCGCTTTGTTTCCGATGATAAAAAAAGTCGTACTTGGTCTTGTGACCAGCAAGTCACCGATTTTAGAAGAAAAAGAAGTGATAAAGAAAAGAATTGCAAAAGCTGCAAAATACATTCCTCTGGACCGGCTTTACTTAAGTCCGCAGTGTGGATTCGCATCCTGTGAGATTGGCAATAAACTGACGGAAGAAGAACAGTGGGCGAAGCTTGCACTGGTGAAAGAAATTGCCAAAGAAGTGTGGGGGTAAGAAAAAAATATTCTTCTTTTTTATCAAAAAAACAATTCCTTATCCTGCTAGAATAAAAATAGAGACATCCACAATGGATGTCTCTATGCCAAATACATGGCCACTAGCTTTCTTTCACTAGCTTTACCATAATATTATTATACAGATATAGCTAAAAGAATGCAACTACTTTCTATTTTTGTTGACTATAATTTCAACCAATCCCCAATATTTTTTCTGCCCATCTTTGACAGGATTTTATCCGCGATTGATTTCCGTCCTTTCATACACATTTTCAAATAAAAAATAGCAATCTCTTTTTTAATATCACGAATTTCGCCAAATATTTTAAGAATTTTTAAAACATCCATATAATTCAAGACTGATTTTGATAATCCCGCATAATCCGTAATATCTTTAAAGTTATTCAATTTCCGATCTCTTTTTTTCCGAAATCGTGTAATCAACTCTAAATGTGCTCATCAAAAGAAACTATTGTGAAGAAATGAGGGATTTTTATGAAAAAAGAATTACCGGCATGTCCGGTAGAGACAACTTTAATGCTCATCAGTGACCGCTGGAAAGTATTGATCATCCGGGATCTTTTAGGTGGTACAAAGCGCTTTGGAGAATTAAAAAAGTCGATCGGAACGGTATCTCAAAAGGTACTGACTTCCAATCTGCGTTCAATGGAAGAAAGCGGACTGCTCACCCGCAAAGTCTATGCCGAAGTGCCTCCCCGGGTGGAATATACGCTGACTGAGACCGGATACAGCTTAAAGACTGTTCTGGATGCAATGGCTATGTGGGGAACGGAATACAAACAAAAGACCCAATAAACAAAAGAATCCAGATTCCGGTCATCTCTCCGGCTTTCTGGATTCTTTTCTTATCTCTTACACTTTTCCCCAGATTTCTTTCGGCACATATGCCTTCACTTCAATGCCATCCGGTACATATTCCTCTGACAGCAGCTGTCCCTGGGTGCGGATCAGCTGGATCTTTCCCGCTTCTGCGAAGGAATACAATCGCTCGATATATACCTGATCTCTTCGCAGAATCTCAAGCAGCGCTTCTTTTAATTCTTCCAGCCCCTGCCCTGTCTTTGCGGAAACCGGGATTGAGTACTCTGCATGAAAATCCCGGAAATATCCCGGTGTTTCCAGTTTATCCTGTTTGTTGAATACGGTAATGACCGGTTTTCCCTCCGCACCGAGCTGACGCAGTGTCTCATAGACAACAAACATCTGGGTATCCTGATGCGGATTGGAAGCATCGACCACATGGATGATGATATCCGCGTATTTCGCTTCTTCCAGTGTGCTCTTAAATGCCTCTACCAGATGATGCGGGAAAGTTTCCGGATAAATCCGACCGTATCACTGAGCAGGATTTCCTGTGTATCTGCCAGTCTCAGAGAACGTGTCGTCGTATCCAGCGTGGAAAACAGCATCGCATCCTCTAAAACACCTGCTCCGGTGAGCGCATTTTCCAGGCTGCTCTTTCCTGCTGACGTATATCCCACCAGCGCCGCCACCTTCAGATTGGAGCGTTTTCTCTGAGTACGAAGCCTCTCTCTGTGTTCTTCCACTTCCCGGAGTTCTTTTTTCAGGCGGCTGATCCTCTCCCGGATCAAACGGCGGTCCATCTCCAGTTTTTTCTCTCCCGGTCCTCTTGTTCCGATTCCGCCTCCCAGACGGGAAAGAGAATTTCGAAGTCCGACAAGTCTCGCCGCACGGTATTTTAACTGTGCCAGTTCCACCTGGATCTTACCTTCTCTGCTGACTGCCCTTCCTGCAAAAATATCCAGGATCAGAAGTGTCCGATCCACGATCTTACATTCCAGCTCTTCCTCCAGATGATTCAGCTGCACGGAAGTCAGTTCATCGTCACAGATGATTCCCGTAGCGTCTGTCTCCCACAAAAGTTCCTTCAGCTCCAGGATCTTTCCTTTCCCGATATACGTCACCGGATGCATCGCCTCTCGTTTCTGGATCAGACGGCCGGCTACCTCTGCACCGGCCGTGCGTGCCAGTTCTGCCAGCTCATCCAGGGATTCTTCCTCCGGCTCCGCATCATTTTCCTGAACGCCTACTAAAATGACGCGTTCTTTCGCATCTTCCATTTCATATAACGCCATTGCTTTTCTCCTACTCTCTCTTGCCTTCCATCGTCTGCCGGATAATGCTGCGCATCATATCTTCGTTTAACTGCCCCTGCACATATCCGAACAGATTTCCGTCTTTGTCTACCATAAAAGTTGTCGGGTAAGCGCTGATTCCATACTGCATAAATACCTCTCCTGTCGTATCCATCAGCACCGGATAGGTGTATCCGTTTTCCTCAAGAAATGCCTCGATCTCCTCCTGGCTTCCTTCCTGTCCGAATCCCGGCGCGGCAATTCCCAGGATCACCAGATCACTGTCTTCTTCCTGCTGTGTTTCTTCATAAATCTTCTGAATCTCCGGCATCTCATTTCTGCACGGACCACACCAGGTTGCCCAGAAATTCAAAAACACCGTTTTCCCTTTATAATCCGACAGCCGGTGAGTATTGCCGTACTGATCCTTTAATTCAAAATCAATGGCCGGCGGAAGAGTGGAGCCAGTCTTCGTCTCATCTGCAGAAGCCGCTCCTCCGGCATCTTCAGATACGTCAGTGCCTTCTTTTGCAGCACTGCTACCTTCTGCTCCATCTGCATTTTCCTTTGCAGCACTGCCGCCCTCTGTCCCATCTGCATTTTCTTTTGCAGCACCGCCGTCTTCTGTCCCATCTTCTCCCGGCATTTTGGGGACTTCCCCGCTTTGTTCTGTACCTGCAGTTACCCGAGACAGATATCCAGTAATGTCATTCATCTTCCCTGTAAACATCATCAGTCCCATGGCAACCATAAGGATTCCGCCAATTTTTACTGTATACTGCACCACACCTCGATGCTTTTTGAAAAACTCCAGCAGAGTTGTTGTAAACAAGCCTACTGCCAGAAACGGAAGCACAAATCCAAGAGTATATACGCCTATCAGGACAAACCCCGCCATTCTGGATGCGGCAGATGCCGCCATCAAAAGCACACTGGTAAGAGCCGGTCCCACACAGGGCGTCCATGCAAAGCTGAAGGTAAATCCCATCAAAAGAGCCGTTACTGGTGACATAGCCAGCTTATCCAGCTGAAATGGAAGACGCCGTTCCTGCCCCAAAACCCGGGAAGTTCCAAAAATCCCCAGCTGGTACAAACCAAAAAATACGATCAGCACGCCGCCAATCCGGGCAAACATTGCCTGACTGGAATGGAAAAAGCTTCCTACAGCCGTCATTCCCAGTCCCAGAAGGAAAAAAGCAAAACTGACGCCCACCACAAAAAACAGAGTATTTACCATCACCTTTCCCCGGTGATAATGAATTTTCCCATCCTCGCCTCTCACGCCTGTTCCACCGGACAGATAGCCGATATAAAGCGGAATCAACGGCAATACACATGGGGAGAAGAAACTAAGGAGTCCCTGAAAAAATACAGTTAATGCAGGAACACTGACATCCAGTGAAAAATTCATACTTTTCTATTCCTTTCCTGATATATTTGATTTTTGAAACGGAGTTTTTAAACACCTCACGATCCAGCATCTTATTTTGATGTGCCACAATTGTTGTGCAGACTGCATCCCCGGTAATATTTACTGCAGTCCTTGTCATATCCAGAATTCGGTCAATTCCCATAATCAAGGCAATACCCTCCACCGGGAGATTCACTGAATTAAATACCATAGTAAGCGTAATCAGACCAACTCCTGGAACACCGGCTGTTCCGACTGATGCAAGCGTTGCTGTTCCGATGACTGTCATGTAATCCATCATATCCAACTGAATTCCAAATGCCTGTGCGACAAACACAACTGCAACTCCCTGCATGATCGCGGTTCCATCCATATTGATGGTCGCACCAAGCGGCACTGTAAAAGAAGAGATTTTTTTGGATACACCCATCTTTTTTTGCCAACGTATCAATCGACAACGGAATCGTTGCATTGGATGTCGCTGTCGAAAAAGCAAACGCCATAACCGGAAAGAAGTTCTTGATAAAAATAATCGGATTCAAACCAGTAAAAATTTTAAGCATTCCAAGATAAACGATAAAACATTGCATCGCCAGTCCAACCAGTACTGCCAGCATATATTTTAACATCGGGATAAACGCATCAAATCCGATGCCCGCAAATGTCTTTGCAATCAAGCAGAATACACCAATCGGTGCAACTGCCATAACCATCATTGTCATTTCCATCATAATGTCATTGAACTGACCAAAGAAATTCGATACAGTCTCCACCCGATCTCCGAGCTTTGCAAGAATAATTCCCACAATTAGGGCGAATACAATAATCTGCAGCATCTCACCATTGGCAAGTGCAGAAAATGGGTTCGTCGGAATGATGTTTAGCAGCGTATCTGCAAAATTGGTTGCCTCTGCGCTTCCGACATCTTTTGCCGCCTCAATGGATGAGATATCCAACCCGATTCCCGGATCGATCACATTGGCAACCGAGAGCGCCAACGCAATTGCACAAGCAGTTGTAGCAAGGTAAAACAGCATTGTTTTTACGCCGACCTGTCCCAGTTTTTTTGTATCCCCGATAGACATACTTCCGCAGACAAGCGAACAAAACACAAGCGGTGCGACAAGCATCTGCATCAATCGAATGAAGCCTTGTCCTACTACATAGAATATTCCATTGATAATAATGTCATCTCGAATCTGCCCAGACGGCACAAAATAGTGCAGAAGAACACCTGCAATCGCGCCAAGAATCAGACTTATGAAAATACGTGTGGTCAATCCAACCTTTTTCTTCTCTGTTTTACTCATCCCGTGTACCTCCATAATTCTCTTTCAAAAATATTTTTAGAGACTCCCTCCACTCTGGCATCTCCTGCATATTCAAAATTCGTAAAATAAAATTATCGAGCACCGCATATGCCGGGCGGACAGAAGAAAATTCGGATTCCTTTGTCGGTACCGGCTGAATCGTCACGTCATGATCTGTCAACCTCAGAATCTCTTTTGCAAACTCGTACCGGCTGCAGGTTCCCTTCGCCGTAATATGGTAGGTGCCATATTCGTTGGTATCCATAAGTTCCAATAACAATCTTGCGAGATCGTTGGCACTTGTCGGCGAACCAAACTGATCTGATGCAACCGGAAGCACATGCTCTGTCTTTACGCGCTCCAATAGATTGCTCACAAAATTTTTGCCTTTTCCATAAATCCAATTGCTTCGAATAATAAAATGCTTTTCTGTAAACTCTTTTACATAATTTTCACCGGCACGCTTTGAACGCCCGTAAACCGTTTTAGGATTTGTATCGTCAAACTCGCAGTATGGTTCACTACTCTGCCCGTCAAACACATCATCTGTAGAAATCTGAACTAATTTTGCACCAATCTTTCTAGCTGCAATACTCAAATTTCTTGCTCCAAGTGCATTGACTTTATATGCCAGCTCCGGATTTTTCTCACATAAAGCAACATCGGTAATTCCCGCACAGTTGATGATCACATCCGGTCTGTTGAGCTCTGCAAAATTCAACACCTCGTCAATCTCTGTAATATCTAATTCTTCCACATCTGTGTTTAACAATTCAAATGCAAGTGGATCGGCGACATCTGTAATTGCAGTTCCCACTTGTCCGCTTGCACCTGAAACCCAAATTTTCATCATGGCTCTCATGTTTTTTCCTCCTTGTATATGATAACTATTCTCAGTATAACAAATAGAACTAATCTATGTCAATTTGACGTTCAATCTCCTGAATAATCTTTTTGCTGTCAACTGCCGCGTATTGCGCTCCTTTATAGTCCATTGCAACAAACAGGGCAAACAACAAAATAGCAATAAACATGCGCACTCCAAATGTACTGTGTGATCCTGTCATCTCATGTTCCTCCTGTGTATCATACAATTTCGTATAAAACGACTGATATCTTGGATGTACCGCAGGCGGGATTTTTTTGTCACTGTAAATCGTCCTTGCCCGCCTAAGCAGTTCCTCTCTCCTTTTTTCGGATTCCGTCATATTTTTTCTCCATTATAAAAAGCATACATCATTTATTCTAATGTATGCTTTCCGAAGGTCTTTTAGACACCTATCTGTCTGCAAGTTCTTTAATGATATCTTCCCATGTCACACCACGTTCCACCATAAGCACCATCGCATGATACAGAAAATCAGACAGTTCATATTTTACTTCTTCCGGATTCGGATTCTTTGCGGCAATGACAAGTTCTGTCGTCTTCCTCACCGACTTTTTTCAGTATCTTATCAATTCCTTTGTCAAACAGGTAATTCGTATACGAGCCTTCTTTCGGATTCTTTTTCCGATCCACAATTGTCTCGTACACTGTCTCAAATACCTGCAGCGGATTGGTCTCATCATAATCCGTTCCGACTAAAGGCTGGAAAAAACAAGTCGGATTGCCAGTATGGCACGCCGGTCCCACCTGATCTACTTTTGCGAGCAACGTATCCCTGTCACAATCAATAGTCAATGATTTTACATATTGATAGTGCCCGGATGTCTCACCTTTCACCCACTGCGTTTTACGGCTCCTGCTGTAATAAGTCATTTTGCCTGTTTTAATTGTATGATCAAACGCCTCTTCATTCATATATGCGAGCATCAGAACTTCTCCGGTCTTATAGTTTTGAACAATGACAGGAATCCGAATTTGGAAACCTGACAGTAGCATTAGGGGGAGACAATCCATGAATTTCGCCCGAAAGTCAGTGCAATTTTAAATATTACACCGGATCATCTAAACCGTCATCATACGATGGAAGCGTATATCAAGGCAAAAGAGGATATCGCCAAAAATCAGACGAAAGAAGATACTTGTGTACTGAATTACGAAGATGAAGTGACAAGAAAAATTGGAGAAAATGTAAAAGCGAATGTTCTATATTTCAGTAGTCAGCGTAAACTAGACAGAGGGATTTATTTAGATGATGGGAATATTATATTGAGGCAGGACGAAGAAATCCTGGTCTGCAATGTAAATGAGCTGAAATTACTTGGGACACACAACTACGAGAATGTGATGGCAGCAGTTGCTATGGCTGCGGCATATGGGACACCGATGGAGGTTATCCGCAGGACGATCAAAGAATTTGCGGGAGTGGAGCACCGGATCGAATTTGTGCGTGAAAAAGACGGTGTTGCATATTACAATGATTCCAAAGGTACGAATCCGGATGCGGCGATCAAAGGGATTCAGGCGATGAACCGACCAACAAGTTCTGATCGGCGGCGGATATGACAAAGACTCTGAGTACGAGGAATGGATTCAGGCGTTTGACGGGAAGGTAAAACTCCTCGTATTAGTCGGGGCAACAAAAGAGAAAATTGCGGAAGCAGCCGAGAGAGTTGGATTTGTGTCATATGTTATGGCAGACTCTTTTGAGGAAGCAGTAGAGAAATGTATTGAGGCGGCAGAGCCTGGGGATGCAGTTTTGTTATCGCCGGCATGTGCAAGCTGGGGAATGTTTAAAAACTATGAGGAACGAGGAGATAAATTCAAAGAACTTGTAAATTGTCTATAAGTGGGGAGTGGATTTATATTGACGCGGCAGAACAAAAGAGAGGATATGATTACAGCCTTCTCGCAGTTGTTTTCCTGCTGGTAATCATAGGGTTGGTTATTTTGTACAGTACAAGTGCCTACAACGGACAGGTAAAATTCCACGATCGGTTTTATTATTTGAAAAAACAGGCATTTGCGACGGCGCTTGGACTGGCACTGATGTTTTTTATGGCGAATATCGATTATCATATTTGGCAGAAATTTGCAGTGCCGGCATATATTACGGCGCTAATGCTGTCTGTAGCTGTTTTGCTTGTAGGTGATGAGTATAATGGGTCCAAAAGATGGTTATCTTTCGGACCTTTGTCATTTCAGCCTTCAGAATTTGCAAAGATTGCAGTGATCTTATTCTTGGCATGTGTGATCACAAAGAATGTGCGAAAAATGAAACAAATGCGATATTTGCTGTTTGTCATGCTTCTGATTTTGCCGATCGTAGGACTTGTGGGGGCGAGTAATTTAAGCACCGCAATCATTATTCTTGGAATTGGCGCTGTGCTTGTGTTTGTGGCAAGTCCAAAGTATGCACAGTTTGTATGGCTCTGTGTCAGCGGCGCCGGATTTATGGGGATTTTTCTGGCGCTTGAGAGCTATCGACTGGAACGGCTGGCAATTTGGAGGAATCCGGAAAAATATGAAAAAGGCTATCAGACATTGCAGGGATTGTTTGCAATTGGCTCGGGAGGTCTCTTTGGAAGAGGACTTGGGGCAAGCGTGCAAAAGCTTGGATTTGTTCCGGAGGCGCAAAACGATATGATTTTTTCCATTGTCTGTGAAGAATTAGGTCTTGTGGGAGCGTCATTTATTATTCTTTTATTTCTGATTTTAATCTGGCGTTTTTTTATGATTGCCACACATGCAAAAGATTTGTTTGGGGCGCTGATCGCGTCCGGAGCGATGGCGCACATGATGATTCAGGTCATACTCAATATTGCAGTTGTCACCAACACGATACCAAATACAGGAATCACGCTGCCGTTTATCAGTTATGGGGGAACTTCGGTTATGTTTCTTCTATTAGAAATGGGGCTTGTCCTGAGTGTATCGAATCTGATAGAATAGAAAAGAAACGACAGGAGGAAAAAGATGGAGCAGG
>ENA-OQBV01001531-OQBV01001531.1-human-gut-metagenome-genome-assembly--contig:-NODE-1531-length-11249-cov-3.190433_pt1 | contig 11249 bp, 15 predicted proteins | sample MGYA00242750_ERZ504559 | MGnify/ENA primary metagenome ERZ504559 (study PRJEB26092, sample SAMD00036230) | human gut metagenome | host: Homo sapiens | study: EMG produced TPA metagenomics assembly of...
TGCTTGATGCTGTTCTTTGTCCGGAGCAGCGTGCCGACCAGATCCGAACCGATCATCGGGATACGCGATAACGTGCCCGCCACATTCTCTTCAACAGATTGTAGCCCTCATCTGCACGAAGATTATTCAGATACCGCGACATACCGCCGACATTTTCCGAAATGGACATATTATTATCATTTAAAACAATAATAAAATTCGTCTTGAGCCGTCCCGCATTGTTGAGCGCCTCATACGCCATACCGCCGGTCAGCGCGCCGTCCCCGATGACGGAAACGATCGAATAATCCTCGCCCAGCAGATCGCGCCCCTGTGCCATACCAAGCCCCGCCGAAATCGAAGTCGAGCTGTGTCCCGTGTCGAACGCATCAAACGGGCTTTCCTTCCGCTTCGGGAAACCGCTCAAGTCCCCATACTGGCACAGCCCATCAAAATTATCCTTCCGCCCGCTTAAAATCTTGTGCGTATAGGACTGGTGCCCTACATCCCAAATAATCTTATCCTTCGGAAGATTCAGCGCGCAGAACATTGCAATCGTCAGTTCCACCACGCCTAAATTGGACGCCAAATGACCGCCTGTCCGGCTTGTCGTCTCGATCAGAAACTCGCGGATTTCCGCCGCCAGCTCCTTGCGTTCTTCCTCGCTCAACCGTTTTACATCCTCCGGTCCTTTTATCGTATCTAATACCATTCTTTCATCCCCCAAACCGTTTTCCACATCCGCTGTCGTCCCCGGTCTTCGATTGGATTTTTTATTTTTCACGGCTGACCAGCATCTCGATCAGCTCTTCGAGGAATTCATTCTTTCCAGGCAGGGAATAGAGAATATCAACCGCCGTCTCCGAAAGCTGTTTGACATCATGCTTCGATTTCTCGATTCCCTCCAATGTCACATAAGTGGTTTTATTGTTCTTCTCATCGCTTCCTACCGGCTTTCCCAAAACCTCCTGGCTGCTGGTCACGTCCAGGAATATCGTCCTGAATCTGGAAGGCCAGTCCCACGTTCGCGGCGATTCTCTCCACCGTTTGAAGCTCCTCTTTGGACGCTCCGGCTAATACCGCTCCAATCATCATGGAGGCCTCTAACAGGGCGCCTGTCTTCAGCCGGTAGATAAAATCCAGCTGTTCCCTGGAAACCGGCTGATTAGTCAGCTCCACATCCACTGTCTGGCCTCCAATCATGCCATAAATTCCTGTTTTTTCAGCCAGAATGCCGATACACCGTCCCACCCGGTCTGCATGGGCCGTCATGGCAAAGGCGCGGCTGGCCGTCTCAATGGCATAGATTAAAAGAGCGTCCCCAGCCAGCACCGCCATATCGTAGCCATACGCTACCCAGGTGGTCTTTCTGCCTCTCCGGTACTCGTCGTTGTCCATGCAGGGAAGATCGTCGTGAATCAGGGAGGAAGTGTGAATCATCTCAATGGCCGCCATAAAGGGCTCTATTTCCTTCCCTGTTCCGCCAAACAGCCGGTAAACCTCCCGCATCAGCAGAGGGCGCAGCCGCTTCCCGCCAGCCTTCACACTGTAATTCATCGCCTCGAAAATCGTCTTCTGGTGTCCCTCTTCCTTCGGGAGAAAGGAGTACACCACGTCCTCCGTCTCCTTTGTATACTGTAAAAGCTGTTCTCTAAGCTCCATAGTCTCCTCCCATCTCGTCGATCACCAGAATCTGCTTTTCCACTCGGTCAATCTTTCCTGAGCAGGCCTTTACCAGCCGCATTCCCTCTTCATAGTACCGGAACGAATCCTCCAGAGAGCTGCTGCCGTCCTCCAGGCCTCCTATCACCTGGTTCAGCCGCTCAAACAGCTCCTCAATGGAGCAGGCCTCTAATTCCTCCTGATTCGGTTCCGGCAGACGTCCCTTCTCTTCCATGACTTTTTCCTCTCTTCTCTATTCTCCATGGCAGTCCCGGCGGCTGTAGGGAAACACAGCTTCCACTCTGGCGTCAATCCGCCCGTCCGCCGTCCTGACCTCAATCTTCTCTCCAGGCATTACCTTATTTACAGAATCTACCCTCTTTCCAGCCTCATCCGTCACAAAGCCAAAGCCCTGGCTCAGCTTTTTCAGCGGAGAGCATCCTTCCAGCCTTCCGCTTAAAAGGGCAAGGCGCTGCCTGTATTCCGACAGCCTCTTTTCCATCAGCCGTTTCAGATCGTCCTGAGCAGAAATGAGCCGCTGCCGCTTTTCATTGACCTGCCGTTTGGGATCGTGGAGGCGCAGACGCAGCCGGTACTGCTCCAGACGGCCGGACGCCTCCTCTGTTTTCCGGAACAGCCCCCGCCTGAGAAGCTCCCCGGCTCCTGAGAGCTGTTCCTTAAACTGGCGGTAGTCGAACACAGCCAGCTCTGCCGCCGCTGACGGCGTGGGGGCCCGCAGATCCGCCACATAATCGGCAATCGTCACATCCGTCTCATGTCCCACCGCGGAAATCACCGGGGTATTGCATGAAAAAATAGCTCTGGCCACAATCTCCTCGTTAAAGGCCCACAAATCCTCAATGGAACCTCCGCCCCTGCCCACGATGATTACGTCAAGTCCCATGGCGTCCAGGGTTTCAATCCCTTTTACAATGCTGTGCTTTGCCCTCTCCCCCTGCACCAGGGCCGGGTATAACACCAGCTGCACATAGGGATTCCTTCTTGCGGAAATGTTCATGATATCACGGATGGCCGCGCCTGTACCGGCCGTCACGATGCCTACCTTCCTGGCGTACTTGGGAATGGCTGCTTGTAACAGCCGTCAAACATCCCCATCTCCTCCAGTTCATCCCGCAGCTTCTCAAACCGTGCAAAAAGGTCGCCCCTTCCTTCCCTGGTAATCTCCTTTGCATAAAGCTGGTATCTTCCGTCCCGCTCATACACATCCACATTGCCTGTTACCGTGACTTCCTGGCCTTCCTCCAAATCAAAGGCCAGTCCCTTCCTCTGCCCTGCAAACATGACGGCGGCAATCTGCGAGCCGCCGTCCTTCAGGGTAAAATAAATATGTCCGGATGTGTGGTATTTACAATTAGAGACCTCGCCCTTGATGGAAATCCGGTTCAGTGCGAAGTCCTGTGTAAACATGTTCCTGATATATGCAGTTACCTGTGATACGGTATAGATACTTGCCATACGCTAGCCTATGAACCTTGCAAGGATTCCGTTGACAAAAGCAGGCGAGTCATTGCCGCCAAACTTCTTGGCCAGCTCCACTGCCTCGTTGATGGATACCTTCTCCGGGATATTCTCATCATACAGCATCTCAAAAAGAGCCAGGCGCAGGATGGTCAGTTCCACCTTACCCATACGCTTTGTCTTCCATCCACGGCTTGCACTGTTCAGCTGTGCATCGATCTCTTCCAGATGTTCTTTCACATGTGCGTACTTCTTCTTCATATATTCCTGGTCCTGTTCTGAAAGTTCTCCAAGACCTTCAAAATAAAGAGAGAGCTGTTCTGTCATCTCTTCTTCTGAATTAAACTCTGTCATAAACATAAGTTTAAATACATGTTCTCTCTGTTCTCTTCTTCTCATAATTTCCTCCTAAGACGGAAAAAAGGAAAGGTTTACTTTCCTTTTTCGTTCTCCATATCCACGCTGGCAATATGAATATTTACATCTGCAACCTCAAGTCCTGTCATATTCTCAATAGCGGATTTAACCTTCTCCTGAACCTTCTTGCTTGTCTCAAGAATGTTTCTGCCATACTCGATATTCAGTGACAGATCCACGGTAACGACTCCTTCCAGAATGGTTACTCTCACGCCCTTGGACAGATTCTTCTTTCCAAGTTTACTTACCAGCTCATTGGTGATATTTCCTGCCATGGAAGCAACTCCATCCACATCTGTTGCTGCAAGTCCTGCAACGATCGCAACAACTTCATCTGCAATGTGAACTTCACCGATTCCGCCCAAATCCTGTATCTTATATGTTGTTCTTTTTTCTGCCATGGGAAACCCTCCTACGGATATAATATTTTTGTTCGTAATTTTATACTATTATATCAAAAAAAGTTATGAAATAAAAGGGCTTATTTACTGAATTCTGTCAGTACCAGATCAGGGTTTCTGTCCTCAACCATGCCAACACTCCATGCATTGACAAAGAGCAGCAACGGATTTCCCTTAAGGTCTGTGACTTTCTTCATATCAGAAGTTCCCACGATCTTGTCTACTTTTACAGTCTCCTTGTTGGCAATCCAGCGGATATGCTCATATGGAAGTGTTTCCAGACGGATATCTACATTATATTCATTTTCCAGACGGTATTTCAGGACATCAAATTGCAGGATACCTACAACACCCACAATGATCTCTTCCATACCGGTGTTAAACTCCTGGAATATCTGGATTGCACCTTCCTGAGCGATCTGGTTGATACCTTTTACAAACTGTTTTCTCTTCATGGTATCGATCTGACGCACACGTGCGAAATGCTCCGGCGCGAAGGTCGGGATCCCCTCAAAGGCAAATTTCTTTCCAGGTGCGCAGATGGTATCTCCAATAGAAAAAATACCCGGGTCAAAGACACCGATGATATCACCTGCATACGCCTCCTCCACAACATGACGGGATTCTGCCATCATCTGCTGCGGCTGAAGAAGTCGCATCTTCTTGTCTCCCTGCACATGATAAACCTCTTTGGTCGCATCAAACTTGCCTGAACAGATCCTCATAAATGCGATACGGTCTCTGTGAGCCTTGTTCATATTCGCCTGAATCTTAAATACAAAGGCTGAAAAATCATCACTCATAGGATCTACCGGTCCGCAGTCTGCAGTTCTCGGAAGCGGAGAAGTGGTCATCTTCAGGAAATGTTCCAGAAATGTTTCCACACCAAAGTTGGTAAGAGCAGAACCGAAAAATACCGGTGTCAGCTGTCCTTTGCTGACCTCTTCCTGAGAAAACTCCGCGCTTGCACCATCCAGAAGCTCGATTTCTTCCATCAGCTGCTCTTTCTGCTCAGGATCCATGACATCATCTGCACGGGGATCATTAATATCAATCTCTTCTATCACACCTTCCTTGGTGCCCTTCTGTGTATCGGAAAAGGTAAGGATCTTCTTTGTATTACGATCAAACACACCCCGGAATTTCTTACCGGAACCGATTGGCCAGTTGATCGGACAGGTTGCAATACCAAGCTCTTTTTCGATCTCATCCAAAAGATCAAAAGTATCGTTGGCATCTCTGTCCATCTTATTGATAAAAGTAAAGATCGGAATGTGTCTCATAACACAGACCTTGAAAAGCTTACGGGTCTGTGCCTCAACACCCTTGGATCCATCGATGACCATAACTGCTGAATCCGCAGCCATCAATGTACGGTAGGTATCCTCGGAGAAATCCTGATGTCCAGGTGTATCCAGAATGTTTATACAATATCCGTCATAATGGAACTGAAGAACGGATGAAGTAACGGAAATACCTCTCTCCTTCTCGATCTCCATCCAGTCTGATACTGCATGGCGGGCCGTAGCCTTACCCTTTACACTTCCGGCCAGATTGATGGCCCCTCCATACAGCAGAAATTTTTCTGTTAATGTTGTTTTACCAGCATCCGGATGAGAGATGATGGCAAATGTTCTTCTTTTTTCTATTTCTTTCGTATACTTCGACACGTGAGCCTCCTGTATATTCTCTGATATCTCTATTTTACTATAACCTTTCCTATTCTAGTATAGACAAGGCTTTGCTGTCAAGGCAATTCAGTCGTAAATTCCCTCTGTATCAATAGTCTGATCGTTCTGGATATCTGCAGCCGTCTCTGCGTCCTCAGATGTTTGATCCGCCGAATCGCTTTCCACAGATGCAGCGGTATCCTGCACCTCCTCACCTGTACTTTCCGCATTATCCTCTGCACCTCCCGTATTTTTTTCAGCTTCATCTGCAGTATTTATGACATCCGATGCATTTTTACTTTGACTCAGAGGCGTGATCACAATGCTCTCTGCTGCCACACCGGTTTTCCTCTTTACAATATCCTCGATCTGTGCACGTTTTGCATCCTCCAGATCTGCATCCGGCACCACAACATCCGCAGTTTCACCCGTTAGATTTACGATCACATTTTTCAAAGCCCTTCGCCTCCAGAAGAAGCTCTGCAGCCGCCTCTTTTTCTGTAAGATCTGTCATGGAAACCATTGTGTTAATAGCATTCTGTTTTTCCTCTTCGCTGATGTCTTTATTACTGATGATCGCCTGCAGGTCCGCTTTGTTCTGGGAACGCACCTGCTCCCTGCTGACTTTTGCCTGTGCTGCAAAATCCGAAGCACCGGTAAGTACGGCCTCGCCCGGGGATGCGGTATCCATCACCTCCGACTGGGTTGTGCCATCTGCCCCGTTCTCATCCAGAAGGGCTGTTTCATCGGTCAGGTCATAATCCACGTCATCCAGGATACTGCTGCTGTCTGTACTCGTCTCCTTATCCTTAAATCCCAGATCCACATCTGCGAAATTCAGATATCCGGCCACAGCAATGAGAATGGCCAGCGAGGTGATGATTACCTGATTTTTCTTCATGATCTTTTTCACTTCTACTCTCCTCATTTCATTTTCATTATTCTAATTTTATTAGCGTCGATCTGAAATAATGCCATAATTGCCTGCTGAATATTCTGGACTGTCACTGCGCTGCCTGCTCCCTGGGCCGCCACCAGCACACCGGTAACTTCATTTTTGCTGCTTATGGAAAAGTTTTCCGTATTTCCCTCATCCCCGGTCATAATGATCACTTCCACTTCTCCGACTCCTTCCACATTGGAAAGCAGTTCCTCAAGGCGGCTCTCCAGGCGGGTTTTCTCCGCATTCTGATCCTCTGCTGTTTTACTATTCTTTCGGGTTACCGGAAGTCCTGCCACCAGAAGAAGGATTCCCAGAAGAAGGAAAACTCCCCACTCCTTCCATCCCATCCTCAGAAGCCAGGATCTGATACTGTCCTTTCCTGAGTCCGCAGATTCTTTCGAGCTCATTTTTCACCGCCTCCCTCTGTTTTTCTGTGACTGTTCCATAAAGTGTTATGGTCAGCTGAAGCTCTTTCTCCATATCTACTTCTGTTTTTGCCGAAAAAACCCCTTCTTTCCTGAGGATACCCTGAACCTGATCCTTCAACTCCTGTTCATATGCTCCTTTAAGAAATGTTTCCCTTATTCCTTCTGCTTCTGTCTTCATACGTACCTGTTCTTCTCTCCCATAATTATTGCTGAATCCGGACAGAAGTTCTTCACTTTTTCCCACTACGGCAAATATAGGCGTACAGATCAAAAGCACCAACAGAAGCCCCATAAACAGCCGTATATACTGCTCATAACGCTTATCAGGCAGAATATGCAGAAGTGCTGTAGTAAGTACATGAAAAAAAGCCAGGCTTTTCATCCACTGATAAAGTTCTGTTCTCATCCCAAGCCTCCTCCTGCCATCAGGATCAGAAATGTAAGCATACATAAAATTTCCGCAGTAAACAGGATTCTCATCAGAAGTGCACATCCCTCTGCCATGGTGCCAAAGGCTTCTACCAGCCGTTTGTCTGATACAGGCTGCGCCGCAGCCGCCAGAAAGCGATAGGTCAGTGACAAAAGTCCATATCGGACCAATGGCCCCGCCCCCACCGCCAGGATCACCAGTAAAAGCGCAATGCCCAGACTGTTTCTTACAAGAACAGCTGTGGTAAGGACCAGTTCCGTAACTGCATTTACCGCGCTCCCAATCCCAGGAAGAGCACCTGCAGTTTTTCCCACAGCACTCCGCTTCAGAGAATCCATTACCGGAGCTACAAGCCCACGCACCACCTGCAGTCCTGCTGCCACTCCAAGTAATGTCCGAAGCCCCCAGGAAATCACAGTCTCGATCAGCTCAGCCATTTTTCCCAGCATTTCTTCCCTGGAAAGATGATTCACAAATCTCAGAAGAATATATAAACTCACTCCGGGAAGCAGTACTCGTTCCAGGATCCATTGAAAAAGCCACACCAGAAGCAGTACTCCCTGATAAAAAGCAGCTGCACTGGATGCACCTGACGCTGCTGCCACTGCCATAAAATACACCGGTGAGAGTTCCTTCATAAACTCCGTGATCCACGCAAGCATTGAAAGCAGTGATGCACTCAAACCGGAAAAATTGTTCATCAGAAGAGTAAAAACAAGAAGATACACCACATAAAAACTGATTTCTCCCACCTGCCCGTTATCAAAGGCACCGGCAAACCCGGAAAAAACGGCAGCGAATAACAGCAGAAGCAACAACTTCACGATCAGCTCTTTTTCTCTTTCAATACCATAAAAAAGGAGACTGTGCAAAAATTCCCGCACACTCTCCTCCGAAAGCACCTCTTCCCCTGACAACAGTCTGTGAAACGCTTCTGTAACAGAAAATGTTTTTTCTCCAAGCATCTCATCTACCATGGACTGCAGGTCGGTAAGCTCCATCTGATCTGTGATCTGTTGTTCCGCCGAAGAAGCATAAACGATCACACCGCCAAAACAGTTTATAACTACAGCCAGAAACAGGGCTGCACAAATCTCTGACCAATATCTTTTCATGCAAGAAATCCCTGTATGGTATCCAACAGTGCCAGAAGAACCGGCATACTTAAGACCATTACAGATAACCGGCAGAACAGTTCGATCTGTGCACCAGTGGAGGAATATCCTGCATCTCTGCATATACCGGATGAAAATTGTCCGATATAGGTGATCCCGATCATCTTCAGCAAAGTAGTAATATAGCTTCCATCAATCGGAAGACTCTGTTTCAGTCTCTCCAGAGACTGGAACAGATAGCTGATCTTCCCTACCACTAATCCCAGTATCACAAGACCTATTCCCATCGTAACAAGGCTTACATACTCCGGTGCGCGGTCTTTCAGAAGAATCCCCAGAAGAACCCCTGCCGCTCCCAGAACAGAAATCTTCAGAATATCCACGGTTCTTTCCCTCCCCTACAGTACAAAAAGCTGCTGGATATTTTTAAAAAGCTCATAAATATACGGCACGATCCAGAACAGTACTAAAAGAAGTCCTGAAAAACTCACCAGAAAAGCCTGTTCCTCCCTTCCGCTATGTTTCAGGATCTGAGAAAGAACAGAGACCAGGATCCCTACTGCACCGATCTTAAATATGATACTGACCTCCAAATGATCCCTCCTTTTCTTCTGAAAGCCTGTCCCTCTTACTACTGTCTGATAAACAATACTATACCAGGAGAACCGCAAGCAGCAGGCCTCCAAGAATCCCAATTCCCTGGTACAGTTTTTTCTTTCCGGAAACCTCCGCTTTCCGCTTCAAAATCTCTGCTTCCAGATTATTTTCATACAGGGAAAGCTGTCGCATCTGCATTTCCAGATCCATATAGCCCAGATATTCTCCGAAAGAAAAAAAGCGTCCTTTTCCCCATGGGTAAGGCAGCTTTTTTTCAGGGCGCTTTCCGCACATTCCCTGCATATCTGTGAAAGTTTTTCTCCTGTTCCCGCTTTCATCCTGTCCGCGGCACTGATGAGAAACTCTCTGTATTTTCCATTCATTCTTCCTGCTGCTCCATAAAAAGCATCCGGCAGTGATGCATTCCCGCAGCGGATCTCGCCTTTCAGGCAGATCACCATCTGAAGCAGTTTTTCCAGTATACGAATCTGCTCCGAAAGTCTCATACTTCCGGAAAATCCCATTCCGGCTCCTGCCGCCACTACCAGAATACATCCTACAATCCGGTACATAGGCATTTCCCATTTTCATCATAGATTCCTTCCACGATTCCTGCACGTTCATGCTTTCCCAGAAAAATATATCTCTGGAAAACCCGCGCTTCCCACAATTTCCGGAAAAACGGCTGGGATAATGTTTCTTCCATGGAAGCTCCATGTGCAGTTGCGATCAGACGACATCCACAATGGATAACTGATTCCACAGCCTTGAAATCTTCTTCTTTTCCAAGTTCATCCACAGCAACCACAACCGGCGACATTGACCGAATCAGCATCTGCATCCCTTCTGCTTTCGGACAGCCGTCCAGGATATCCGTACGCATTCCAAGGTCATTCTGAGGGATCCCCTGATAGCATCCGGCCAGCTCACTGCGCTCATCGACTACTCCTACCGTAACACCAGAAATATTTCCCCATCCATTACTCATCTGCCGGATGATATCCCGAAGAAGCGTGGTCTTCCCACATCTGGGCGGAGAAACGATCAAGGTATGCATGATCTGCTCTCTTGTCTGGATATATGGCAGCACTTCTTCTGCACATCCCTGGATCTCATGTGCCAGACGGACATTGATGCAGGAAATATATTTCATCCCACGGATACGGTTTCCGTCCAGGATCACCTTTCCGGTAACTCCTACACGATGCCCACCCTGTACACTCAAAAACCCCTGGCGAATCTCATCTTCATAAGCATACAGGGAATAGCCGCTGACATACTCCAGTGTTTCCTTAAGATCCTCCCGCGTAACCAGATAAGGTTCTGTATCTTTTTGCCGGAGGAAACATTCTCCCCCATCATAAGTGAGGAACAGAGGTCTTCCCACGCGGAGACGTATCTCATATAATTTATCATAATCAAGGTCTGCATCCACCAGAAGCTGGCGGACATTACTGGCAAACAGGTTCTGGATCTGGTTTGCGTCCATGTTTTCACCTCTTACACTTAAATATATTGCGGACATGCCGGATTTAGTACCTGTTGTCTTTTTTGATGCTCTCTCGTTTTTTCTTTATTCCGACAGAAAAAAAAGACTTTCTTCTTCGTCATAGGTCTCCATCTTCGAAAGATTCAGCTTCAGGACCCGATCCACAATATTTACGGAGGACGCACGGTATGCATAGGCACAGGATTCAAACATCACATAAAGACTGTCACCCTCCACCACGATCTGTTCCAGTCGTTCCGGAAAACGATAAGTTCTGGCAGAATTCTCGTTTACATACAAACGCTTATCGGATTGTTCATAAAACACCAGCCTGGATGGCAGGATTCCAAAAGAATGAGAGATCAAAAGCTTATCATTATAAAAAGCAATTCCCTGAACCTGCTCCGATATGGTGGAATAATCCAACGGAACTGCCATTTCAAAATCCATGCCCAGTTTCTCGTCCATGGTATTGATCAGTTTTCCCTCTTCGTCAACTCCGTATCGTGCAATTACACTTTCGTTATATTTTTCAAAGCAGCCTACATACAGACATCCCTTATAAAAGGTCATAAAAGAATCTCTCACGATCCCATAAAGACTGACTATCTGGAAAGTATCCACCGGCAGATGGCTGTC
>ENA-OQBV01001532-OQBV01001532.1-human-gut-metagenome-genome-assembly--contig:-NODE-1532-length-11247-cov-2.109083_pt1 | contig 11247 bp, 16 predicted proteins | sample MGYA00242750_ERZ504559 | MGnify/ENA primary metagenome ERZ504559 (study PRJEB26092, sample SAMD00036230) | human gut metagenome | host: Homo sapiens | study: EMG produced TPA metagenomics assembly of...
GTCTTTTTCATCAGCCTGTACTGCAGCTTCATGAACAGCACGTTTCAACTCCTCAATATCTAGCTTATACTTTTTTGTCGAACTCTTTGTCTGCCTGCTCAAATGTTTCGATAAAACGGTTTTTGAGTATTCTGCTTAGGTTGTTGTGCCGGCATGATACACACCAGCACAACAATAATAGTATCTGCTATCATGACCTAAGCAAATTCTTATATTCTTCAGCAGCATCAAAGCACGGACACATCTTGATCCACTCGTTAGGCTCCACAATGCCGTCACCATCGAGATCAGGACTGGTATCACGGTGGCCGAGCACTTCTTTAATATCTGGGTACTGTTTGATCAACTTGGCGATCAGTTCGCGCAATGCTTTCTTCTGGGCCGGCGTCCGAGTATCAGCGGCCTTGCCGTGCGCATCCGTACCACCTACGTAGCAGATACCAATGGAATGTTTGTTGTAACTTAGCCCGCTGAACCCTTTACTGTTGCAGTGTGCCCCGGCGATGGTGAGCGAGCGGCCAACTTCTACCGTCCCGTCCAGCCTTACCACATAATTGTACCCGATCGTGCTGAACCCACGCTGCAGGTGCATCTGGGTGATTTCCTTCTTTCCTATATCCTGCCCAGCACGTGTGGCCGAGCAGTGAACTACGATTGCGTCTATCTTATTCATTTCTTCTCCTTCTTAATTAATAATCACTTGGCGGCTCCCTGTCTGGACACCCCCTTTTCTTACATTTCGTAATTTCAAGCGACTGGTTCTTTAATTCCAGTTCCTGATTTTTCTCCATCAATTCACGGATCCGTTGCCTGTCCTCGTTTTTCTCAGCATAAAGCTGGTCTATCTTTGCATCAAGTTCGTGAACTTTATTTTCCTTCTTCTCGTATAGCTCCTTCCATTCAGCCGCATAACTGGTGATATTGTCAGCTTCAGCCTTGCGTGCGGCTGCTTCTTCCTTGCGCTTTTTCTGGTCATAGAACATGAATACGCCCAGCAAAGGCAGCAGGATAGTAGTAACTATCCCGCCGATGATATTGGATATCTCACTCAGCTGTTCCATGTCAACCTACCATAAAAGCAATAGTATCTAATCTAGATATCGGCCACCCGTTTTCCTTCAGCAGTTTCATGCCGGCATCCACTGAAATTTTTTCAATTGAACAATCAATTTCCTTATCAAGTTCCGGACCACATACTGCATCAATCTTTTCCTGATAGGCACGATAAAAATTATCGACCTCTTTACGTTCTGGCACTGACAACTTATCCCAATTCTGAAGTTTTTCTTGCATAGCTTCGATTCCTTCCGGTTCGAATTTCTCCTTAGCATCTTTTACCATTGCATCACAAGCATCAGCATAAGACCTCATTGCCATGCGATTTTTGATGATAATTACTCCGTCCTTGTCTTCCAAAGACTTAATACTTGCTTCTCCCAATAGTTTGTATGCTTCTACCAAATCTTTCTGTTTCATAATTCCTGTTTTTTAGGTTAGATAATTGAATTAGATGTAATTGTATCATTGAAGGTCTTGAACGCTTCAGCGATCTTCTGGTTAAGGGAAGCCATCGCTTCGGAATATTCCTCGGAAGTGGCATTCCCATACACATTAAATGAATTGGAAACATTGACTGATCCTATCTGTTCACCGGTCTCAGAAACTACATTATAGCTTGCTGATGTGTTGCTGCCGGATTCCTTTCCGTTTGAATCGTAATTCACCTGCTCATTGCGGTTGTTGATCACTAACTTTTACTTGATTTTGCCATAACTATAAGTTTTTAAAGGTTAAAAATCTGGTTTTTCTTATTGTAACTTCAAGTCTTGATAATTCTATATAACTGGAATTCCACCATATAACGACAGCTTTAGTTACACTTTCGTCTATGCCGTTTGTGGTAAAATCGAAGCTGGGGACTATCGGATAATACCTGATTTCACCAGCAGCTACCGTCAATTCTCCGGCAGGGCCAGTTTCGTACCACGGCTGCTCATACTTGTAATTGACATTTCCCGATTTGTATCTATACACAGCAAGTTTACTTCCGGCTTCCAGCGTACCTCCTGAAAAACCAACAGCCGTAATACCAAACGTAATGTTATACAGACGCAATCTCTTAATGTCAGCATTGCTTTGCAGAACCTCACCACGCGGAGTAATAAAATCGTATGGTTTGGTAGAAAATACTTTAACCTTATACAATGTTGTTGTATCTTCTGTTGCCTTCATATTCCTGTATCTTCCCTTAACATCTTTTGCCATAAGGTGCATACATACTGTATCTTTGGGAGACATTCCGATAAACTCCAGATCCTCCGCGCTTATCTCCAGCATGGTCTGATGTTTGGGCTGAAACTCTACCAGTTTGTAATATCCGGTTTTACCCTGCACCCAAATTCGGAACACCAAAGTAACACCACCTGTCACATCGTATATGTCGTTAAGAGTAAGTTCTGTCTCTCTCTTTTCCGGCATATATATCGGTATCCTCATACTTTGTCCTATTACAACATATTCCGGCACTACCAATGTGATCATATCACTTGTCGCTTTTGCATCATACCCGGCAAAGTCCCCTAAGCGGTAAGGTGCATTTTGACCACCCGGAACTGGTATGTAAGACCATGGAACGTCATTGGGAGAATTGTTTTCCAAATTATCAATAATAGGAATGTTTATATTACATGTTCCATTTTTACCGATCCACCATTTATCTTTGATAGATACCAGTTGACCGTCCCAAGAATCAACGACAAATGCTCCGGGGTTATCTCTCGTAAAGTTTACAGCACCAATATCAGAAGGCTTATACTTTGCAAACGGATTAATGTTCGCACTAGCCTTGAATGCGGTTTCTGCTACGTTGGTGACTGTTCCATTATTCGCGTTGAGCGTATCGCGGATATCATCATAAGTTTCGTTATCGGTTGGAATTATATCTCTTACCATAATTATTCCTCCTTAATTTTAGTGTAACAAGTTAAATTACCTTCGACCTTAAGGTCTCCTAGTACAACAACATCACCTTTAATAGTGACATTGCCATAGATAACACCTTCGTGCGGAAGGTATACTGTCTTTTCAACTACTTTTTCAATTACCTTTTCGGTTGGGATGTCGAGCTTAAATACCCGAATCATCCAAAGTACGAACTTCTTCATAGCCTAGCTTTTTAAGTTGTTTCTCTAAATATTTAACTCTGTTCTCTAGTTTCTTGATTTTCTTATCAGTCCTAGTTTCATAGGTTAGCAAGTGTCTGGCCGTATGAACGGCAAACGTATATGCTACTGTTGCGTAGTCCATGCTCAAGAAATTATCATTCTCTTCCACTGCCCACGGAAGGACAGACTGAGTATATTGGGCTGATCCTCCCAAGTTAAGCCTATTCTGATTCATATTAGGTCTATTCCATCGATACAAGAAGGATGGGGCTTCCGCTATTTTATTTAATGATAATAACTGAACATGCTGAACAATAGTTTTATACCTTATATCTGATCCGTAGAAGGTACCACCTCCTTCAGCAAGAATGTCGCCGCTAAACCATAACACATTATCATGTCCTCTAATTTCTAGCTGAGCTCTTCTTGTTTTGTTCTCGTAATTCAATACTTCTAATATCATTGATCCCCATTTAGTTGCAGATCTATACACACCTATTCCATACCCAGTTGTATACCCTTCTGTTGTATTATCTTGCCATCCTAAAACATATCTATATTTATAGGCAGGTATTATTGGAGTAGATATATCGTAATACGCAGAAGAAGATATTCCAGTTTCGTCTGTACCTATACCATAATGAGTCTCTACATTAAGGAATTTAGTATTACCCTCAACGGTTAATTTATGTGTAGGTGAAGTTGTTCCTATACCAACTTTTCCGCCTCCGTTACAACAAATCAAATTATTAGAAGTATCGTGCTGTAAATACAGGGGAGCCGAATAATTATTTATCTCATCAATTCGCGAAGCTATATTTTCTCCATGATTATCACATTCCATTCTAATATGGTTCCCAGTATAACCGTATGCTGAAACTATGGCAGAAGTATATATATTACCTTCTACATGTAATTTTCCGTTAGGAGCGTCAGTGCCTATTCCAACTTTGCCGCCACCTTTACAGCATATTAAATTAAATGATGAACTGTGTTGTAAATATAGAGGAGCCCTAAAATTATTTATCTCTGCCGATTTTAATTGCAAATTACTTCCATTATCATCACACTCTATTCGTATATAATTTCCAGTATAAGCTGAACAAGAAATAACTCCGTCCACATTTAAGAGATAATTTCCTGTTGCAGGATGAGCATAACCTATATTAACTTTTTGAAACCAAGCCGTACCAGTAATATCTATCGCCCAGTTTTCCACACCGTTATGAGAAGCAACATCTTGCGTATAAACCCATCCTGTATTATCAGAATTCCCTAAATACAGAGAATTATCTTTAGAGTTTCTTATTCTTGTACAAGTAGATATTTCTCCGCTTATATTTTGAGTACCGTTAAAGTCCTTACCCCATATTGTATGAGTTGTCTGTAACTTTGATGCAGATCCTGCATTTCCTGTAATTCCTATACCCCATGTACCACTAGCACCACTACCCGTTTTAGTCGGTGCGTCTGTGATACCATATCCGGATAGCGTTGTAGGTTTTCCGCTAGTTATATCAGCCCATGCGTGTTTATGACCACTTAGACTGAATGTACTACCTTTAGTCAAAGTTAAACTATGACCACTTATAGAAGCCGATGTAATTGCATTGCCGCCACCAGTTACACTTACGGAATTTACACCGTCTGTAATTCCATACCCGGCCAATGTAGTCGGTTTCCCTGAAGTAATATTGCTCCAAGAATGATTATGACTACTTGCGGTCCGCACCGATCCCGGCCGGAGTTATATTGATAGTCTTGGCTCCTGTTGCGTTATAGGTAAACTGGTTCGTTCCTTCTGTTGTTCCTCCGTTCAGTTTTACAATTAAATTTTGCTTGCCTGTAACCTCCGAAATAGTCGGCCATCGAGTAACGTATGCAGACGGAGCAGCCTTTAACAATGCATCCCAACTAGAATGCAAGTCTGTAATATTTGCAATATTAGTCGCAAATACAGAAGGCTTGCCTGTAATATTGCCCCATGCAACGCTACCAGCTTCGCCACCTCCTACTGCTACTAATTTCCCGTTTTCTTTCTTGATAGTCGTTCCATCCACTACCACTCCATCCATAATTGTAGATGCTGAAACCGGATCTATTGCATACATAGTAACACCGCCAGTTACAGCTAGATTTCCCTCTAGGGTAATTACTCCGTCTGCGGTCTTATGCAAGCGAATACCGCCTATATAAAAATCTCCTGTTTTAGTAATACCATCTACGTAAGCATTTCTTCCTATATATAAATCTCTCCATCTAACAGTAGATGCTCCTAAATCTATATTATTATGAGCAGATGTAAAAGGTCTAAATACAGTTCCTGTAAAAGTTAAAGATGTAGTATCATCATTTTTACAACTTAATTCTAACGAACTATTAGAAACTAATCTTCCTTTTAATGTGAAATTTATATTTCCCACATAATTTAGATCTCCGGATACGTTTTTAGTCCCATTAAAACTTTGCCCCCATAGAGTTCTTGCGGTTTGAAGTTTTGTTGCAGAAGCCACATTGTCTGTTATAAAAGCTAATTCATTCCATCCTAGCCAATTATCACCGTTATCTCGTAGACTTCTGTAATATATTCTATTGGCATTAGCCCAGCTAAGCAATAATTCTCCGGCACCACCACCCTTTACGCTTAATAAGTTACCGTAAGGTGTTGGATAACCATTGTTATACACTTGATAAAGTCTTACACCACTAGCAGGGGAGGTATTACCAGTAGCAGCGGTTTTATTACCTTGAGAAGTAAGACCAACAACATTCGCGTTTAACGTAACATTTGCGGAACCGTCTAAACTTACAGATCCGGATAAATACGAACCTAGCGTTATAGTTCTAGCTGTTGCCCATTTACTTGCCGTAGCTGCATTTCCTGTAATTCCTATACCCCATGTACCGCTTGCTCCACTTCCGGTCTTAGTAGGATATTTTCCGTCTGATTCTTTTTTTGTGTAAGCATCTGTTATACCATAGCCAGCTAAAGTTGTAGCTTTAACAGCATAGTTTTTCCCTGACACCCAGCTTTCAGTAGCGTAGCCAGTTAAGGCCGTAGTAAGGTGGGTTTTATTTATCTGTTCCGTGGTCGATCCGGCCAATGCCGTCCACATGGCAGACTTGTCGAAGGATGATCCGCTACCCTCTTTTGCTTTCAAAACCTTTGAGCCTTCCACCTCTGACCAATAGATAGTATCGTTATCTATAGGCAAACCGTCATAGATAGTGTCAAAACCTTGCCCATTGCTAGCGTACATAGTCAAAGCCCCGGTTAATGCCAGATTTCCTTCCAGCATTAGCGCACCATCCTCCAATTTTCTCAGCTTAATTCCGGCAATAGTAACCCAGTCCGATGCTGCCAGCGAAGGTGCTGTAATAGCTCCGGATGCCTTTATAGCGGCTGTATTCAGCACAGAGGAAAATGTCTTTTCCCCTGTGATTGTTTGCTTGGTTGCCAACGTAACAAAGGTGCTATCTACATATTTTTTGTCGGCCTTTGTTTCTAGTATTTCCGCGAGATTATCCGTTTCTGCCATTCCGGACAAAAACGCTTCCAGTTCTTTCCACTTATTGATAATAGAATCAGTATCAGAGCCTTCTAAGAAGTCATTCAGCTTATTAGACACAGCTGACAACTCTGATTTGGTGGCATAGTTTTCTATAACCCAATTCTGGGTTGCATATCCATCCAAAGCCGTGGTTAGATGCGACTTGTTGATCTGGTTGTCCGAAGATCCGGAAAGAGCAGACCACATGGCATTTTCATCAAAAGAGCTTCCTGCACCTGCTACAGCTTTTAGTACATTGTTTTCCTTTTTGATAGTAATACCATCTACTGTAACAGCATCCATAATTGTTGATACAGTTCTACCAGCCGTTGCATAAAATGTCATTGCTCCGGTAACAGCTACATCTGCATCAATGTAGACAACACCGTTTTCTTCGTAGATCTTTTTCTTTGATTCTCCGACTGAAAGACCGGCAGTGAAATGCTTTATGCTGTTATCTCCTGCTCGGTATCAATAGTAACATATTTTGAAGCGATCTCTTCTTTCGTATAGAAAGGCTTTTCACCAGTAATATCAGACCATGAATAGGATGGTTTTGTATCTTCAATCCATGAAGGCTTACCTGAGATATTATCCCACTGAACTGAGCCAGCCTCACCTCCCCCTCCTTTTGCTTTAAGCACCTTGGATCCATCTACTTCATGCCAATAGATTGTATCGTTGTCTATGGGCAGTCCGTCATAAATTGAAGGAACATTAATCTTATCGCTTGCATACATAGAAAGTGCACCAGCAGATGCAATGTTGTACTTTGTGTAAATATAGTCTAACCCATTGCTATCCTGCTTTAGTTCGAAGTAGTTTTCTATTGATTCTGGAGTCTTAATATACTCTAGTATCCCTTCAAACAATCTCCCTATTCGCTCTGCTGAATTTTCACCTTCTTTAGTTGCGTTGCGAACGCTGCTGGCTAATTCTTTCAATGTATTTAGCGAATCTTTCATGACTAATCTCCTATAATTCTAAAAACAGTTCTATTGGCTTTTATTTTCCCATACCCTTTATAAAGCGGGTACTCTTCCTTCCTGTCATCAAGGAACATTACACACTCCTTCAGATATCTGTCAGCGATGGAAAACGCATCATTATAAGCCATTACCTTCTCCTTCATATCTGGACGAGTGCTATATTCATCCTCCTTCCGCACAAATCCATATCTAGTTACGCTCCCATCACCATTCTTCACGATTCGTGCATAGGTATAATATGCCAATGCGGTCTTAATACCCATGAACATCTTTTTCTCTCACGCTTGTCTTCATATGTCCCCCCCTCAAGCAGAATCACGTATTTCTCCGGATGCTCTTTCACATCAAGGAATAGGGAATCCCCAAGAGCTGATTTGATATCAATATTCTCAGACTCCCGTATATACGTTTCTATCTTGTCTTCATCAACATGCACAGACATACTACGGGATAAAGTGGAAACCTCAAGCGTTGTTATCAGATACTCCTGCATTTCTTACATATTTTAATGGTTGTACACTAAAATCCATTGACGGGTTTGCTACCTCAAACCAGTAGCGGAAAATACGGTCAAACGTGCGCTCTATCAAGCGTTGTTGCTTGCTGACAATAGAATTATAATACTCAAATGCATCCTCCAATATATCTCCAGAAAAGCCCACTTTCCCGATACGAATACAATACCACGGCTCCTGCCCATAAGCGGAATAAATTCGCTCTACCACGCTCGCATCTGTAACGGTAAACTCCTTATCATAATTCTGTTGTAGTGAATGGATAATTCAGGCATTTCTTCGTCATTTTTCAAGCGTTACCTCTATAAGCTTCAGAGAATTAGTATCACCCTGTAGCTTTACAAGGCTATCAGAGAATCCCGTCATCCTCCGGAATCTTTATTTCATTACCTTTTTCATCGTATCTGACACTATCCGAACCTTTCTTAGTCACGACCATACCGGACGGAAGGAAGTTATTCCGCACATTTCTGTACTTTACGTTGGAAAGCCCCTCATCCGTACTCATCTCGGTAATGACACGGTCAGATTTACCTATCGGATAAGTCTGTTTTCCCAGCCATGGACACCCATAACACCTGCCCTTTGTAATATTCAATACCACCGGCAGCTTCAATCTGTGCCAGGACAACAGATTTCAGCGGATTAAACATCATCGATATAATCGATATTCTCTTTTAACGACGCGAATCTTTTTTCCCTTTCCTGGTTTTCATACCGCTCCAGTCTGGATGCACGGCAATCTTTGCCACATATCCGTTATCATCTTCCTCCACCAAACGGCAGTTCTCAAATGGGATATGCTGAACTTCCACAATCTGGCCCAGAATATTATAATTTACATGAACAGCAATTCCATTGAAATCAGCCATATCCCGACATACCAGTGAATGTATGTCATCAGCCGTATCTCCTTTCCGGTTTACCACATACTCAGAGAAAGAAACCTCACGGAATCCGTTACCTTCAATAAAATCTGCGAAACGGTCCGCACATTCACTTCCGGTAGAACTCGCTGCAATGATATTTCTTACCGTCTGCGGATAGAGGTTATCATCCCCGTAAGACTGTATTCCAAGTTGCTGCAGATAGCGTATATCTACCCTTACACTGCTCTTCTTTCTAAGCTCCTTTACTTTCATAATTCCGTGAGGTTTTAATTTATTCAGCGCCTTCTACCACTTCTCCGTCTTCATCGGTCTGCCCATCAGTAGATTCATGATCATCCCCATTCTCACTGCCTTCTTCACTTTCTTCCGGATTCTCCTGCATATCAGCAAATACTTCCAGAGCCTTGTTTACGTGAGCTGTCAGGACTTTTTTTGTAATATTCTTTCCGGCCATCCATTGATCTTTCCGTTTAAAATTGCAGTAAACATACGCTCTTTTGCTCCTGTATGTTCTTGATTTAACTGCCTTACAAGTTCTTTGGCATATTGCCTCTTTGTATGTCCATCTACCGGACACTTACTTTTGACTACAGGAAGATCATATTTATTCTTAAATCCAATCACATCCATCTCGTCGACAAACATCATTGGTCGAATCACAGTCAGATCCATCCGGTCAAGATAAGTCTTTGGAGAGAATGAATGAAAACGTCCTTCAAAAATAAGGGAGAGTAGCATAGTTTCAATAATGTCATCTTTATGATGTGCGTATGCAACTTTATTGCATCCCATATCTTTGACAGCATCGTTTAAGGCACCTTTTCGCATCTTTGCACAGAGAGAACATGGGTTTGATTCTTTTCGTTCCTCAAAAAGGATGTGAGCAATATCCGTCCGGACAATCTTATAAGGTACCTCAAGCTGGGCACAAAGTTTTTCGATTGGCTCCAGATGAAATTCCTCATATCCGAGATCTACAGTAATTGCACTCAATTCAAAATTTTTTAGGATAAAATCGTTTCAATCCATGAAGTGCATAGAGGAGTGTCAGACTGTCTTTTCCTCCGGAGATACCAACTGCAATATGGTCTCCCTCTTCAATCATTTGATACTCATCCACGGCTTTTCTCGTATAACTTAGCAGCTGCTGTAATTTCATATGTATATTCCTTTCTCGTTATTCTCTATCGATTCATTCAATATCATATCTGATTTCCATTTTTCCTGACAAGAGAAAACTTGATTATTTTAAAAAAAGAAGCTAATATAAAAGGAAATAGTCATAAAAATTGGAGGGAAAAATATATGAAATTTATAGTACAGCGTGTATTAGAATCATCTGTTTCTGTTGATGGAGAAACAATTGGAAAAATTGGAAAAGGATATATGGTGTTGATTGGTGTCGGCAATGAAGATACAAAAGAGATTGCAGATAAAATGATCAAAAAAATGGTTGGTCTTCGGATTTTTGAGGATGAGAACGGTAAGACAAATCTTTCTCTTGCAGATGTAAAAGGATCCCTTTTGCTGATTTCTCAGTTTACACTCTATGCCAACTGCCGGAAAGGAAACCGTCCAAGTTTTATTGAAGCCGGAGCACCGGACAAAGCAGAGCAGTTGTATGAATATATTATTTCAGAATGCCAGAAACAAGTCCCGATAGTAGAACGAGGAAAATTTGGCGCTGATATGAAAGTTCAGCTAATCAATGATGGACCATTTACAATCATACTTGATTCAGAAAAATTATAAAGCAGAAGAGGAACATAGGGCATTGCACCGTTATTGATATAGTAACTGTGGCGATGCCCATTGCTTTCCTAAGTGGTTCAGCAAAAGGAGAGTGGGTCTCTCTATAACTGTAGAGTACTATTCTTCCCGCAATTTTACTGCAGAAGCTGCTTGTCTGCGCCTGCTTTCATCGATTGCTGCATAATGTTTCTTTGTTGTATTGACATCTTTATGCCCTAGAACATCAGCTACGAGATAAATATCACCGGTTTCTTTATATAAAGAGGTACCGTAAGTGCTTCGAAGTTTATGAGGTGTAATCTTTTTATTTGGTGTCACTTGCTTTGCATATTTTTTTGACCATATTTTCCACTGCCTGTACCCCATTCGCTTTCGCTGGGTAGAGA
>ENA-OQBV01001533-OQBV01001533.1-human-gut-metagenome-genome-assembly--contig:-NODE-1533-length-11244-cov-4.692993_pt1 | contig 11244 bp, 12 predicted proteins | sample MGYA00242750_ERZ504559 | MGnify/ENA primary metagenome ERZ504559 (study PRJEB26092, sample SAMD00036230) | human gut metagenome | host: Homo sapiens | study: EMG produced TPA metagenomics assembly of...
GTATTTTTTACCGCTTCCGCATGGGCATGGATCGTTTCTTCCGATCTTCTTTCCTTTTACAACTGTTGTTGAATTTCTGGATTCTTTGTATAACTCTTTTCTTCTTTCTTCTGTAAGAATGTCATCCCATTCTTTTAAGTTGTAAAGCCATTCTGCACGACATCCAACCATGTTGTAATATAATTTCTCGAAGTCGATGTCTAAGCTTACCTGTGTATTTTCATCCATCTCTTCGATTGGGTTTGCTTCTTTTAAGCTGTCGTTGATCCCATCTAAGAATCCTACAAACATCTGTAATTCTGTCTCGTATTTGTCTGCTAATTCTTTCACTGTTCCAGATACAACTGTATCTTTGTCAGCTAATAATTGTTCGTAGATTCCTTTTTCAATGTTGAAGTAATTTAACCAGAACTGCTGTCCTTCTGCTGTTCTATCGTCAAATTTATATGCGTAATCACGCCATTCCTGTAATAAAGCCATATTCATTCCATCCTTTTCTTTTAAAAATGTTATTTTCCTTTGATACTATAACAAATCTCTGGCTCTTTTTCAACAATCGACAGCAATTTTACATAAAAATCCCCCATTCCACGGCTTCGCAGAGTGGGGGAATACTTAAGGGGAGGATAAGTATTTCTCTATCCAGTTCTTTTATTAACTGGATATTCTTATTATGTCCTCTCTTTTGCTTCTTATTCATTTTCTTTTATAAAATATTTTACTCTTTCAAAACACAATAATCTATGCTAGGATACCTCATAGGTATACATATTTACGAAAGGATGTTATGATGAAAAAACAAAAGCGTATGAAGCAGATCACAGCGATCCTACTGATCGTGATATTGCTTGCCATCATCGGATCTACTATCTATTTTGCAGTGAGCGGAAGCCAGTTATTCTGGATGTCACTGTTTTTGATGTTTTTCTTTCCGATCTTTTTATGGGCAATGTCATTTTTGTATAAATGGAGTAAAAATAAGAACGAGCACTGATGTTTCATTTTCAGTGCTCATTTTTATTTTACTTTCTGATTCTTTCCAAATATTCTTTGATATTTTTCTCATATCCATTTTCCGTTGGTTCATAAAACGTTGTTCCAAGAAGCTCATCTGGAAGATACTGTTGTTTTACATAATGATCTGGATAATCATGCGCATATTTATATCCGATTCCATGTCCTAGTTTCGCTGCGCCTTTGTAATGAGCATCTCTTAAATGATTAGGAACTGCTCCTATCTTATGATTTCTGACAGATTCTAATGCCTGATCAACTGCCATATATGCTGCATTGCTCTTTGGTGCACTGGCTACATAAGTGACTGCCTGTGCCAGTATGATCCTTGCTTCTGGCATTCCGATCCGTTCCACTGCCTGTGACGCTGCAACTGCTACCTGTAATGCCTGCGGATCAGCATTTCCAACATCTTCGGATGCACAGATCATGATTCTTCTTGCAATAAATGTAACACTTTCTCCGGCATCGATCATTCTTGCCAGATAATAAATAGCTGCATCTGGATCTGATCCTCGCATACTTTTGATAAATGCAGAAATCACATCATAGTGATTATCCCCATCTTTGTCGTATTTTGTCACTCTTCTTTGGATACATTCCTGTGCTACATCGATATCGATATGAATCTTTCCATCTTCAGCAGGTTCTGTTGTTAATATTCCAAGTTCGATCGCATTTAAAGCACTTCTTGCATCTCCTTCTGCCATATCTGAGAGAAAATCCAGTGCATCATCGGTAATCGTTGCTCCATAGATCCCCATTCCTTTTTCGTCATCTGTAATAGCTCTTACGATCAATTTCTTAATATCTTCTTTATCTAATGAATGTAGTTCAAATACATTGGATCTTGAGATCAACGCCTGATTTACTTCAAAATACGGATTCTCTGTCGTTGCTCCGATCAAAATGATCGTTCCATCTTCTACAAATGGCAGCAGGTAATCTTGTTGTGCTTTATTGAATCTGTGGATCTCATCGATAAACAAGATCGTCTTCTTCTGATACATTCCAAGAGATTCTTTCGCATCTGCCACCGCTTCCTGCATATCTTTCTTCCCAGATGTTGTTGCATTCATCTGTACAAAATTTGCTTTGGTCGTATTGGCAATGACTTTTGCTAAGGTTGTCTTTCCTGTTCCTGGTGGACCATAGAAAATGATCGAGCTGATCTTATCCGCTTTGATCGCTCTATATAGTAATTTATCTTTTCCAATAATATGTTCCTGACCTACCACTTCATCGAGGGTTGCAGGTCTCATTCTCCCTGCTAATGGGGACTCTTTATCTTTATTTAATTCTCTTGCATATTCAAATAAATCCATAGTTTTCCTCCAGATTTTATCTTAGCACAGGGTATTGAGAAAATCTATGAATTATTCATACATTTTTTATAAATAAGACATGAATTTATCATATTCCTTTGCTATAATGAAAGAAGTTAATAACAAAGCACGGGTTAGGAGTTATCATGAAAAATACAGCAATTGAAAAACTTTCTTATACCGAAGTTACGAAAAATATCAGCCAGGCTGAATATAACCAGACACAGGAAGAATATATCCTGTCCAAATCTCCTGATAAATATATGATCAGTCTTCCGGTCAAGGTATTAATGTTTGAAGGAGCAAAGGACAGTTCCCCATTTACATATTATTTCTATATGGAGAATGATGAAGATCTCTATCTGATGCAGAGAAAGCGGAACGGATCTGTGGTAGATAAAACAAAGATCCCTTTGACCAAAGAACAAGGACAGAAGATTTTGGATGGTGATTATCAATTTTTATTAGACAGTGATGAACCATTACTTAATTCTCTTTATTTTCAGTTTACGGTAAATCAGCTGCATCCTTTGTATCGAAAAGAATGTACGAGAAAGATCTTTCATCAGAATCGTTTCTTAGATGAGATCGTGGATATTCATATCGTGAGAACACCTTTTGAAGAAGATCAGGATTTCTTCGCTACGCATGAGACGATACTTAAGGGTGGTAATAATAATGGATTACGACGAAATACCAGACAGTATCTGAATATGTCGAAGCCTATGAGTGAATTGTTGAATTATCAGAATTCTTTATTATAGGATCATGAGATTTACCTCTCATAGAAGATGAAGGGGTATTAGTCAGTTGGCTTTTGCGACTAATATCCCTTCATCTTTTTTATTCTTAATTATTTTTCTTTGGAAAATGCCAGATATCCTGCTCCAATCAACCCTGAATCTTCATTCAAAGTAGATTTTCGAACCTTCACATATGGCTTCATTACTCCATATACTTTTTCTTTTACTAAATTCTCTACTTCTTCAACAAATCCTTCAATTTTAAGGGCCACTGATCCGCCTAAGATGACAATATCCGGATCAGCATAACCATAGATCAGTGCGATAAAATTGGCAAGATAGTTTTTTGCATCTTTCATAATTTCGGATGCCTCTTTATTTCCTTTCATTGCCAGATCATTGACTTCGCCTGCATGATTTACTACAAGCCCTGCTCTTTTGGCTCTTTCTGTAATCGCTGTTCCACTGCTGATTGCTTCAATTCCACCTGGAAGAATATTTCCAATTTGAGGCCCATCCTGCATCATGATACTGTTTGCTACTTCATTTGCAAAACCATGTGCACCTAAATATATCTTTTTATCCATAACCAATCCTGCACCAAGACCTGTAGATACTGTGAAGTACTGCACAATTTTGCAGTCTTTTCCTTCACCAACAACTGCTTCCGCAAGTCCTGCCAGATTCGCATCATTATCTAAGTACACTGGTTTCCCAGTTTTTTCACTTAGCACTTTTGATATCTCCAGATTGTGCCATTTGCCATTAAGATTTGGTGGAGTCAGTACCTTTCCATTGATTAAGTCAAGCGGTCCCGGGCAAGACATTCCAATCCCTGTAATGTCTTTATCAAAAGCTTTTACAATATCACTTATTTTATTAAGTGTGATCTCTGGTTCTTTATTATCGGTAGAAAACTGCTCCCTGCTGACAATATTTAATTCCTCATCAATCAAGGCCACTCTTGTATTCGTACCTCCGATATCGATCGCTACTGCATATTTCATTTATTTTACCCATATTGTCACAAACTTGCAATGTGACAATTCCTTTACTGAAATTGTATTATTTTCAACCTTGATCTCTTCTGTCTTTTCTTCTTTCAGGTTTGTATAATATGCTTCTTTGATGTCAAAATTGAACTTAATCTTATCATCTAAATCCTTATGATCTTTTCCATTGTAAAGACGAATGATATATCCATCATCTTCTTCTGCCTTCTTCACAGCTGATACCACAAGATTTCCTTCTGTTTCGAATAAACTATGGATTTTGGCATTTTGTCCTTCAATTTCTCTCTGTGAGAAAATAAGTCTTCCATTTAAAAATTCTGCATATGTGTAGACTTCCAAGTTTGTATTAATACTGTTTTGCCAGTGTATCAATATCACTATCGTTGATATCTCCTGCATAGCTTGTGAATCCAAAATTAAATTCCATCTCTTTTAATAACTGTGCTGCTGGTGTTTCAATGATTCTCTCACCACTGGCACGGCCTTGGACGATATATAAGATTTTCTTTTCCCATAAATCCATAGGTTCTAAATAATGTCAGTCTTATCTTACTGTCATCTAATACTTCATATTCACGCACTCCCTGTGGAATCACTGCGATACCTGTTTTGCCATCGGTAAGTGATACATAAGACTGTGTTGGTTCAATGCTGATTGGTGGTTCCTGCCATGTAGACTGGTCATTTGCCCAGTTTGCAAGTTCCTGGATTCCTGCTTTCTTTTCTGTCTTATTATTCATGGATTCCATGTACAGCTTCATTTCTTTTTCATAATAGTTTGGACGTTTGATCAATCCAAACTGCTGGTCTGCATAATTAAATGCTGAAACGATCTGGCTGTCAAATAATACACATAATCTGTGGGATAATCCTTTATTATCAACTTTTACATTAAAATCAATGACTTTTGAATCTTTTCTAAGTGCAACTGTCATATCAACCAGCATTGTTACACTTACTTTTCCTTCTGCTCTCTCATCAAGATCTGCTGGAACTACCATATCAAAATGAATCTCTGCCTGATCATAAATATCACTTCCGCTAATCTTAACAGTACATTTTGATTCATTTGAAAATACTTCCATGTCTTTTCTTGGTGGTGAATAGTTAAAGCTGTCTCCATCATCACCATTTTCTACTAAGATTCCCTGATTTTTGTACGTCACATTATTTGCTTTATCTACGATTGTAAGAGAACCATTCTCTTCAACTTCAATTGTATAATATTTATTTTCAAGAACTTTTTTGTCTGCTGTTTCCTTATGACTGTCTTTTTGGGTATCAATACTATACTGCACGTATCCTAATGCTGGCACATCATTTGCCTTGATTGCCATTGTGACTTCAAGGACCTGATCTGGTACATAAAATTTTCTGGATGGATCAAGCATGATCGTCTGTGATAAAACATAATCTGTTAAATCTCTTGATTTAATGATGGTATAATCTACATCATTTCCCTTTTCATCGATAATTGCAAATTTGCCTCCAGGAACATAAGTCTTAACGATTACTGTATCTTTGCGTTTCTGTGGCAATGTATTGATGGCTGTAAATGTCATATCTGCATCATTTTTAACATTTGTCGCAATTAATCTTGAATGAAGCTCTACCAGATTCACAGCAATATCTCTTGCCTGTTTATATCTTACATACACATCTTCATTTGCCGTATCAGAAATACAGGAACCAATAGAATCATGTGCTGCATTTTCAAATAATAACTTCCAGATTTCTGCCACTGCTTCATGAGGATATTTCATTTCCTAAATTATAAGAAATCGTCAGTAATGGTTCCATTACGTTTGTAACGTAATTTTGAATCTGTGTATTCATAACTTTTAGATCTGAACGTGAGGAAAAGATTGACTTATGAATTCTCATATGTTTGGCGATCACTAATTCCCCTTGTACTTCTTCTAATTCTGGATTCTCACTTTTCACATCTTTGATATAGTCTTCAATACAACTGATCACATATTCATTTTCTGGATCTTTTTCATTTCTTTCCTTTACAAGCTGTGGAAGATTGGTTCTGACTGGTGCCTGATCAAATCCATTTGGGAAATAGATATGTCTTGTCGCACTGCGCCCTCCTGCTTTTTCAAGGCATTCTTTCTGCCAGAATTCTTCATTTTCTTCTGGTTCTTCTGGAATATTTCCACCAATGTAATATCCAAATGGAATCTGTGTTGTAAATACTACACTTCCATCATCACCACGCCAGTTATAGTCTGTATGTTTAACCATATCATCACTCACACCACGCCAGAACAGAGTATCTTCGATTCCAAATTGTCTGTAAATCTGTGGCATATTTCCTGATTGTCCAAAAGAATCCGGTACATAACCTACATTCATGTATTTTCCAAAGCTTTCGCATCTCTTCATTCCATAATACATATTTCTTACGATGCTTTCCCCGGAAATCACTAACTGGTCTGTCTGTGTATACCAAGGTCCTATCACTAATCTTCCATCATTTACAAGCTTTGAAATACGTTCCTTATCCTGTGGTCTCCATTTAATATAATCATCTAATAATGATCCCTGTGCATCTACCATAAAATATTTAAATTCAGGATCATTTTCTAATGTATTAAGAACATCTCCTAAATCTTTCATAAGATATACTTTGGATCTTGAAGTTGTAAAATACCATTCTCTATCCCAATGTGAATGTGGTATTACGTGTATTTTTCTTTTCATTCTGATTCCTTTCTTATTGTAAAATGGGCAGAGGCAAAAAACTTAGCCCCTGCCCATTTACTGAGTTATTTATTTGTTGTAAACTTATTTTCTATTTGATATCTTCGAAAGTGATTTCAATTTCATCAACATCAATATCTTCTGATTCACCTTCATCTCCTTCAGTGAAATCAACTACTAATGTAGCAAGTAATGCGATGATCAGTGCTCCTACAAGAATACCTACAAGGTAAGCCCAACCATTTGTAATTGAAACAAATCCATAAATTCCACCAACTGGAGGAATATCACCTTTTGCTCCTAAAAGTGAAATGACTGCTGTACCTACTGCTGCACCAAACATGTTAATTGGAATTAAGAACTGAGGTTTTACAAGTGTAAATGGAATTGCTCCTTCTGTAATTCCTACAAATCCCATTGCCCAGTTTGATTTTCCTGTTTCTCTAAATGCTTCTGAGAATCTATTCTTTCTGATAACTGTTGCGATTGCATATGCAAGTGGAGGCATACAGATTGCTGCATTGATAAATACGTTTGGCTGATAAATTCCTTCTGCCATTAATGCGTTTCCTGCCATCCATGCTGATTTATTGATTGGTCCACCCATATCACTGGCGATCATTGCTCCAAGAATTAATGCCATTACTAACTGTGAGCTCTGGTTCTGGCACATTGAACTGATCCATTTTACAAGCCATGTGTTAATTGCTGCAAGTGGTGTTGCAAGTATAACACCCATGATAACTGCTACTAATCCTGTCGCGATCAATGGGCAAACAACCAGTGGCATTACTGAATTCATTGATTCTGGTAATTTAATATGTTTTTTCGCCCATTTTACTGAATACCCAGCAATAAACGCTGCAATGACAGCACCTAAGAATCCTGCATATGTACTAGATGCAACTGCACCACCGATCAAACCTGCTCCAATTGCTGGTTTATCCGCAATACTGTAAGCAATGAATCCTGCTAATACTGTATTAACCATTCCAATACCAGTCCAACCAACGTTTTCAATCAGCTTCATGATATGCCAGATTCCTGTTCCATCTGCATATGGATCTAATGAAGTGATACCAAAACATAATGCGATCAGTTTTGGAATTGCAACTACTAAGGATGCTCCAATGATTAATGGAAGCATATATCCAATACCGGTCATCAAATGACCTTTTGCATCTTTTAAAAATTGTTTCATTTTAATCTCCTTTTTTCATTTGCCTTTATGTTACTAATTTATGTCACAGCTCTTATTTGCTGACTGCTGCAACACATTTTTTCAGTACTGCTTCAGGTGCTTTAATGCAAATATTGATATCTACACGGATAACTTTTTTATTTGCGAAACGTTCCATTCCTGTGATTTTCTGATCAGAAGCAATGATAACTAAATCTGCTGCCTGTGCTTCTTCGTCAGTAATTGTATTTACCTGTCCCATACTCCCCTGCTGTTCCATTTTTACGTCATATCCTAATGACTTTCCTGCTTTTTCTAATGCTTTTGCTGCCATTGGTGTGTGTGCAAGTCCTGCTGGACAAGCTGAAATTCCTACAATTTTCATATTAATTATTCTCCTTCATATTTTTTAGTATATATTCCTTTAAAACTGACTTATCTGTTGCAGATTTTACTTCATCTCTAAATTCATCTTCTAACAGATTCGTTGCCAATTGAGAAATCATCATTAAATGTTCATTTCCTGCTGCTTCTTTTGGAACGATCAATGCAAATGCATAATTTACTTTCGTGTCATCAAGCGTTCCCCAATCTAACTGATTTTTGCATTTTACAAAAAATACAGCTGTTTCTTTTGCATATTCTGTCTTTGCATGTGGAATTGCAAATCCATCCTGAAGTCCTGTTGTATATTCTTCTTCTCTTTTTAAGAAAGCATCCTTTAAACCTTCTTTGCTGTCTGTAATTCCAAATTCAAGTGCTTTTTCACTTATAAAATCGAGTAATTCTTCTTTCGACGCTGCGTCTACATCGAAGAAAATATATTCTTCTCTAATCATTGTTTTTCCTTTCTTGTTTTCTTCGTCATAAGCGTTTGCTTTGCTGTCATGGCTATATCATAGTGCATGGTTCTTCCAATTTCAATTCACGCAATTTCCATTTTAAACTGGCAATTTTTATAATCGTTTTTTGATATTTCCGTTTCAAGTTGGCAATTCTATACTATTTTTGTACGAGCTTTCCATTTCCAGTCGGAAATTTCTTGATTTGCCCTTTTCAATTAATTCATCTATACTAATGTTTGTAATTTTGATATAACATTTTGATTATTATACTTTTAACTAGGAGATACGATATATGTTTCAATACAAACGTTTAAACATGATGTTCCATCATATTAGTAAAAATGAATATACTCCCGTAAGTAATCTCCAATCATTACTTAATATTTCAGATCGAACGATCCGTAATGATATTCAGGAGATCAATTCTATATTATCTGCTTATGGAGCTATGGTTAAACTGAAAAGAAATTATGGATACTATATAGAAGTGAGTGATGATAAGAAATATTCAGAGTTCTTAAATACCTTTAAGCAACATGATAATAAACGAATGAATATTGATTCATCCACTGAACGTATTAAATATATCTTGAATGTATTATTATCTTCTGATGATTATATTTCATTAGAATGATCTTTCAGAAACTGTATTTATCTCTAAAAAATACTTTGAATAAATACATTAAGACAATTAAGGAAATTATCACTGGATATGACCTGGAATATATTACAAAGCCTAGTTTAGGTGTTAAAAATCATTGGTTCCGAGGAACAAATTCGAAAAATTATATGCCGAATATATTTTATCCTCTGATTTTTAATGAATATGTTACTTCTTTTACTGAAGAAGAACGTTCTATTTTTAATAAAATTGATCTGGATTGGCTGAAAAAGATGACGATCGAACAATTAAACAGTCATTTCATAAAAACAAGCGATTATAATATGAAAAATATTATCATCCACCTTGCATTGATGACGACTCGTGTTCTTATTAATCATTACATTCACTTATATAATCTGACTCCCGATGCATCCATTATGGGACTGGTCAATGGATTATGTAAAGAAATCGAAGATAAGTATGATATTGTCCTGTCACAGAGTGAGAAAAATTATATGTATCTTCAGTTGATTGCTAATACACATTTAGATACTACATATGTTGATGATGAAAATTTACACGACTCTATCAAGCAAATGCTTGAGATTATTTACACTGACTTTAACTTTGATCTGCGGCATGATGAAATTTTATATTCGGACTTATTCAGACATCTTAAGTCTATTTTTACCAGCAAACTTTATAATCTAGATAGTACGAATCCTTTACTTGAAACGATAAAGACAAACTATCCTTTAGAATACGAGATCACATTTACTGCGATTGCTAAAACATTTATTTTTGAACCTTATGTGTTAAAAGAAGACGACGTTGGATATGTTTCCGTTTATATCAGTGCCGCCATCGAAAGATGTTATCATAACTATCAGGAAAAGAAAAATGTAATTCTTGTATGCGGAAGCGGCTATGCAACTACCAGAATGCTTGAAACAAGACTAAAAAATTGTTTTTCCCTGATAAGATTCATATTGTAAAATGCTTATCTTACAATGAGTATTCAAATTATACGAAAAAGGATGTGGAAGGTGTTGATTTTGTTATCACAACGATTACTTTAGATAACAATCTTCTTCCTTCCATCATGGTAGATTTTGCATTAAATAATAAAGATGTAGAATTGATCAATCGTCATCTATCCAAACTGCTTCGCAATCAGTTGAATATGTTTGAACACTTTTTTGACAAAGATTTATTTTTGCATTTATCTGGTGATATCACTAAAGAAGATGTTATCAAAACAATGTATGAAAAAGCTCATGACAAGGGAATCGTTGATGAACGTTTCATTGATTCCGTACTGCAGCGTGAGGAGATTGGAGATACAAATATGAATGAAGTTTTTGCACTTCCTCACCCTATGGAATTATGTGCTACAGATACCAAAGTTGTCGTTGCTTTATTAGATACTCCGATTAAATGGAATGAAAGTAACAGTATCCAAATTGTATTTATGCTTGTTATAAAGCAAGGTGAAATGCAGGATTTTGAGCATTTGTATGATATTTTTATTGAAATTATCAATGATAATAAATTGGAACAAAAAATTATAGATTCCAGAACTTATGATGAATTTATTAATGTTCTTTATGATGGGATATCTATTGAGTGAATTTAGATTGCTTTGTAAAAAAAGATTCGATGATTTGTAATATCATCGAATCTTTCAGACTGTAGACAAAGTCCCGGTATTTGCCGGGACTTTTACTATGAGCACTGTCTTCTGGTATAATAGAATTATCAGAAAGGCGGTGTTTTTTATGATGACGAAAAATGCAGACAAGAAACGAGAA
>ENA-OQBV01001535-OQBV01001535.1-human-gut-metagenome-genome-assembly--contig:-NODE-1535-length-11232-cov-4.666276_pt1 | contig 11232 bp, 13 predicted proteins | sample MGYA00242750_ERZ504559 | MGnify/ENA primary metagenome ERZ504559 (study PRJEB26092, sample SAMD00036230) | human gut metagenome | host: Homo sapiens | study: EMG produced TPA metagenomics assembly of...
GCATCATCCAATACAGCCATTTCTGAACGGGCCAGCATGACTCTGGTAGCCGCCCGCAACGCATCGGAAGCACAAGTCAGTTCAATCATGAACCTGTTCAACGAAATGGGACGTTCGATGCTTATCGAAGAAAAATATTGCAGCGGCCACCTCACTGACTCCTGCGGCATTGCTTATGTATTGAAATATGTACAGGCAGCCATGCAGGCTGGAGTGGAAATGGGTATCAAGCCTCAGGATGCCATGAAGATGCTGGCTCAGACTCTCGAAGGAGCCGCCCAGCTGCTGCTTTCCAACGAACAGACGCATCCGGCACTGGAAATTGAAAAAGTGACGACTCCGGGAGGTATTACGATCAAGGGAGTAAACGAACTGGAGATGGCCGGATTCAGTGCTGCCGTTATCCGGGCACTCAAGGCCAGTGTATAAGTACGGCTCAGCAGAAAGCTTTCTTGGCCCACTTCATGCTGCCCCAGCGTTTGACGAAGATGAACGCACGGATGTTCTCATCAAGCAGGAAGGCACACCACATGCCGACCAGTCCCCATCCCCAGTGAATGCCGAACAGATAACTGAAACCGACTGATACGGTCCACTGTACTACCAGACCGACATAGAACGGATAGTTTACATCCCCGGCTGAACGCAGGGCATTGGTCGCATAAATGTTGACGGCACGTCCGATCTCGACCACAACATCGACAATCATCACGGTAACACCCATGCGGATAATTTCCGGATTATCGGTCAGCAGACTGAAGATGGTATGCCCTAAGGCGGCCCATATACATGAAAGAATCAGTGAAACCAGAATGGAAAGGCGCATCACATATTTGCCGAGCAGATAGGCAGCACGTACTTTACGCTGGCCTACCAGATGGCCGATAGTGATGGCGCCTCCCTGTGCCATGGCTATGGCGAACAAATAAACGAACATCACGATATTCACTGTATAGGTGCGTGTGGCAAGCGCATTGTTGCCAAGCATATTGATCAGATAAGTAATCACCACCTGCGAGAAGCTATACGACATGTTCTCGCCCGCTGAAGGAAGTCCCACTTTCAGCAGATTCTTCAGTTCCTTCCACGGGAAAGGCCGGAAATAACGTACCGGGAAACTGGGGATGTGCTTGCGGAAAAGAATCACAAAGAGCACTACCATACTGACTCCGCGTGCAATGGAAGTGGAAATCGCCGCTCCTTCCGCACCGAGGGCAGGCAAACCGAACTTACCGAAAATCAGGGTGTAATTGCCGATGATGTTCATCACATTGACCAACACCGTGACCAGCATCGGATAAATAGCCTTGTTGGCACTCCGCAGGGAAGCGGAAACTGTCAGTGAAAGTGCCTGGAAAAAGGCAAAGGCTCCCACAATCTGCATATAGCCGACTCCGTATTTCAACAGTTCGGGACGCAATCCCATCCAGCCAAGCAAAGTTTCCGCACCGAAATGCAGAATGGCACTGACCAGCAGACCGACCGCCAGATTCAGGCAAAGGGAAACACCGACTACCTGAACCATCTTCTGACGCAGGCCGGCTCCCAGATACTGGGAACACAGAACCGAAGTTCCGATATTAATGACCTCGAACACCAGGAATGCGAACATCACAATCTGGTTCACTACCCCTACGGCAGCAACGCTTTCGTCTGAATACTGGCTCAGCATGACGGTATCTACCGCCCCCAGCATCATGATCAATAATGTTTCGATAAAGATGGGAATCACCAGTCCGGTCAGTCCCTTGCGAATAATTGGTTTGTTGAATAGCCTGTTCCACGAATCCTTTCCTCATTTCCGGCTGCAAAGTTACTGCTTTTCCGGCGGTGAAAGGATTGACCTACATCAAGAGTTCTCTCCGTTTTCGCTCAGATTAGGTTCTACATGGCTGCAAATCTCCTCCAGCGGAATACCCAGCAGATGAATCTGCCGGAACATGTCGGGCAGTTCGTCCTGCAGAAAAAGACTGACGACGGAGGCCCGGGACAAATCCGCATCACGGGGCTCCCGGGACTCACAAAAATAACCGATTCCACGACTTGTTGTAAAATGATTTCCTGTCCCTGCAGATAATCATAGGAACGGACAACCGTATTGGCATTGACCTCTACCATTGCGGCATATTCCCGAACAGAAGGGACACGCCCTTCTTCGGGATATACCATCCGGAGTATCTCATCCATGATCCGGTCGGCTATCTGTAAATAAATAGATTTGCTTTCCTTGAACTTCATACTCCCAGCCATTTACGTCGTATAACCTGTGAACGGGTGAAAAGCCAGTAAGACAGCCACCAGTTGAAAATTGTCAGTGAACCGAAAAACAGGATACCCGCCGTGATCAGTCCATTAACTGTTGCCGAAGTTTCTTCGAAGTTTTCACTCATCCACTGGAAAAAGCGTTCCATCATTCCCGCTTCAACCAGTCTGGCAAATATAACCCCGCCTATCAGATTGACTGCAATGATTACTCCCAGAGTCTTCATGAACGGATGCTTGTACCAGCGGCTTCCGCCAAGAACAAACAGAGAGTGGTTCCATAAAAGAAAAATGAATCCAAGCAATTGCATCAGGGTTGTGTTATAATAGACACATTCATTATTGACAGAAGCACGCCCCGCAAAAGTCATCATCTCGGCCATTTCTGCCAGCATCGATTGATTGAACTCGGCAGGAAAGCCGGAAGAGCGGCTGCAACAGATAGCGTGACAATTCCAGTGCCAGCAGGGCAACAAATACCTGAATCGAAAGAATACTGTAACAATCACGAAGCGGGAAAGAAATTTTTTCAAACATCGTGGCCGGAAGCAGCAGGTATGAGATACGCTTCTCCTTGCTGTTCATGCAGATCATGATGCGGGAAGCATAAAATATGAAGAAAAAACTGGTTACCAGAAGAACGACTCCCAGCATATTGTTGCAGAACTGATGAAAGCTGTATGCGGAAGGATTCCACAACCATCCCAGCATAGGGATGAGGAAAGCGGCATAAATACCCAACAAACCAAAAAGGGAGTTTTTCCAGTTTTCAGCTATATCGAGCTTCAACAGATTCATGAAGCGTGTGAAATTAAAATTCATAGTCATTATCTTGCGTGTTTTTATTCAGTAAATATCTTTTGTATTTTCTCACTCTCTGTCAGCAGGGCGTTAAACAACAGTTCCAGGTTCAACGGGCTTTCTTCTCCATAACGATTCGGCAGGATGACGCTGTTTCCGTGAACTGAAGGCTGCACATAAAGAGCATCGTCCGTCGGATCACTCATTCCCTGTTCGGCAAAAAACAGCTTGTCGGTAATACGGACCACAGACTCGTCAAGCAATACCTGACTGCCGTCGATCACGATTACATGGTCCAGCAGGCGGTCAATGTCTCTTACCTGATGGGTAGAAATCACGACAGACTTTTCTTCACTCATTCCCGATGCCAGAACTTTCCGGAACTGGCTCTTGGACGGAATATCCAGTCCGTTGGTCGGCTCATCCATCAGCAGCAGCGAAGTGTTGGCTGCCAGTGCAAAACACATATAGGCTTTTTTCTTCTGCCCCATGGACAACTCTCCCAGATGAATGTCTTCATTCAGACCGAAATCTTCCAGACAGTTCCGCAGAATCTCCCGGCTGAAGCGAGGATAAAAGGAAGCGTTCAGCCTGACAAACTGATTCAGACTGAGATTAGGCAGTGTGAATTCTTCCGGCACCAGATACATATCGGCCAGAGACTGGGGTAAGCGTTTCTGTACATCTACCCCTCTGAAATAAAGGTGTCCGGCCTGAGGGCGTAACAGTCCGCTCAGCAGATACAACAGGGTAGATTTTCCTGTACCGTTCTTGCCCAAAAGGCCGATTACCTTTCCGGCTTCCATCTCCAGGGAGAAGTCCTGGAAGACGGAAGCTCTCTTTCCATACTTGAAGGTTAACCCTTCGATCTTTATCATTGACGTGTTCATGTTGTGACTGTTTATAGTTATTTAGTGTATTAGTTTAATAGTACACCGCAAATGTAAGTATTGTTTTTGAAATAACAAGAGGTATTTCAAAATTTAACAACCATTAAGAATCAAAAAAGGGATATTAGCAAACAGGAGCATGGATCTGTCTGAACGACGATTCACATGCTCCTGCCAAAAAGGAAAGTATTGTTTCAGGCTAAAGAACACCGCGCATACGGTCTTCGAATGCAGACAAGGCTGCCTTGGCACCTTCTCCCATGGAGATAATAATCTGTTTGTAAGCCACATCGGAAACATCTCCTGCCGCATAAATACCCGGAACAGAAGTACGGCCATTCTTGTCGGTCACGATTTCTCCCGGACGGTTTGTTTCCAGCACTTCTTTAAACAGATGACTGTTTGGAGTCAGGCCAATCTGTACAAAAATCCCATCCAGTGAAAGCTCTTCTTCAGCTCCGCTTTCCCGGTCTTTCACTCGCAAGGCTGTCACCTTTTCTCCGTCACCCATCACTTCCAGGCTCTGGCGGCTGGTGAATACCTCCACATTACTCAAAGAACGGAGTTTTTCCTGAAGAACGGTATCTGCCTTCAGCGTATCGAGAAACTCCAGCACAGTAACCTTCGAACAGATTCCTGCCAGATCAATGGCGGCTTCTACACCGGAATTGCCTCCGCCAATGACGGCCACATGTTTTCCTTTATAGAAAGGTCCATCACAATGTGGACAGAAAGCAACACCACGACCGGTATACTCGGCTTCACCGGGTATGCCCAGTTTACGCCAGGATGCACCGGTTGCAACAATCAAAGCCGGCGCACGGAATATTTCGCCTCCCTTCACCCGCAAGACCTTTTCCTGACCTTCCAACATGAATGATTCAATCTGCCGGTTGTCGAAAACAGCAATCTGATAAGCATACAAATGCTTTCTCAAATCACCGGCCAGGGCTTGTCCTGTAGTATAAGGAACAGAAATCAGATTTTCAATGCCAACAGTTTCATTGACTTGTCCGCCGATTCTTCCTGCCACTATCGCCACCTTCAATCCTTTACGGGCCGAATAGACAGCTGCAGCAGTTCCGGCCGGTCCGCCTCCGGCAACCAGAATATCAAAATGATGTTCACTCGGAGTTACTTCCTGGGCACGCGTTCCAGCCTTGGCTTCCAGTTTGTCCAGCAATTCTCCCAGCGTACTGCGTCCGACGTGCAACAGTTCTCCACCAACAAAGACTGCCGGAACCGCCTGAATCTTGAAGCGCTGAGTCTCTTCCTGAAACAAAGCTCCGTCTACAGCCACATGGGTGATCTGCGGATTGAACAGTGCCATGACATTCAAAGCCTGCACAACATCCGGACAATTGGTACACGTCAGTGACATGTAAGTTGTTATTTCGAGTGGTCCCTGCAAAGCCTCAATACGACGGGCAATTGCCGCATCCGGAAGATTCTTTCCTTTTCCGTCTGCATTCAGAACAGCCAGCAGCAAAGAACTGAATTCATGCCCATTCGGAACTGCCCGGAAGCAGATACCCGTATCCGCACCATTCTTCAGCAAACGGAACTCCAGTCCGCTGCCTTCCCTTACACGACAGGAAAGGCGGGAGGAGCAAGAGGCTGTCTCTTCCAGAAGTTCGATCAGCTCTGCATACGACTCATGATCCTGACAGACAGAAACATCGAAAACATAATCCGCATCCAGCTGTCCCAGCAGGCTTCGCAACTGTTCTTTCAAAGATACGTCCAGCATATTTCCTCCTTTCCAATCAGATTTTTCCGACCAGATCAATACTTGGTTTCAAAGTCTCAGCCCCTTTCTTCCATTTGGCCGGACATACCTCACCATCATGAGCCGCTACAAACTGAGCAGCTTCCACCTTGCGCAAAAGCTCATCTGCATTACGGCCGATACTGTTATCCTGAATTTCTACCAGTTTGATCAAACCTTCCGGATTAACCACAAAGGTTCCCCGATACGCCATTCCGTCTTCTTCGATCATTACTCCAAAGGCACGTGACAAAGCCCCGGTGGGATCTGCCAGCATCGGATACTGGATCTTACGAATACTTTCGGAAGCGTCATGCCAGGCTTTATGCACAAAATGAGAGTCTGTGCTGACAGAATATACTTCTACTCCCATTGCCTTGAACTGCTCGTACTTTTCGGCCATATCAACTAATTCGGTCGGGCAGACAAATGTAAAATCGGCCGGATAAAAGAAGAACACAGCCCACTTGCCTTTCAGATCTTCATTAGACACTGTGACAAACTTGCCATTGTGAAACGCCTGTACTTTAAACTCGGGAATTCTTGAATTAATAATTGATGTCATATAAACTACTTTTTAAATTAATATCTTGTTTTAAATTTGTAATTATTACAATGCAAAGATACGGGCTGGAGGAAAAGCAGTCAATACCTAAATCTAGGTATTCTGAAATAATTAGCAGGGAAGTATCCGAGTTTCACAATTAAATATGTACCTTTGGCGCATAAGAAATTAATACCATGAATAACTCACAATCAACTCATCAAACTCAGAAAAGGAATCCGATCACCTGGGTTCCTACAGCCTATTTTGCTATGGGGCTTCCATTTGTCGTATTAAATATGGTGACAGTACTTATGTTTAAAGGGTTAGAAGTAGAAGACAAACTGATTACTTTCTGGACTTCGCTGATTCTTCTTCCCTGGACTCTGAAACCTCTATGGAGCCCGTTCCTGGAGCTGTTCAAAACTAAAAAATTCTTTGTCATAGCTACTCAGCTGATTACAGGCATCACATTCGGACTTGTAGCCTTTGCATTAAATCTTCCTCACTTTTTCAGCATTACCATTGCCCTACTGGCCATTGTCGCATTCAGCGGTGCTACCCATGATATCGCATGCGATGGCGTATACATGGGGGAACTGTCCAATGCCGACCAGTCTAAATATATCGGCTGGCAGGGAGCTTTCTATAACATTGCCAAAATTGTTGCAACAGGAGGACTGGTCTACCTGGCAGGAATCCTGATCGAAAAATCCACAAGTCAGGGAGACAGTCTATATGATGCAAACCAACATGCCTGGATGATCATTATGGCCATTCTGAGTGCTGTAATGGTTTTATTAGGTATTTATCATATCTTTATGCTTCCGTCAGGAGGAAAACGGGCCGCAGTTGAGGTACATCGGACGGGAAAGCAGGTCATGGTAGAACTGGGAGAAGTTTTAATCGACTTTTTCCGGAAAAGACATATTGTCTATTACATCTGCTTCATCATTCTCTACCGCTTTGCTGAAGGTTTTGTCATGAAAATCGTTCCGCTGTTCCTCAAGACCGAACGGGAAATGGGAGGTCTGGGACTAAGCGAAAAAGAGATCGGGCTATATTATGGCAGCTATGGTGCGGCAGCTTTTGTGTTAGGTTCTTTACTGGCCGGATATTATATTTCATCCCGGGGATTGAAAAAAACGCTTTTCACATTATGCGGCATCTTCAATCTTCCATTTCTGGTCTATACTTTATTTGCCATCTTCCAACCGACCAATGGTTTGCTTATCTGCAGCGGTATCATCTTTGAATATTTCGGATATGGTTTCGGATTTGTCGGACTTACCTTATTTATGATGCAACAAATTGCCCCCGGAAAACATCAGATGGCGCACTACGCTTTTGCTTCTGGCATCATGAACCTGGGAGTGATGATTCCGGGAATGCTCAGCGGATGGGTATGCGAATTGTTTGAGGAATGGTTTAATAAGCCCAGCGGCTATGAACCATTCTTTATCTTTGTACTGATTGCTACGATACCTGCCTTCTTAATCACTTACTTTGTCCCATTCAAGTATAATCAGGACGGTACTTTAATAGAAGGAGAAAAGGAATAATCACTTAAAGAAGATTCTATTTAATCACTAAAAAACTTTATGATATGACTGAAAAAATAAACATGCCTTGGGAAGAACGTCCGGCAGGATGTACGGATGTGATGTGGCGATACTCTCAGAATCCGGTAATCGGACGTTATCATATTCCTTCTTCCAACAGTATTTTCAACAGTGCTGTCGTTCCTTTCAAAGATGGTTTTGCCGGTGTGTTCCGTTGTGATAATAAGGCGGTACAGATGAACATCTTTGCCGGATTCAGCAAAGACGGTATTCACTGGGAAATCAATCATGAACCGATTCAGTTTAAAGCCGGCAATACGGATATGATTGAATCTGAATATAAATATGATCCGCGTGTAACCTGGATAGAAGACCGTTACTGGATCACCTGGTGTAATGGTTATCATGGACCTACCATTGGTATCGGCTATACCTTCGACTTCAAGGAATTCTTCCAATGCGAAAACGCATTCCTGCCTTTCAACCGGAACGGAGTTTTATTTCCTCAGAAAATCAACGGAAAATATGCCATGTTAAGTCGCCCAAGCGACAACGGACATACTCCGTTTGGAGATATCTACATCAGCTACAGCCCGGATATGAAATATTGGGGAGAGCATCGTTGTGTAATGAAAGTAACGCCTTTCCCGGAAAGTGCATGGCAATGTACAAAGATCGGAGCCGGTTCTGTTCCTTTCCTGACAGAAGCCGGATGGTTAATGTTTTATCATGGAGTGATTACAACCTGCAACGGTTTCCGTTACTCCATGGGGGCAGCAATTCTGGACAAAGAGAATCCAGAAAAGGTTCTATACCGTACCCGTGACTATCTGTTAGCACCGGCTGCACCTTATGAATTGCAGGGAGATGTACCGAACGTGGTATTCCCTTGTGCCGCACTACAAGACGGGAAACGTGTTGCTGTATATTATGGTGCTGCAGACACGGTAGTAGGAATGGCTTTCGGCTACATCGATGAGATCATTGATTATGTCAAACACACATCAATTCTCTGATTTTTATTTTAAGACATTCTAATAATAAGGAAGGCTGTAACAAATAACCAGGGTTATTGTACAGCCTTCCTTTGTATCATATATCTTGCTATTCCGGGAATTACTAAGCAAATCTATTAGAGATACATCTATGGAACCAAATGGCTGCTCTGAATTATATCAATCAAGATAGGCTTCATTCCTCCAACAAAGCATTCAACCGCAATAACCATCAGGATAAGTCCCATTAGGCGCATCATCACATTGTTTCCCGTCTCACCCAAAATTTTGACCAACCGCGTGGAAGCACGCAATATGAAAAAGGTAATCAGATAAATAAAGGCAATCATTCCTATAAGAACTCCTTTCATCTGAATGGTGTGGGCATCCTGCATCAGCACAATGGCATTGGCTATGGCACCAGGACCACAAAGCATCGGAATTCCAAGAGGAGTAATGGAAATATCATCGGCATAAGTCTTGATTTCCTCGTCTTTCAGCTTCATTGGGGTATAACGGGCTTGCAGCATATCGAAGCCAATCTTAAAGATAATAACTCCACCGGCAATACGGAAACCATTGGTAGAGATACCGAAGAACTTAAAGAGGAACTGTCCCGCAAACGTAAAAACCATAATCGTAATAAAGGCAACCAAAGTGGCGCGCGATACTACCGACTGCCGTTCACGGTCTGTCATTCCATGCGTCATGGTCAAAAACACCGGCATGGTGCCGAGAGGGTTTGTCAACGTAAAGAAGGGAGGTAAAACAAAGTAAAGCGAAAGGTAAGATTGTGTCCATAGCTGTATAATATACGTTTCTGCAGACAAAAGTACAACTAAAAATTTCAATGTCACAAATCTGCATCAATTCTTTCAGATTACTGATATGATAAGTCGGTTGGAAAGGCAGTTCTTCCTTCCCTGTTACATTATAAAACACTTGGTGCATGCCCACTCCTTTGGCTCCTGCCACATCATTCTCCCAACTATCGCCTATCATCAAAGAATCACGCACTTCGGATTGTGTGGCAGAAAGTGCAAAATGAAAGATTTCGGGCCAGGGCTTCAAGACACCGATGTCATCAGAGAGAACAATCTTCTTAAAAAAGCGGTCGATACCCGCCGAACGCATCTTATGACATTGCAGTTCTTGGAAACCATTGGAAAGGATATAGAGGTTATATTTTCCCCGCCAAATATTCCAGCACCTCATAAGCATGCGGCATCAGCCGATTTTTTGTGGGAATGACCGAAAAGAAATCATCAGAAAAAGCCTCAGCCAAAGCAACATCCCTCGCCCCTACTGCCTCCAGAGGATATAGGAAACGCTGGCGGTTCAACTCTTCCTTACTGACCTGCCCTCTACCGTATTCTTCCCACAGCTCTGTATTACGATGCTGATAAAGAGTATAGAAATGCAGGAAAGAGCGAAAGAAACGACCATAGTCATACTTGTGATACATTTCTTCGAATGTATCACGTGCATTAAGGGAAAATGCACAAAGCGTATCGTCCAGATCAAAAAAGAGGTTTTTATATTGAGATGCCATTACTTAAAGGAAAGGTATATATAAAAATAGACGCAGATTATCAATTCCAATAACCTGCGTCCGTTCTGTATCAATCTTATAACAGTGTTATTTTACTTGGATTACCAAATACTTGGACACACTCCAGAAGTCTTTCGGATTTGTAATCTTCAAAGTCAGCTGTCCTTTATCATCTTTCTCCAACGCATAAGAGCCAGCAGGATGAGTGGTCAAGATATCAGCATCTTTGGAGTATAGTTTAATCTCTTTTGTCGTACGGATATCCACTTGTGTAAAGTAGTCCTTGTTGATATCAGAATCTTTCAGCACCTGGCCTTTTTTGAAAAGCCCGGTATTTGTCAATATCTTCTGGTCTTTCAGCTCCTTCTTTGTGCCAAACACAAACCAAGCTGTGTTAAGTGCCTTATCTTGCTCGGCAACGGTTTTGGCCTTCGCCTCATTTTCGGCAGTCAATTCCTCCTTCTCACTAGACAAGCCGGTCACGGCAGCATCCAGTTCCTGGATACGGATATTCTTGGAAGCCAGCTCAGCCTGCAATTCTTCAATACGCTGGGTCTTTGCCACCAACTCCTGAGTCAAAGATTCTACAGCTCTCTTCAACTGAACAGAGTTGTTTTTGCTGTTCTTCAACATAGATTGCAGTTTGGCAATCTGCTCCTTGTTCTCTTCCATCTGTTTACGGAAAATTCAATGTCCGACGCAATCTGCTGCTTGGCATTCAAAGAGCCTTCTGCCACAGCGCCACGTTGCAAATCCACACGGCTCTCCGCCGCATTAATCTGGCGGAATCCCTCTGAAATATCATTGAAAAGTACCCATCATCTCGTCTAATTCAGCATTACGCTGAGTCAGTTCCAT
>ENA-OQBV01001538-OQBV01001538.1-human-gut-metagenome-genome-assembly--contig:-NODE-1538-length-11223-cov-2.206831_pt1 | contig 11223 bp, 11 predicted proteins | sample MGYA00242750_ERZ504559 | MGnify/ENA primary metagenome ERZ504559 (study PRJEB26092, sample SAMD00036230) | human gut metagenome | host: Homo sapiens | study: EMG produced TPA metagenomics assembly of...
GAAATCGGTGCGTGAGTCCAGTCCCTCTTTCCTTGAACTGACAGCATAAAAAACCAGGTGCCAGATTTCCTCGCCATTCACCTTGTCCCACCCGCTCGCGGTTGAGCCAGATTTCGGTGTCGGCATCGAAGGCGGTAATATGTACGTCGGCCCATTGTCCTGACTGTTCCTGAAGGCCGTCCGAAGCCATGGAATCAGCCAAAACCTCATCCGGAAATCCAGACATTTCTATGGACTGTCCCAACTGTGGGAACGGACGCAATTCGATGCCATGCAAATCAACCACCTTGCGCTCAGCGTTCGCCAGCTCCAGCCACTGCTCGTAGTAGAGCGAATCACCCTGGTTGACGGTCAGGCGATATCGCCCGGGCATCAGACGGGAGGTTTCGACACGCTGCAGCCCCAACGAATCCCCGTCCAGACAGATACGCGCATCGGGCCAATCGGTTTCCACAGTCAGATAGGCGTAAAAGGGCTGCAATACGTAACGCTTCTCGAAACGGACAATATCTGTCAGTTCGATGGTATCATTCAAGGTCTGATAGAAGGGTGACTCAATACGGCAGACATGCCGGCCCAATGGTAAATAGAGAGAAAGATTTCCATCCAGAAGAGGATGGATAACGGTATCTACGTAAACGATGGCACGTTCGGGCACCGTCGAAATCAGCGCCCACTGCTTTTGCTGACGGAATTCTTTCTCCAGACTTTCAGTATGGAGATAAGCATGATAGTGCTTCTTTTTTTTCAGTACACCATTGGGCACCTTCCAGGCCAGTTGCCCGTAGACAGGATGCTTGATAATGAGGGAACCTGTACGGTGAGGCAGTGCCAAGGTAACCATTCCCTCTCCTTCGGTTGCGGCTACGGGCGCATCTTCCACGAAGAACTGAAAACCTTTTTCATTAGTAAAAAAGTCGAGCAGGGCTTGCCGTTTATCGGTCGTGAAAGATGCCTTGTGCAGAAACGGCTTCTTATAGCGTCCGAAATCTTCTACGTGCATCCGCTGTGCCATAACGGGAAAAACCGCCATGCACCATAGTATTATGATCCACCCATATCTCATGCGTACTGTTTCTGAAATCATACCTTGCAAACATACGGAAAAATACTGGAATAATCGTTCCTCTTCTTCGATTTTCTTTACGAAATATCGGTAATAACTATTCTTTTCTCCGTTTTATCCTCCATCGTTTCTGAATGGCTGCAACCGGTTAAATATAAAAAGAAAGCTTTTACACGTTTTCTGCCAAATATTGTCTCAATCATTTGGGGGCTTTCCCGAATATTTGCTACATTTGAACAGCCAAACAACAGAAATCATCTTGCAATGAAAGAAAACGACCCGATACCGACCTTAGCTCCACTTGGGGTGCGGACGTGTTTCCACTGCTTTCTGGTTCAAGCAGGAGCGGTTGGAACGAGCCAATGTCATGGTAGTGGGTTGTGGTGCTCTCGGCAACGAAGTACTGAATGAATTTGGCTCTATTTGGCGTCGGTCACTTGGTCCGTTGTAGACTTTGACACCATCGAACCATCAAACCTGACCCGTTCCATCCTCTTCAGCCAAGCAGACGCCGAAGCCCGTTCGCCCCAAGGCAACCGTAACGGCCAAACGTATCCGCGAAATCAACCCTTCCATTCAAGTTCTGCCTTTGGAGTGTGACATCTGCCACGATATCGGACTAGGCCTGCTACCGCCAGATGGATGTCGTTGTAGGTTGTGTAGACAACCGATGGGCACGCTACTGCCTGAACCGTCTTTGCATGCGGGTCGGTGTGCCCTGGGTAGACGGCGGCATAGACGGCCTGGAAGGCACAGCACGAGTATTTATGCCCGGCAAGAATTGCTACGCCTGCAACCTTGGTCCAGAAGCACTGAAAGACATGTCGTACCGATTTGTCATGCAGTGCATCCATCCAACGAAACGAACAGGCGAACCGTGTGCCGACTACACCTGTTATCGCCTCTATCATCGGTGCTGTAGAAGCACAGGAAGCCATCAAGCTGTTACATCCCGATGAACTGGCCAGTGGAGAACTAACCTCGCTATGCGGAAAGATGTTCTACTACGAAGGCCAACACCTGGCTGCACGTATCGCAGGCTTTACGGGTTACGATGAAGAATGCCCCGTGCATGAACAATGGGAGCCAATAGAAAAAGCAGACCTCACAACAGACAGCCCGATTGGTGAAGCACTGGACAATCTGGCCGGGCAATTGGGATGCAACGATGTGGAAATTATCCTTAGAGACCACTGTTTTGTGGACTACCTGACCATACGGAAAGACGACCGAGAAGTAACCGTCATGCTGCCAGACTACGCCATTGCACAATTTCTGGAAGAAGAACCTACATTACGTCACCTTCCTTTCCACGCCTTCTATCAACATGAGATAAAAGCTATTGACAGTCACTTCCCTTATCGGGATCTGACACTCTCTCAAATCGGTATTCCACCGTGGAGCATACTGCACGTGCGGACAGAAAACGGCAACCGTTATGTGGAACTGGCCGATGAACGAAATTACTCAACCTTCTTATTTCAAAGCAGACAGGTATGATGAACGATCCAAAACCATTTGACATCAGCGCGGAGTTCCTCTTGAATTACCTCTTCCCTGATCATACAGATCAGTGGCAAGCGGAATATGCCGGCGCATTCTATCGAAACTATAGTCCGGATATTCTGTCGTTCGAAGAGGACAGACAAACGGTACGTCTGTCTCGCGACGGTTTTCTCCGGTTGCTTCCCCAAGGAATTATTGCCCCCGACAATATCCTGAAAGGCAAGGGCTTCGAACAGAAATACGAACAGCTCAAAAAGAAAGAGGAACTTCTGAAAGATCTCTTTAAGCCTGTAGATACCCTGAACTTCAGATTCCGCCTTCACATCGAGAAAGAAACATCACAACTGTCGAGCGAAAAACTGGCCCTGCTGCTTAAATATTATTTCGACTACGAACTGGAAAGGAGAAAAACCCATACATCCGGAAAACAGCCCCACTGCTTCTCCTTGTCAGCCATTTGCGTGCTGACTTCAGCTTTTTACATACTCTGCTGAAATGCTTGTTTTGGTTGCCCTGTGGAGATGACGACCGGCCGATATACATGGGACGAAGGAAACGAATATTCGCAACCTGCCATCACCTTCCAGCTGATTGTCCCAGATCTTACAACAGAGACGTACAACCAGCTAAAACTGACCGTAGATCCGTTTGCCGATTTTATCCGCGAATGGTTCATTCCTTTCGACACGCATTGCGCCATTGTCATCAAACATCATAATCATCCCTTTGTTTTGGGAGATGCCCTGACACTGGATTATAATACAGAGACCCACGAACATTCATCAACCCAGCATATTGACACTAACAGGAACCCATTATGAACATTAACTCAAGAATAGACTGGAAAGCCGGCATGGCAATCTCCGCCCAAACTTTTCTGGAGCTGGACGAGAACCTGCGTCACAGACAACAAGCGGCAACCCGAGCCGTCAACGGAAATGAATTCGGCCTCATACCTTTCACTGAATTCATTACGCAAGGTGGCTTTGTCCGCAACAAACTGGAAATTGAGCACCTGTCCTGCATGGCCCTACTCCCCTCAGGGAAAATTCTGCACATTGACGAAAAAGTTGTAGTAACCATCCCGCTGGTATATGGAAACGAATACTACCTGGCCTGTAATTTCGGCGAAAAGGAACTGGAATTCGACGTAAAGGAAATACCCTTTGTACGACCGGAATACACATATGGCATCTATTCCCTGAGTGAGCTGGAGGGAACAGACTTCTTCCCGGTCATGAAGTTCAAAGTCAGCGACGGCATTTTTTCCATCGACGAATCTTACATTCCTCCTTGTCTATATCTATCGTCTGACAAACGCTTCCAACCATATGTGGAACAACTTACAAAGAAAGTCAGCTTACTGGCCGAACACCCAAATCTGGAGTCAGGAGAAGGGAAACGTGCTTTCCAGCGTTATGCCTTTCTGTTAAAAAGTTATGACACTCAAGGCCGGACACGCCCATTTATCCAGCTGACCTACGAAATAGTCCAGGCTGTAGACTTTTACATTGTCAGACCCAACACCGAAGCACCAGCAACCATCCCGGTTTATTCGGTATATGACATAGCCAACTGGCTGGATTGGCTGGACAGCTATCTGCATAACGCAGCAAACATTCTTGACAAAGTTGTTCTGGAAGACCATTCCATCAACTTTGACGAACTGAAAACACAGATCAAGGCGGAATTGTACGAACGATTGCGCCCTGAACTCCATGAACAGCTCTACACTGAACTCAAAGCCAAACTCTATGCTGAAATTTCCGAAGAACTGACTATCCGCCTGACTGACTATATCAATGGACAACTCAAAACCGAACTCCACAGCCTGTTGTCGGGAGAATTATCGGAAGAGCTGTACGAAAACCTGTACAAGAACCTGTATGAAAGCCTATACAATGCTCTATATGTACCAGTTGAAGAAGAGGAAGATGAATTTACACCACTAATTTAAAAAGTAAGTCATGAACGTTTTACTACCTTTGCAAGTAACAAATGGGCGTCTGGCCTACTCTCCCAATCCGTCAATGACCATCGACGCATTCATCGAACTGCTGCTGAGCACACCATGTGGAGGCTGTAGTGCAGACCCTGAGTTCGGATTCATATTCAATAATCTGAAATTCGAGATATTCAACGAAAAAGAAGGAGTCATTTATGACTCATCGCCACAAGACGACTCAACCTCAAGACTCTATGACAAAAAAGTTTCAGGGAACTCCAAAAACCTCAATACGTTTGCAGTAGATCTGAAAAAAGCCATCGAACAATACGAGAACAGACTGACTGAAGTTTCCGTTTCCATGACATACCTCAAAAGTCAAAAATTGATTCAAATCGTTGTTGAAGGCAGACTTGTGGAGACTAATGCTCCCTACAAGTACACGACCAGTATTAACCTGTGGAACTAATTTTCCTGAAGGGACTTCCAGACCATAATTTAAATAAGACAGAAATGAAACATACGATATTCAATACACGCCAAAGGGCAAAAGAAATTATCAAAGAAGCCATAGCCGTTTGGGAACAAAGTGCCAACAGTGAACACCTGGAAGGTATTGAGCAAGACCCGGTTTTTTCCCTGTTCCTGACAGCACTGGCATATCAGGCAAACGAAATTGACAACGAAATCGAGCAACTTAAGACCGAAATCCTTTATGAGCTTGAACAGATGCTTGTCCCCTATGAACGGACTCACGCACTTCCGGCAACGGCTGCCGTAGAAGTAACACCTAGTGAAAGCATTGTAACCCAGACGCTGGATCATCGAACAGTCTTCTCCCTTCAGGACACGCCGTTCACTTTTATTCCGCTTCTCAGTACACGTGTATTCAACAGCAAAATATCCTCAATAGTCCGTATGGACAACCGCCGCTGGAAAGTGGTTCTGCAATTCAAGGAACCAGTCAACAACCTGTCCGGTATGACCTTCCTGATTGGCAATCCTCATTTCCAGGATTTGAAAGTTTTTGCTAACGGACATCCGCTTCCACTCATCAAACCGTGGGATTACGCCGACCTGCCTTTGGACAGATGTTTCTCACTGGAGAACTTAATCTACAACCAATCGCCCATTTTCCAGCCACGCCACATCTGGTTTGACCTATTTGCCAGACAAAACGTACGGCTGTTTGCAATAGACACCTATAAGGCTCCGTCTGCCATGTCTCTACCGAACGAAAAGCTGGAGCTGGTTTTTGAATTCCTTTGGTACTGACGACCAGTTCCTGTTCGACAAGGAACTGTTATCCTTGAACTGCACCATTCTGGCCAATGCTTCCATCGCATCTGCCACCCTCTCGTCCAGTTCCCCCATTACACGCCTAAACGGGCCAAATAATTTTTTCCACCAACTGGCAATTCCTGCACTTGCTCCGACCTGAAGATACGCAAATGTTCAAAGAAGAACCCATTGAAATCCGCAAGATGACAGCCAGCCGTTTCAATCCAGAACATCTGGTCAAATTGGCCACTACGCTTATCAATCGCTTTTCCTCCGATTATTATGCCTTTCAAGGTATCGACTCCCTTCGAGAAGGCAACTTCATGGACAATTTCTACGTTCTGCTTAAAAAAGATGTCGGAAGGATTGGCCAAGAGCCCGAACATTTATACACCGAATCTCTATCTGATGCTCAAGAACGGCAATGGCTTCCATCCCAAAGACAAAAGTCTCCACATAGATTATCTGGTCACCAACGGTAGTACTGTCAATGGCTTGCTGAACAAGAAAAGCCAGTTCAATCTTCTGGCAAATGGATATTTCACAAGCGTCAAATTGGTAGCCGAACCAATGCCCGGTTTTGACGAAGTACAAAACATAGATGCAGAAACACACTTACACGCTATTACCTGACAACCAACGACCGAATTGTAACACCGGCTGATATCAAAATTTTATGTTATAACGAACTGGGTATCCGATTTGGCATTACGAACGACATGATAACAAGCATAAGAGTCAGAACCAGCCGCCGCACAGAACGCAACCATTGCGGACTGGAAACTCAGGTTTACATATCCCTGAAAAACGACCCTTACATCAAACGAAGTTTTCAGGAGAAAATACCGATGACAGAAATGTTGTTGCAAAAAATGATTGAAGTGAGAAGCACCAACATTCTTCCGGTTCAGGTCAGCATTGAGATCAACTAAGAAAGCAATCAGAAAAACTTCTGACAAACAGGACCGATGAAAACCTTTAATTTATTATTTTTGCAATCCAAACAAAAACATAACAATGGAAGATTTCTTTTTAGACATCGTATATAAAGACAAAAAAGTAAGGTTCCGCATCATGAACCCACAGGCTCCCTTAAGTACCCTGATGAATAATCTGCGTCATGCCATCGGAAAAGACGGACGGCTCATTTTCGACTTCCCATCCATAGACGCGACAGGTGCTCCCTTAGACTATTTTTTCGGAAAAGAAGATACTACGACTCATGAGACACGTGTGCTCAGACCGAGGATTGGGAAAACAGACCAGACATTGGCAGATTACAACGTCAACAATGGAGATACTGTTTTTTTAATTCCTGATCCTTTTCCCGGATAAATGATCATATACACTGACAGTATTCAACATGCGAACATATCCCATGAATTGGCAAGATTTTCTTCTCAGCATTTGAATGGAAGAAACCGGAGACTGCTCCATGAATGGAGCCAGCTGGATCGTGCCCTTGAGCAACGAGATACAATTGAGTATCAGATTATGAGGCGTAATGAACAAGGGTTACCCACTATGTATCTGATAACCTACCATATCCACTCCATTTGCGGTGTCGAACAACTTGAACGGCTGAATGAGCCCGGCATTGCCAATAAGCCTATTTTCGCTTCAACCTTTCTCATGCGCATCTACCTGCCAGAAAATTACCCCTGCGTGGATGCACCTGCCGAATTTTATTTCTTGACATATGATAAGGAAGGACAAACAATCCCCATCCGTGGCATCCCAACATCAGGTATTTCGGAAATTTCGCTGGGAGAGTATGTCTGAATAACCCTGACACCTATTCCAGTCTGGCCTGGTGCGTAGAACGTATCGGACACTATTTGACTTATGACCGCTATCATGCCATTCTAGAACCTCCCTACCCGGAAGATTTGAAAGTGGCAGAATGGGTGGTCAAACAAGGAGAGCCTCAAGGATGGATTTATTTCAATCAGTAACCTGCTTTAAAATAAGGCAATAGAACAATTGTTTTTCAATTTAAATTCGTATTTTTGCTCATAATATTTAAATGCTGAAAACATGAAATTCCCTGAATAATGTCATATAATATCCTTATCCTATTTTGCTTCAGCAGTAACCTGAAAGCACAAACGGTCAAGCAAATTGAAGTAGCTGGAAATGCTCCATACGTAGATCATATCTCACTTATGCCGGGAACAACCGACATGGACCTTCTGGTAAAAATCAGCTTCAATGAACCTAACAACAGACTAACGGTTAACCTGATATCCTATCGGAAACTTTTCGTTTTCCAAGACAACGTACGCTACTCACATGCCGTCCGTTTCCATAAACTCCATCCCAACAGACTACCTTACGTAGTGGAATCGGACGAAAAGGCAAAATACAAGATGGCGAAATCCCTGAGAAAATCAATCAAGCCCAAAAGGAAACACATCTTCAAGCACTGGATTGAATATGAAGGACTCCAGCCACAGCCTACTGAATACAAAATGGTGAACGACTACATTGAACAAACATTTGACATCCTTTATCAATCAGCCGACATATCTATCACTCTTAGAGATATACTCGTCATGAGTGAACAGGCAAGTCAAAAGAAGATTACATATGATCTCTTCTTTCAAACAGACTTGAACCGCAAATACAATATTTCCATCAAAAGAGATCCTTGCTTCGGAAAGGAAAAAGAGATACAGGCTGCAGCCACTCAAGTAAAAAACATCAAAGCGGGATATATCACACTTTATCAGAAATTCGGCGCGCACTCTAACTTGAATAATCCTGAGGGAGCAAAAATATTTAATGAGATGAAAGCGCTCCTACTGAAACAATATCCCAAAATGGAAGAGACAAGCACTTGTCCGGACATCCAGTCAAACATAGAAACTTATAACTGTTACGTGGATACTATCCAAAATATGCGGTGTGACTTCCAAATCATAAAAGAAAAACAGACTGCAATGCTTGGCCTCAGTGCCGATTATATTTTGACAACAGCCAGAAAAATTGACAACAACACCAACAAATGGCTGCTCAGTTCAGACAACATTGAAAAAAAAGACTTAGAAGTAGCGTGCAAGCAAGCCATAGACTTGATTGAAACACACGTAGGACGAGCAACAGTAATAAATAATGAGCAACAGGCTGCACTCGGCATATTCAACAAAGCGAAAACTTATTTCCGCCAAACCTGTCAAAAGAAATAAAGCGTATGAAAGAATTGAGACATCACATCCAACTGTTATTCTGTCTATGCCTTTGGATGGCTCTGCCTTTTACTCAAGTCAGAGGACAGAATACATCAAATGAGTTTGTTGAAGAAATGCATCTGTTGGAAATCGAAAACCGTATGCTCAATTTTTATCAGGAACTGAAAAATATTTCTGCCAAAATTGGACAATATACATCGGACGAACTCACTGAGGTTGACAAAAAAGTAACAGCAATTGACACGAAATGGAATACTTACTATCAAGCACAGCAAATAATAATTGCCGAAGACGACTCTCTCCTTCAAATCGCAGCCAATTACCAATTAGCCAAACAGAACCTGCTGGATTCTATTGCCCTGCAAAAACATATCTTCAAAAGCCAGAAGGATTTTGCTGAAGCTGAAACTTTTTTTCAGACGCAGGACAATACTTACTCTCAACTTTATGAAACGGCATTTGAATACTCGCTGGTAAAAACACTGGCTACCGAACTCGAAAAAATAAAAGGAAAAGAGCAGTTGTTGTTCGCAGAAGTTCAAAACCACTATGACATTGCCAAGAGCCTGTCAGAAGAGTTCAGCAACTTTCTCCCTCGTTTCCAGCCGATAGAAGAAAAGTACATCGAGCTTAAAAATATTTCTGAGAAAATACAGGTCTTGGAATACAAACCTTGGCTACAGAGAATAAAAGACTATCTATATAGCCTGGCTGCAGTAGCCATAATATTACTATTTCTCAACATGCTGCAAGCCAAACTGAAAGCACTCAAGCAAGCACGAGAGAACGCAAAGAAACTCCGTGAAATGATGGATAAAGACAATAATGACTATCCTACTATTTAATAAAACTCTAATCTGAAAATAACCAGTAACAATGAACAGCCATCACACCATATCGTTTCTATTAATATTGCTCCTAGCCTTATCGGGTTGCGAGCAATTTAACCCCAACAAAAAAGCATACAAAGAAAATTTGAACATCAATATCACAGATATAGAATTTGAGCCTGACTACAAACGCTTCCATCTGAATGTAGAGATAAACGACACCCTCACAGCACTGTTACTAAGTAGCAATGCCGACAGTATTCATTTCAAGACAGAAGAATTTCTGAAAGACAACAGCTACAATCTGAAAACCCAACCTCAACTGGAAAGTTACGAAAACCTCAGGCTGAAGGAAATTAAGGAACTAAAATTTGACGCACTTTTCCTGATTGACCTGACATTGGATTCCACAGCTGTCAATCAGCAATATCAGATTGTAAGGAACTTAACAAAGCTCTTTGATTTGGATCATCTTCATGTGTCCTTCATGAAAAATAACGAGGTGAGCCCAACCATGATTGCAACAGATTATGTCATGGACAATTACTTTAAATATGAACCAGGAGAAAAACACCTCTATCGTGCCATTTCTTCCAAAATAGAAGAATTCAAAAAAGATTCTTCTGAATATGTCGGGAAAGATAAAGAAAATCTATCCACAGACCTTCTTATGCCGGCACGAAAAATAATGTTTATTTTCTCTGATGGAAAGGTCTACAACCATAACCAACCTATTGATTCTAAACACTTCGAATTTGCAACACCAGATTGTCCAACAAATAGATACAACGCAAGCATTGCCCATCTTCTATTTCAATCTGGAAAAAGGAAACGAAGATAATGCTTTAAGGGAAAAACAAGATATTTTAGACAAACAGACAGACGAAGAATCCCAAAACTTCTTGACGGCCATTTGCCACAAAAGTGGAGGTAAATTCATCAACACCTCTACCCAGCAATTAAAATTAAACGACATACTACATTTGTTTAATAACAATTATATCAACTACACCTTCAATTATGTAAATCCCGATTATAGATTTACAGAGGAATGGAACGTAAACTTCAGATTACCTGCTACTCTGGTGACAGTTTAGTTGCTTCCGACTATATTCTCTACAATGTAGGAAGTATTTACAATCCTATCATCATAAATGGTTCAACAACACTTCAAACCATTCTTCAAGGCTGTTTCATTGGTATAATAACCATTCTCTTGCTTTATCTGATTTTTCAATTCATTTTGCCAGGTATCAACTATTGGTTATTCAAAAGAAATACGTAACCCGATATACTGGTAAAAATATGAGTTACAACGGAATGTTGATTGAACAATCCTGCTATTTCTGCAAAGCTCCCTTTGTAGAAGGCGACGAATCGTTGCAAAATGTCAACATGTACTTC
>ENA-OQBV01001542-OQBV01001542.1-human-gut-metagenome-genome-assembly--contig:-NODE-1542-length-11194-cov-8.150809_pt1 | contig 11194 bp, 12 predicted proteins | sample MGYA00242750_ERZ504559 | MGnify/ENA primary metagenome ERZ504559 (study PRJEB26092, sample SAMD00036230) | human gut metagenome | host: Homo sapiens | study: EMG produced TPA metagenomics assembly of...
GGAGTCTTTTACCCAGCCTTTTACCTGAACTCCTGTTTTCTTATCAAAGTAATATTTCTTACCCTTAAGTTCCAGCCAGCCTTTCTGTTTGGAACCGTCTTTGTTTATGTAATAGGTTTTCCCTTTCTGAGTGACAAATCCTGTTTTTGTTGCCGCGGATACACTAAAACAGCCCATTACAAAAACGGTCATCACAAAAAGGAGCAGATACTTTAACAATAGTTTCCCATGTTTCTTCATTCTTATTCCCCGTTTCCTCTCTCTTTTTATACGTATTGTTTTACGTTTTAATTGGGTTATTGTTGCATTTCTTTCTCAATCATTACAGATTTGTTACGTGGTATATTATATCGGATTCATATATTATTGTCAACTTGTGAAAAGCAACAATTCGCATCGAACTTAAGGTTATTGGTTACTGTGAACATAATGAACAATGATGAAACTGTAACACTTTTTGCGGTTCCACATATGATAGGATTGTAAAGAAAAAAAAACGGAGGATTTAATATGAGCGACTTAGCTGCTACAAATTGCGGATGTGAGGACAGAGGAGGATGCGGATGTGGCTGCGCTAATAACAGCGGATGCGGATGCGACAATGGCTGCGGATGTAATAACGGATGTGGATGTAACAGTGGATGGGGACTTTCAGGCGGAAATAATTCCTGCTGTAATATTCTCTGGATCATCATCCTTCTGTGCCTGTGCGGAAACAATAACTGCGGATGCAGCAATGGCTGCGGCGGATGTGGCAACGGTGACAACTGCTGGATTATTATCGTGCTGCTTCTGTTATGTGGAAACAATGGCTGTGGATGTGGCTGCTGACAATCATTTTCTGTTGGCAGGGGGATCTTTCCCTCTGCCTCTTTATGTTTTACAGGATTATAATTTCGTCCTTATTATTCATGCTACCTGATATTATCCTTATCTTTCATATTCCGGGAATTGATCCTGTCTGTTTTCTTTTCCGGGTGCACTGTCTGAGCACATTGTTTTTTCTTTTTCACACACTCCAGATCTATCTCATAAAAAGCATTTCCATTTATAATAAGCATTTCTTTCTTTTCTTCTGACTCTGATCCCATATCTGATTCTCCATTTTTTTGCAACTGCAAACGCATGATACCTGCAGCAATTCCATAAAATTTGAGGCAGCGTGCAGTAAAGCAGTCTCACAGTTACTTAAATTCTACTTTATTATATGTCAGAATCCTTCTCCCCGTCATATTCTGTTAATAAAAAACATAAAATGGAAGCAGATATTATGAATGAAGAGCAGATTTCACAGACTTTACTGGATCAGATGGTCAGTTCTGACCGCGGACAGATGATAAAAGCCGCCATTCCTTATCTTCCGCCAAAAGGACAGCAGATTTTCTCAGTCTATGAAAAAGCGGTTGAATTTATCAATACGGTTTCTGTTTTCAGCAAAAGAAGTTCCGGCAGCGATCTGTGTGCCATGAGCATGCCGGCCCAGAATCCGGTGGATATCGTCAATGATATCCGCAGCTTCTGTTATGGTCCCAGCAGGGATAAATTAGATCAGATGGTAAATATGATGGCTATGGTTCAGATGCTGCAGCTCATGAACCAGCCTGCAGATGGTGAAAAGGAGGATTCCCATGAATGATGACTGGCGCAACAACCCGAAGCTTGCAGGTATGGATCGTTCCAAGCTTGATATGCTTCAGAATCTGGCTTCCCAGGGAAGTTCAAAGGGTGCAAATGAGATGCTGCCTTTCCTGATGAGCGCAGCTGCTCAGGGAAAAAAAGGTGGTCTGAAATTTAATGCTGATGAGATTTCTGCGATCATTGAAGTGCTGAAGATGGGAAAATCTCCCGCAGAGACACAAAAACTTGATAAAGTGGTGAACCTTATGAAAATGATGCGGTGACCGAATTCTCACCTGTTACTGAATAATTATAAAAAGAGTACATTTGCGGAAAACATTTTTCAAACATGCTCTGGCGATGTTCCGCAATGTACTCTTGTATCTTCACATTTCTCTCTGACATAAAATTTTACGGCAAACTATTCAAACAGATGTCCGCAATTCAGACAGGACAGTTACCGGATTTTACTGTTTATTATATTTGCGTACCCTGTCGCAGATAAATGTCAGTGCCTGTGCAACTGCCTGGTCTCTGATACTTTTTCTGTCACCTTCGAAATGAAATTCTCTCACAGTTGTCTTTCCTGCACAGTAACATCCCATAAATACGGTTCCCACCGGTGTTTTCTCTGTTCCACCGCCCGGACCTGCAAGCCCTGTCACAGAAAGACAGATATCGGTTTTGGCTGCTTTTGCCCCGCCTTTTGCCATCTGTCCGGCACATTTGGCTGAGACAGCACCTTCTTTCTTCAGTGTACTCTTCTTTACTCCAAGACATTTTCTTTTGGCGCGGTTTGTATATGTGACATAACCACACATAAATACCTCCGAAGCTCCCGGTACATTTACGATGTCCGCTGCTACCGCACCGCCTGTACAGGACTCGGCAAGAGACAGTGTCATTTTCTTTTTTTTCAGGAGTCCTACAACTGTTTCTTCTAATGCTGTTTCCTCTAATGCTGATTCTTCTGATGCTTCCTTTTCTGAAGCCATATTTAAAGCCTTCTTTCTAATCCTGCATGGACAGAACACTCCTGTTCTGCCAGATATATGTGATCAGGGAAATAACGGTAAGTGCCAGAGAAAGCCAGATAAATATCTGTTCCAGAATATCAAACACTCCGCCCAGATCGATCAGCAGTAAAATGATCATGATCATCTGGGAAACCGTCTTGAATTTGCCCCAGTAGTTTGCCGCGATCACAACACCGTTCTCGGCTGCGATCAGACGGAATCCGCTGATAATAAATTCTCTTCCTATAATAATGATAACAAACCATGCCGGAAGCTTTTCCAGTTCAATAAAGCAGATCATTGCAGAACACACAAGCAGCTTGTCTGCAAGAGGATCCATGAATTTTCCAAAGTTTGTCACCAGATTGTATTTTCTGGCAAGCTTTCCGTCAAACCAATCGGTCACACTTGCAACAACAAAAATAGCAAGTGCTATATAGCGGTTTGCCTCACCGCCCAGATCTGTAAGCATAAACAGTACAAGAAACGGAACCAGAATCATTCTGGCTACTGTAAGTTTATTCGGTGTATTCATCTGCCAACTCTCCTATCAAATCATATTCCAGTGCACCGGTCACACGTACCTTTGCAAAATCTCCTGTCATCAGGAGTTCTCCTGTCTGCACAAAAATATAACCGTCGACCTTTGGTGCATCTCCGTAAGTTCTGCCAATGTATGCGCTCTCATCTGCAACTTTTCCCTCGATCATCACGAGAAGCTCCTGTCCGATACGGTCAGTTCCTTTATCATAGGAAATCTCCTGCTGAAGTTCCATGATCTCGTCACGTCTGGCCTCTTTGACTTCTTCCGCAACCTGATCAGGCATCGTTGCTGCAGGTGTATCTTCTTCCGGTGAGTAAGTAAATACTCCCAGACGGTCAAATTCCATCTCATCCACAAAGCTCATCAGCTCTTCGTGGTCTTCCTGTGTTTCCCCGGGGAATCCGGAGATCAGAGTGGTACGGAGCACGATGTCAGGAATCTCCCGGCGAAGCTTATTTACAATCTCCACCAGTTCTGCCTGTGTTGTCCTTCTTCCCATTCTCTTTAAGATACGGTCACTTGCATGCTGGATCGGAAGATCCAGATAATGGCAGATCTTCTTCTCCTCTTTCATGGTCTGGATCAGTTCATCATAAATTTCCTCCGGATAGCAGTAAAGCACGCGGATCCAGCGGATTCCTTTGATCTTGCATAACTCTTTCAGGAGGATATGAAGAGATTTCTTTCCATATATATCAGTTCCATATACGGTTGTCTCCTGTGCGACAAGGATCAGCTCTTTTACGCCTTCCTCTGCCATCTCCTTTGCCTGTGTTACCAGACGTTCCATCGGAACGCTTCGGAATTTACCGCGAAGTTTCGGGATGATACAGTAGGTGCAGTGTTTATCACAGCCTTCTGCTATCTTGAGGTATCCGAAATGTCCGCCTGTTGTGAGAACACGTTTGCCAAGCTTTTCCGGAAGATAATCAATATCTTTAAATTCCTGGAAATGCTTTCCTTCCATTGCTTCATGGATTGCCTTAAGGATGTCTCCGTAGGAAGTTGTGCCAAGTACCGCATCTACTTCCGGTACTTCCTCTATGATCTCATTCTTATAACGCTGTGCCATACATCCTGTGACAACCAGGACTTTACAGCTCCCGGATTTCTTGTATTCTGCCATCTCAAGGATGGTGTTGACGCTCTCTTCCTTTGCGTCATTGATAAAGCAGCAGGTGTTCACCACAATGGCCTCTGCTTCAGTTTCATCATCTACGATCTCGAACCCGTTACCTGTAAGAAGTCCAAGCATTTCTTCGGAATCTACAAGGTTCTTGTCACAGCCTAATGATACGAATAATAATTTCATAAATTCTCCTATAAGAATGTGCCTGAAAATATACCTCTGTAATTCTCAGACACATCCTTTTGTTTATCTATTGTGTTACCATCAGTTCTTACTCTTCAGTTGTTTCTGCAGTTGTTTCTTCTGCTGTTTCAGCAGTCTCTGTGATTTCAGAAGCCTGTGCTGATTCTTCTGTCTGTGCCTCAGCTGTCTGTTCTGTTCCTTCTTCATCCTCTTCTTCCGGAGCAAGGATCTTTACTTTTCCTTTGTAGAGCTCGTCGATCGCAACTGAGAGAGGTTTCTTGCCTTCCGCACCCTCTACCATTGGTTTGGAACCTGCAATGATCTGGCGTGCACGTTTACTTGCAGCAAGTACAAGGGAATAACGGCTGTTAAGGGACATTGTTGTATCGTCGTCCTCACTGTTTGTATTGATTGCTTCGATTAATTCTGTATAAGACGGATGTATCATGTATTTTCTCCTTTCTTTTAAGCGGTCTGGGCCGCATGTTTATCATTTCTGAAATGCTTTTGTCTGTTTCTGGATATCTGCGATAAATTCTGCATTTCTGGATACTCTGGAATGTTCACTCACAATAATCTGATGAAGATGGTCTACGCATTCCTCTACAGTATCGTTGACAAGAATATAGTCATATTGTCCCATACCTTCTGCCTCTTCACCAGCTCTTGCAAGTCTGTCTGCGATCACCTGTGCGGTTTCTGTTCCTCTGCCTGTGAGACGGCGTTCCAGTTCCTCCACAGTCGGCGGAGTTACAAACACCAGAAGTGCTTCCGGTATTTTCTCTTTGATCTTCATTGCGCCCTGGATTTCGATCTCAAGGATTACATTTCTGCCTGCCTGAAGCTGCTCTTCGACATAAGAGCGTGGAGTGCCGTAATAATTTTCCACATACTGGGCATATTCAAGCAATGCATCCTCTTCGATCAGCTTCTCAAATTCATCCCTTGTACGGAAGAAATATTCTCTGCCGTCCTCTTCACCGGGACGGGGTTTTCTGGTTGTTGCGGAGACAGATAATGCATAACCATCATATTTCTCCATGAGGCGTTTCATTACTGTGCCTTTTCCTGCACCGGAAAATCCGGAAACCACTACTAAAATTCCTTTATTCATGGGTCTCTCCCTTATCCTCGTTTTCATATATTTCTGCAAATCTCCGGGCAATGGTCTCAGGCTGAAGTGCGCTGAGCACCAGATAATCGTCGCTTGTGACGATCACTGCTTTTGTCTTTCGCCCCTGAGTTGCATCAATCAGTGACCGGGTTCCCTTTATGCTCTGCACCATTCTTTTTACAGGTGCCGCATCCGGGCTTACCACTGCCACGATTTTCTGTGAATTGACTACATTTCCAAAACCGATATTAATAAGTCTTGCCACGTTTTCTTCCTCTATTCTACGTTCTGGATCTGTTCTCTGACTTTCTCGATCTCTGTTTTCAGATCAATGGCAATGTTGGAAATCTCCAGATCACTTGATTTGGATAAAATCGTGTTTGCTTCTCTGTTCATTTCCTGTGCCATGAAGTCCAGTTTGCGTCCGATGCCTTCTTTCTCTGTTGTGAGCATCGTTTTTCATGTTCCTGATGTGGCTGTGAAGGCGGACGGTTTCCTCATCATTGCAGATTTTGTCTGAAAACAGGATGACTTCTGCTGCGATGCGGTTGTCGTCGATCTGTGTGTCTTCCAGCAGCTCGGAAACTTTTGCTTCCAGTTTGGTTCTGTAGGCATTGACTACTTCCGGAGAGCGGGCTTCTACACGTAATACTTTTTCTTCAAGGCTGTCCAGTTTTCCGATAAGGTCTTTCTCAAGATTTCTGCCTTCCAGTATCCTTGTCTGGACAAATTTCTCACATGCCTCGCGAAGGGGCGGTTCCAGAGATTCCCAGAGTGCTTCCTCATCAACAGACTGTTCTTCCATGACAAGTACCTCCGGATAGCGTGACAGGGTGCTGACTTTGATATCGTAGTCAAGGTCAAAGTCCTGCTGCATCTGTTTAAGACAGGTGATGTATTCGGATGCGAGTTCTCTGTTGTATTTGAGAGCTCCGTTGTCCAGGGTGTAGTCTTCGTATGTGATGTATACATCAACTTTGCCTCTCTGGATGTAGGTTTTCATCAGGTTTCTGACTGCGCCTTCCAGGAAGTTGAGTTTTCTGGGCATTTTGATGCTGAGGTCCAGGTATCTGTGGTTGACAGATTTTAGTTCGATTGTTATTTTTCTTTCTTTGGTCACGACTTCTGCCCGGCCGAAACCTGTCATGCTTTTTATCATAGTTTTTCTCTCTTTGTCTGTCTATTAGTGTCGGGGTATGTGTGCCTGTTCTGGTTTACATACAGATTTATTATAGTTCATTATAGAATGGGAGTCAAACATTTTTTCGTTGATGGCGGTAGGAAATGTGTGGTATACTAGCAGAAGGGACGCCGCAGGTGGGACGCAGGTAGGACGCAGGAGAAAATAAATAGTTCCGGGCGCGGTTTCGGGGTTTAGTCAACTCTAAGGCTTCGGAAATCTGCTAAAGGCATGAAAAAAACAGCAAAACTCGCTTCGCTCAGACAGGTTGCTGTTTTTTTCATAACGCAGATTCCCGAAGCCTTAGAGTTACTACAACCCCTGCAAATGCGCCCGGAACTATTTATTTTCTCCTGCTGGTAGCTGGCTGTTGGAGGTATATGGTATATCCTTTAAATTGAACGGCTTTCAGAAAAGCTTATTATAGTTTGTTTGTCAGAAAGGGCTTCGCCTTTCTGACGTAAAACGTTAATTATTCTGACTAACTGATTTATTTTTTCTTTTCTTGATCGTACTGTCGTATTGATTGAGTTTTGATTATTTTTACTGATTATTTTTTAAAGGAGTGTTTTTATATGGCTTTTGATGGAATTACGATTGCGGCTATGGTGAAGGAGCTGCATTTGAATTTGGATGGAGGACGGTTTAATAAGATTGCTCAGCCGGAGGCGGATGAGCTTTTGATTACGGGGAAGGGGGCGAATGGGCAGTGCAGGCTGCTGCTTTCGGCCAGTGCTTCTCTTCCGCTGATTTATTTTACTTCCAAGAATAAGCCCAGTCCTATGACTGCGCCTAATTTCTGTATGCTGCTGCGTAAGCATATTGGAAGTGCGAGGGTTTCGGATATCAGGCAGCCGGGGATGGAGCGTGTGGTGATGTTTGAGCTGGAGCATCTGAATGAGCTGGGAGATCCCTGTAAGAAGGTTCTTATCATGGAGCTGATGGGCAAGCACAGTAATATTATTTTCTGTGATGATAAAGGGATGATCCTGGATAGTATCAAGCATGTTTCTTCTCATATGAGTTCTGTGCGTGAGGTGCTTCCGGGAAGGGAGTATTTTATTCCGAAGACGCAGGATAAGCTGGATCCGCTGACTGTGAGTGAGGAGGAGTTCTATGATGTTGTGTGCAGGAAGCCATGTAATGTTTCCAGGGCTGTTTACTCTTCTCTTACTGGAATCAGTCCGGTTGTTGCGGAGGAGATCTGTTTCAGGGCTTCGATCGACGGGAGTGATGCAGCGCAGTCTCTGGATGAGGCGGCGAGGGTGCATTTGTATCATACGTTCCGCAGGCTGATGGATCAGGTTGTGGAGGGGGATTTCTCTCCGAATATTGTTTACCGGGGGGAAGAACCTGTGGAGTATGGTGTGTTTGCGTTCCAACAGTATGGACCGGAGTATCATTCTGTGGAGTTTGAGAGTGTTTCACAGATGCTGGAGACTTATTATGCGACAAAGAATACTCTGACGCGTATCCATCAGAAGTCTTCGGATCTGAGAAGGATCGTGCAGACTGCGCTGGAGCGTAACCGTAAGAAGCTGAGTCTGCAGGAGAAGCAGATGAAGGATACTGCGAAGAAAGAGAAGTATAAGGTTTACGGGGAGCTGATCAATACTTACGGGTATGGGCTGGAGGATGGATGTAAGTCGTTTAAGGCTCTGAATTATTATACCAACGAGGAGATTACCATTCCTCTTGATCCTACTATGACTCCGGCGGAGAATTCCAAAAAGTATTTTGACAAGTATGGAAAGCTGAAGCGTACAGAGGAGGCTCTAACTGAGCAGATTGCAGATACGAGAAGTGAGATTGAGCATCTGGAGTCTGTTTCCAATGCTCTGGATATTGCTTTGGCTGAGAGTGATCTGGCACAGATCAAGGAAGAGCTGATGGAGTATGGATATATTAAGAAGCATTATGACCGCAGGAAGGGGCAAAAGGCGCAGAGTAAGTCTAAGCCGTTCCATTATGTGACTGAGGATGGGTATGATATTTATGTGGGAAAAAATAATTTCCAGAATGATGAGCTTACCTTTAAGTTTGCCACAGGGAATGACTGGTGGTTTCATGCCAAGAAGATGGCCGGTTCGCATGTGGTCGTGAAGTCTAAGGACGGCGAACTGCCGGATCATATCTTTGAGATTGCGGGACAGCTTGCTGCTTATTATTCCAAAGGACGTACTGCTCCTAAGGTGGAGATTGATTATATCCAGAAGAAGCAGGTGAAAAAGCCTGCAGGGGCGAAGCCCGGATTTGTGGTTTATTATACAAATTATTCGCTGATGGCTGAGCCGTCATTAAAAGGAGTCAGGGAAGTCTGATCATACTGTTGTATAGTTACAAATATTAAAAGAATTGCGGGAGCTGCTTTGCAGCGGAGTAAGTAATTCGTGGATGTCAGGTCAGAGGTGAAATACCTTTTGACCCTGACATTATATAACAATAATTAAGGAGAATTTCTTTTTATGAGTATTTTGAATGTTGAACATCTGACACATGGTTTCGGAGACAGGGCGATTTTTAATGATGTGTCTTTCCGCCTGTTAAAGGGCGAGCATATTGGACTGGTTGGTGCCAACGGGGAAGGTAAATCTACTTTCTTTAATATTGTAACCGGAAAGCTGATGCCGGATGAGGGTAAGATTGAATGGGCAAAGAATGTACGTGTCGGCTATCTGGACCAGCATTCTGTCCTTTCTCAGGGTATGTCCATCCGTGACGTGCTGAAGTCTGCGTTCTCTTATCTCTTTGAGATGGAGGAAAGAATGAATGGGATCTGTGACTCTCTTGGCACTGCTTCTCCTGAGGAGATGGATACTCTGATGGAGGAGCTGGGAACTATTCAGGATACCCTTACCATGCATGATTTCTATGTGATCGATGCGAAGGTGGAGGAAGTTGCCAGAGCCCTGGGACTTCTGGATATCGGACTGGAACGTGATGTTACAGACCTGAGTGGTGGTCAGAGAACCAAGGTTCTGCTTGGCAAGCTGCTTCTGGAGAAGCCGGATATCCTGCTTTTGGACGAGCCTACCAACTATCTGGATGAGGAACATATCGAATGGCTGAAGCGTTATCTGCAGGATTATGAGAATGCATTTATCCTTATCTCCCACGATATTCCGTTTCTGAATTCTGTTATCAATCTGGTTTATCATATGGAGAATCAGGAACTGAACCGTTATGTCGGGGATTATGACCATTTCCAGGAAGTGTATGAGGTGAAGAAGGCTCAGCTTGAGGCTGCTTACAGACGCCAGCAGCAGGAAATCAGTGAACTGAAGGATTTCGTCGCAAGAAATAAGGCCAGGGTTTCTACAAGAAATATGGCAATGTCCAGACAGAAGAAGCTGGATAAGATGGATGTGATCGAGCTTGCTGCCGAGAAGCCGAAGCCTGAGTTTCATTTTAAATACGGACGCACTCCGGGGAAATATATTTTCGAAACGAAGGATCTGGTTATTGGTTATAATGAACCTCTTTCCAGACCTGTTACTCTCTCTATGGAAAGAGGAAATAAGATTGCGCTGGTTGGTGCAAACGGTATCGGTAAGACAACTTTACTGAAGAGTATTCTGGGGTTGATCCCGTCTCTGAAGGGTTCCTGCGAACTTGGGGAGAATCTTCAGATTGGATATTTTGAGCAGGAAGTAAAGGGTGATAACAAGACTACCTGTATTGATGAGATCTGGGCGGAGTTCCCGTCTTATACTCAGTATGAGGTGCGGTCTGCTCTCGCCAAATGCGGTCTGACTACCAAGCATATTGAAAGTCAGGTACGTGTACTGAGTGGCGGGGAGCAGGCGAAGGTGCGTCTGTGTAAGCTGGTGAATAAAGAAACGAACATTCTGCTTCTGGACGAGCCTACCAATCATCTGGATGTGGATGCAAAAGAAGCTTTGAAGCAGGCATTGATCGAATATAAAGGAAGCATTCTCCTGATCTGCCATGAACCGGAGTTTTACCGCGATGTGGTTTCTCAGGTATGGGACTGCAGTAAATGGACTACAAAAGTATTATAATAATTGGTACATGAAGGGTTATTACAAATGAGTAAATCAAAAACTGTGGATCTGACTTCCGGTCCGATCCTGAAAACTCTGGCAGAGCTGGCTCTGCCTATCATGATTTCTTCCATGCTGGGAACAGCATACAGTATTATGGATATGGCATGGATCGGACTGCTTGGTGCAAAGGCGGTTGCAGGCGTGGGAGTAGGCGGAATGTATGTCTGGCTCTCCCAGGGGCTTGCATCCCTGTCAAGAATGGGCGGACAGGTAAATACAGCTCAGGCATGCGGGCGCAAAGATTATGACCAGGCACGTTCCTATGCTGCCGGTTCTCTGCAGCTCACTGCACTGTCCGGCATTTTGTTTGCTGCTGTCTGTGTTATTTTCATACAGCCTCTGCT
>ENA-OQBV01001543-OQBV01001543.1-human-gut-metagenome-genome-assembly--contig:-NODE-1543-length-11179-cov-3.397123_pt1 | contig 11179 bp, 9 predicted proteins | sample MGYA00242750_ERZ504559 | MGnify/ENA primary metagenome ERZ504559 (study PRJEB26092, sample SAMD00036230) | human gut metagenome | host: Homo sapiens | study: EMG produced TPA metagenomics assembly of...
AGTGGATAACCAAGAAGAGCTTTACGCCGCGATGACCGTGCGAAAGGCAGAGGGCATGTATGCGTTCATCTCTAAGCATCCACGCGAGCTGGAATGTCTTGCGGAAAGCACCTTCTGCAAGCCGTTGAGGAGACTCCAACTGCTGGCTTCTGTGGGTCACGGCGATGATTAAGCCTAGTGAGGAGCAGGCCAAGGTTATCGCCTGTGAAGAGTCCGCCGTCATTTCGGCACGACCGGGCAGCGGCAAAACGTTTACGATGGCAAGGATGATAGTCAAAGCATCTGAGCGTCTTTTGAGCTATCAGGGCGTTGTGGCCATTTCATACACCAGAAAGGCTAGTACTGAGCTTAGGGACAGGTGCTCTGGGTTAGGGGTACGTGCTGGCAATTCGTTTTTCGGAACGATCGATGCTTTTTGCCTTGCTATGATTATCCAGCAGTTCGTCCCCCATGTCGTTGGTCGAATGGTCGAAATTGATGTAGTCGATGATGACCAGTCGCTTCCCGCGTCGAGGATCAAAGACCATTGGGTAAGCCCCAACGAGGACCGCTGGGATCTTATCCGCGAAGCACTTTCCTTGGGAGTGCTTCCTGTCTCGGCTTTGAGCGAGGTCGCTTACTGCATGGTGAAACACGTCCCCGCCGTGAGGAGTTTCCTGCACGCCCGCTATAAGGCGGTGTTCATCGACGAATATCAGGACTGTGGACTTGCCCAGCACATGCTGTTCAGAGAACTCGTCAATATCGGAATTCGAGGCGTGGCCTTCGGGGATATGGATCAAGCTATCTTCGCATATGACGGCCGGTCTTCAGTCTTCCTAAATGAGCTGATTGCGGATCCACACTTCAAGACTTTCGAGATTACCGAAAACCACAGGTGTCATCGGAGCATCGTTGATTACTCACTGAGGCTTCTAGGTACGCAAGCGCCTTCTCGCGCCTGTCAAGACAAGAGAGTTGTGCTGGTTAAGGTATCGGGCGACGAAAGAAACATAGCCGACACCATTTGTGAGCATCTAGATGTGATTACCGAACAATACAAAGTTGAGCGCCGCAACGAGTTCGCATTGTTGTCTACATCCAACATGATGCTCGAGCGGTACGCAGGACTTCTCGGCATACCTTCTAAGATTGTTATTTCCACGAAGCTGGACGTTGGCTTTAGCCGGTCTCGCATATTTTTCAGGGAATTGCTGGCGTTTCTGTACTCAAGTGGTTATGTGGGTGATTTTCTCGACAGGCATATTCCTGCAGAGCAAATGCCCCGCGCAAGGTTTACAGCTAACGACCTTCTGCGGGCTCTAAAGAATGCCCCAGATGATTCATGGATCGAGCTATATGATTCCTTTTGCAGCCTAGAAGAGCTGTGTCTTGAGAACGATGTCGACCCGGAAGCGCGATTTGATCTCGGAGAGGTCCTTTCTGATGTCGATGAGCTTAGGGGTGGTTTTCGGCCTGCCCGCGAAGATGAGGTGAACCTGCTTACATACCATAAGGCGAAGGGACTTGAGTTCGACGTTGTGTTCTGTCTTGATTGCTATAAGTTCCTCATGCCTCCTTATAATTACGAGAAACAAGACTATGACGCATATCAACAATCGCTGAATATGCATTATGTCGGGCTTACGCGAGCACGAAAAGTTTGCTATATTCCGCTTGCCGACTGGCGCCATAATGCGAAGAGGAAAACAATGGAGGCAATTCCTTCGGAGTTCCTACAAAAGCCTGGGCTAATGAACCTTCGACGTGAAGTGCGCTGGGGCGCCGGAAATGCAGAAGATGATGCCTAGCGTCGAGTCTGACACATATGGGTTTAATATCGACCTGGCTGATTGAGCGGTCCATCTAAAGGGCTAATGCCACATTCGTTTAAAAGATCGGTTACCGCCCAATGAGAGGAAAGCCATTACAAGGAAAGGGATACAGTTCATTAAGCTAGAGTAACTATAATGAATTTACTGTAAATAAATAATTTCTGCTGAGGTGCAGCCATGACTGGACGTATCCCTTGGACTCGATATTCAGGTGAGGATGTCGAGTCTGTTCTTGCGACGTTTATTTCTCTTGAAGAGCGTAACGCCATTAAAATTCGACCTTCTAGGGGCGATGGAGGAATTGACCTTATCGTTTACCTTGATGCTGAAACGGTCGATATATATCAAATTAAAAAAATTGCTGAAAACCTAAAAAACAGTCAGAAGGCTCAGATTGAGAATTCGTGGCAGGAATTATCGGCAACTACAGCCGTTTTGCATGTAAAAATAAATAGTTGGCATCTTGTGATGCCATTAGATCCCACAAACGAGAATCTAAGATGGGCTAAGGAACTGGTTGAACCTTCCGGTACAAAATTCATCTGGGATGGCCTTTCAAGAGTTGATGGCTGGGCGTCCAAATATCCAGAAGTAATTGATTACTACTTTTCTAATGGAAAAGAAGAGATCTCTGAGTATGCTGCGAAACTGCTCTCCATGGCCAATCTTCCAGACTGCAGCGATCCAGTCATTCTCGAGAATAGGCTGCGCGATCTTTGTTCCAATCTAGATAAACTCGATCCATACTATGCATATTCAGTTCACGTGCTCTCAGAATACGACAAACGAGATGATTTCTGCACGCGTGCTCCTGGTGTTGTTATGTCCCAAATTCTAGTAACCCCCGGGGCAGGCCGAATCGCAATCGACGTAATTGAAAAGACGCCAATAGCTTCAATGCTGCATCCATTAACGTTTTCAGTGAAAATTATTGCAGGGACTGATGAAGAAAAAGAGCAGGTCCAGAATTATATCGAATATGGCATGCCCTTCACTTCGTTGCCGGCGGAAGTAATTGACCAAGATTGCCAATTACCTGTTGGTCGTTCCTATGAAGGATTTCGAAGGGGGATCATTAAGAGCTTTGACCTGAATACATCAAATTGCATAAGGTCGGCATCGTTATTCTGGGAGGGATGCGGTGAGCTACAGTTAATAGTTGACAAAACCACCCATGGAACTAAAGGAGTATTCTTTTCCGCCCACGATGATACAGAAACCTTCAAGTTGAACTTTAAATGGGATGCAAGTCAGCCCGGCGGCACCCTTAACTACGAGTTTTCATTTAGCAATTTAGCCAATAAGCGTTCTCGAGACGTTGCAAGAACCTATCGATTTTTAAGCGAAGCCACTGATAAAAAGGTGGATCTCCGAATCAATGGCACGAGCGCCCTCTCTTTCAATCTCGACATTAGGGATGATCTGATTGATTTAATCAATAAAATATACGGTCTGGCGGTTGCGCTAGAAACCGTTAACAGGGCTGCGGACAGTGAAATGCCATTTCCAGACGTTTATAAAACTACAAAAGGGGAAATTGCAAATCTTAGAGACGCGGCAAGACTACTCGATGGTGAATCGGTTGTATATAGCTGGGAATCGCATTGGTTTAATCTGGATGGGGATAAAGTTCAAAACCTTGAATGTCCCTCTTTAGCCCTCTGGATAAAGCCGTTAACTGTTAGGCTTGGAGATAGAGGGGTATTCTGCGGTTTTGCACAGACTACTTTAGTTGTCGGTTCTTTCGAATGCTCAACAGACCAAACGAATGATTCTGAGCGGAAGCTAGTTTTAAGTCCAGATGATCAATATGGAAACAAAGCCGTACGCGTAATGGTTCCACCAAATGAAGAGGTGTTGAAGGGCCGAGATGCCTTATGGACCATTCGTCCTCCAAAAGTAGCAGATTGGTTAACAATAGTTGAAGCTGCCGAATCGTCAGATCAAATGCGGCTACCAGAGTAGAATCGCGTGCTGTCAAAATCGACAATGCCATGAATCCCAATTTTGGATCTAAAGGACCCCATTCGATATCACCCGACCTTCCATTCACCGACTGGCAAAACGATTTACACCTAATTATCGTTACTGCTCAGAGGCATTTTCCTTATTTAAGGCCTGATCTCGCTAAACTAATAACTGCTGCTACCAGGGCATTTTCTGGTGCACATTCTATTGGCTCCTGCGAAGATCGGAGCGGCTATGTTTGCCGCCGAGTCCCACACTAGCCGTCATTACATTGCGATTGTTGTCATGGCCTGCCTATGCGTTTTGCTGGGCGGGCCTTCTTATGCCGCGGGCGCGGAGAGCCTCATCATCGCGGGCGCGACGTACTGCGAGCCGGGCGCGTCGGGCCCTGGCTGGGCCTGGACCGATGCCGACCACCTGGAGCTTGACGGCTACGCGGGTGGGGCCATCGGCGCCGAAGGCGACCTGGTGTTGACGCTTGCCGGGCAAAACTCCGTGACGGAGTCGCATGCGCCCGATGCGGACATCACGCTGTGCGGCATGGAGGTGTGGGGCAACCTGACGCTTCGCGGTACCGGGACCCTGACGGCGACGGGCTCGCAGTGCGGGATCCACGCCTCGCAGGCGCTCGTGGTGGACGGCTGCACCGTCGATGCCCGGGCGGACGGGGCCGATATTACGGACGAGGCGGTCGCCGGCGTGATCGCAGGCGACATGGCCGTGCGCGGCGGCGGGCGCATCGTTGCCGCGGGCGCCGGGTCCGGAGCGGGCGTGCGCGCCTACGGCGTGTATCTGCAGGATGCGGGCCTTGGCGCTGGCGCGGCCGGCTGTCGGCTTTCCGTCGATGCCTCGTGGCTCGATGCGACCGGTGCCGACGGCGGTGTTGCGTGCTTAGGCGGGTCGCTTGTGTCTGCGCGGTTCGTGGCGCCTGCGGGAGGGGCCTTTGGTGCTGGTGGCGTGGTTGATGCCGGCGGGGTCATGGTCGCGCATGTGGTGATTGAGCCCGAGGGCGCGACGGCGCCGCCGGGGGAGACCGACGGGCGCGAGGTGCCCGGCGGCGCGGGCGAGCCGGCCGGCGGTGCCGGTCCTGCCGGTGGGCGGCCCGGTGCCGGGTCCGCGACGGATCCCGCCCTGAAGCCCGCGACTGCGACGCCCAAGACGATCACGACAACCAAAACGACAGTAAACAGGACCACGGTGTCCACGCCATCCAAGGCCAAGGCTGCCGGCGCCGCCACCGCCACGCTCCCCAAGACCGCCGACAGCAACTGGATCGCCGCCTCATTAGCGCTATTCCTGCTAGGAGCAGCGCTTATAGCTGCCGCGCACCGCTGCTCGGTATCGCATGCATCGTCATGGCGGTTGTTCCCGCTTTGAGCTACGCAGGCAACCGATTAAAAGCGAGTTTTATGTTTCCCAAAGTAGGGGCGCACCGGCTAACGCCGGCGCGCCCCTACTACTGAACGGACAGTTTTAATTACTAAGGATACGGCAGCAATCCGTACATTCCGCAGCAGTCGGGAACCATTCTATTCCGCCTCTACGATTTCGTCTGCATTGCCTTCGGTTTCGTTGTTCGGCTCATTTATCTCAGTGTTCTTGGCCACCGTCTCTGTGTCACCGTCTTCTGCAGGGAGGTAATACATTAAGCCAAATAGCTCATTTATCGCTCTGCGAGTATTTGCAGCTGAGACACCGATGCGCTTCAGCTGCATTGCATAGACAAGATAGCGTAGAAGCAGCAAATCAAGAATGGCAGCACCTTTGAAATCCTTGTCAATGTTTCCATGGGCAAAGTCATTTCTTTGCTCAGCCAGCCTGCTTCCAATGACTTCGTAGGAAAATTCCTCATCATTCCTTTTGTATAGACCTTCCCCAAATACCCCAATCATTTCATGAAAATCTCGACCAGCCTGTACTATCTTCGATTCCAGATTGCTAAAGCCGATGCTCTTCTTTGCATATTTCAATATCTTTTTAGCTTTTCCGGAGCTTTGGTTAATGCATTCATCCATCTGAGCTGATGCTCGTTGCTCAGCAGCCACTCGAGCTTCTGATTTGACAACTCCGCTTGGATACGCTTGGTCAAATTCCCATTCAAATGCTGCGGAAGTCAGCACGAAGTCCGATGCATCGAGCGTATGTCCCTTTTCGTATGTTTCAGGAATATGCCTTAGGTAGATTTCTCCGTCTGCAATCGCTCCAAACATTTTAATCTCATACGGGTCCAGCAAAGACAGCTGAATATATCGACCTTTTTCAAGAGGCTTGGTATCAAATGGCTCTGAGGATCTCGCTAGCTTGAATTCAGCTGTGCTGGGGTAATGCGAGTCGTCGTACATAGCCTGCAGGCTGCAATCCTCAATTAGTGTGTTTTTGCTGAATGTCAGATATTTGAGGAAGTCTTCTGCTGCATGCCACAGGCGATAGAAAAACCAGTAATCGTCCGTTTCATCAAACTCGAAAATCATGCTGGAATTAAGGGTGATGGGTGGAGTACTAATTTTCATACTGCATGTCCACCCAACTGAGAAATACGCCGCGATATCTCTGCCCTCAAAGCGAAATGCTCTCTTCACGGTCGAAGTTCTGTCGAATCCATTTGTCCTGATAGAGATGATTCCCTTTTCTGTAAGGTCGTCAGAATCAAATACCTGCGAGAATGCCCTATTAACCGGATGAATGTAATTCAAGGCCCTGCCGGATAGAGTCATCCTGCAAAAAACCATTGGTATTCGGGCTACATTCCAGATACCCAGCAACGTTGATATACAGAGTCGAATTTCGACTTCCGACAGTCGATTCCTCCCTGGTCAAAAAGATCAATCGCTTGCTTGTCTCGTTGCAGAAGCCGTCAAGATAAGGCACATCAACAGTCAAAGGGTCGCCGGATGTATACACACCGGGGCAAATTTCTATTTTTAGCCAACCCCACATAATGTCATTCTTGCGTTCTTTGGGCGGGATGAGAACAAGCTCAGAGCCATCGAACACAAAGACAAAATCAACATCTTTGAATTTTAGAGTTCCCGAATACGTGTTGTCTGTCATCTTATTTACCCCTCATAATGACCTTTCCAGTCCTTGTTCGCAACCTTGTCGCCGATCCTCTCGAGATCGACGCAGGCGAAATGCCAGTCTCCTAACAGCTTGTCCAAGCTGGGCTTAACGGGTTCCACATCACCTGCGTGAACCCGAAGTCGGAGTGGGGGAAGCTGATAGTGAGGTACTTTCCCGAGCTCGCGCCGCTGCAGGCGATTCGGAACAACTATCCGAAGACCCCGCTCACGCTCGACCGCGTTGACGTGGGAGGTCGCGGCGGCATCAGGCAAGAGAACATCATCGACTGGATGCTGTCCGGGGCATGGCCAACAACGTCTCTTATGCCGAGTTCACAATTTAGACAGGAGAACCTGTACCCGCGAGATTAATTGCGTCTCATCCATTTCCTCGGGGGCAATCATCGAACTTAAGGTGGCGCATCGGAGCCATGGAATTAAAGAACTTATCACCGAAATAGTCGAGCAGAAACTCTGGAAAAGCCGATAGCACAAACACCGAACCGTCCTCGATCCGCATCCTTTTCTCCTCGCTGAAGATCGCATCGACCGTAACCAGCTCTCGATACGTCTCAAATGAAACCTCATCGAGACCGAGCAGGCACTTGCATCTCAATACGAAGGCAGCGATTGCATCTTTCCATTGGGGAAGCTCCATGTGCTTCCCCACGTTAACGTTTCCCTCTCCCGACTTATTTTTATATTGAGCGATTTCCGAGTTGTCAACAAAACAGCCTGAATGCGCCTGGCACTGCCCTGCGCGATAATCGTACAGTGCCTCGACCATCGGGTAGCTTATATAGAGCTTTCCGCTCTCGTGCTCGTTATCGAATGCGAGGAGCATCGCCTCCACAAGGGCATCGGACTCGCATCCAGGCGCATTGTTCTGATGAGAGTCGTAGTCAAAGAAGAGAAAGACCTCATCAACAGAATCCCTCTCCACGCCCTCTAGACATTTTGCAGCAGAAGGCACCGTTTCTCTCAGTACCTCCACAACATCCAGATCGAAGTCCTCCTCTGCAAGCCGCTCGTAAAGCATGTAGATGTTCTGCGCCGCTGGCAGACAGATCACCCTCAGGTCATCTCTCCCTTTCAGAAAAAGATCCTTCATCTTCTCCGCAAAGCGCAGGTCACGCGACTCTCCTTCAACGATGAAGAGCGTGACCGGGCTAGCCATCGAAAGCACCGGCCTTAAACATCTTCTGGAGGTTATGCGCCAATCTGAGCTCCTTGGGTGTTAGCTTTTCCAGCGAGCGAATCTCCCCCTCCTTGAGAATGAAATAGACATCGGGACGCATGAGGTCGTTCGTCAAAAGGTCCGTGTTGTGCGTCGTAATGAAAACCTGGACACCCTCAAGGTCCCGTAGCATCTCCACGATCGACCGGGACAATTCAAAGTGATAAAAGGCATCGAATTCATCGATAAAGACCAAGGAAGCCTTGCTCATCTTGATATACCAGTAGTAGTACAGAGCAAGTGACATGGTGCCTGTCGAGGCGACCGACGCAAACGGAACGGTACCGCCCTCGAACCTGCAATAAAGCTCGGGAACTCCATTCACGTCCACGGATACGAGGTTCAGGGAGATTCCCTGCTGGCGCAAGAATTCTTGGAAGTCCTCCATCTTTCCTTCGCGAATAATGCCCTGGGTAAAGATATCCGAGCCAACCGAAAGCCCCTGATATCCACGCTCATCGAGCGAGTAGAACATGAGCATGTTGTCGACAAAGGAGGTGAAGGCTCTAAACGCCCTGGCAGACGGCTCATCTCGCAGTATTGCATTGCTCTTGACATATTTGACACGCGACAGCCTGTCGGACTCAGTGGGGAGATCGGTAGAAAGCGAGAGGGACTCGGCGCCCGGCAGGTCAACATGGCCCGTTTGAGCGTCGAACCTGTAGCTCAAGACCTCCACGCCAGCAATGTACAGACTCTCGTATACAAGCGTCTGTGGGTCGGTTTTCCCGTAGCGGTATACGACCTCGATATTGTCGAAGACAAAATCGTATTGAAACTCTGTAATTGAACTCTTTGAATTAAGGCACCGGTATGGCGAGTATTTTTTGAGCAGCTTTTCCTTGTCGGTCAGATGCAGAACAATGTCGAATATCGCGAGGGCGAAATTGGACTTTCCACTGCCATTCGCACCATATATGATGCCCTTTGCCTTAATGCCATCCTGAATTACCTGTTGATTGAATGAATAGTTGGCGGGATCGGATAGATCAAATGTAATTCGCTTATTGAAGCACTTGAAATTTGAAACCGAAAACTTCTTGAGCATGGCACGGCTCCTCTGCTTTCTGAGTCTATTTGAAACACAGGATAAAGTAGCTTAGCAAATTGGTCAATTTGCCCGTATTTTTAATACGGATATTCCGAAGAAAAACTACGGAAGTACGCGATATACGCCGGGCCTGTCCAACCGATCATAGTCTTCGCAGGGCAAGACTTCTTCGCGCGCGAGGGTGAATGTGATCTCGATCGTTAGGCGCACGCTGATAAAACTAGGCGGTACCGTCTCAGCGACCCCGCCTTACAAATCCGAAGGTTTTTCATCTAAATCTATTATGAACCATCTTTTATGGACTATCGGAACCATTTATCAAACAACATCATCAGAAACGTGAAGGGCGAATTCGGAAGCTGATTCTCCCTTTCACCGGCTGGCAAAACGATTTACACCTAATTGTGGACATTGCCCACGCGATTTCTCTTTGCTCCCGCATCGATCTCGCTAAACTAATTGGTGCTGCTACCAGGGCATTTTTCTGGTGCATATTCTATTGGCTCCTGCGAAGATCGGAGCGGCTATGTTTGCCGCCGAGTCCCACACCGGCCGTCATCACATCGCGATCGCTGCCATGGCCTGCCTATGCGTTTTGCTGGGCGGGCCTTCTTGTGCCGCGGGCGCGGAGAGCCTGTTTATCGCGGGCGCGACGTACTGCGAGCCGGGCGTGTCGGGCCCCGGCTGGGCCTGGACCGATGCCGGCCATCTGGAGCTTGACGGCTACGCGGGCGACGCCACCGCCGCCGACGGCGACCTGGTCGTGACGCTCGCCGGGCAAAACTCGGTGACGGAGTCGAATGCGCCCGATGCGGACATCACGCAGTGCGGCATGGAGGTGTGGGGCAGCCTGACGCTTCGCGGCACCGGGTCCCTGGCGGCATCGGGCTCGCAGTGCGCGATCCACGTTTCGCGGGCGCTCGTGGTGGACGGCTGCGCCGTCGATGCCCGGGCGGACGGGGCCGACGTCACGGACGAGGCCGTGGCCGGCGTGATCGCCGGCGACATGGCCGTGCGCGGCCGCGGGCGCGTCGTCGCCGCGGGAGCCGGGTCCGGAGCGGGCGTGCGCGCCTACGGCGTGTATCTGCAGGATCTGGGCATTGGTGCTGGCGCGGCTGGCTGCCGGCTTTCCGTCGCTGCCTCGTGGCTCGATGCGGCCGGTGCCTACGGCGGCGTTGCGTGCACGGGCGGGTCGCTTGTTTCCGCGCGGTTTATGGCGCCTGCTGGTGGGGCATTTGGAGCTGGTGGCGTGGTGGATGCCACCGGTGCGGTGGCACCGCATGTGGTGATTGAGCCCGATGTAGCCACGTCTCCGGCGGGGGAGACGGACAGGGGCGAGGTACCGGGCGGTGGGGCGGAAAAGTCTCCCGCCGATTCAAGCCCCGCTGCTGGAGAGCCCACCACGGGGCCCACGGCAAATCCCTCGCTGAAACCCGCGGCCGCGACAACCAAGACCACGGTCGCCAAGACGGTCAAGCCCAAGCCTGCCACCGCAACAACTGTGGCACTCCCCAAGACCGGCGACAACAGCAGTTCAGGTCTTATGGGAATAATTCAATTCGCATCACGTTGCATCTAAGCGGCTGTTTATACTTGGATATAAACACTAAGGAGGCAGCAATGCTTTGGAGCTATGTTCAGCTAGATGACGGCACTCAGTTTGCCTACTCAGAAACACGAGACGACGGGACCGTTCGCGTAGCCGTCGAGCGCCCGGTTGATTTTGGTTTTGACCATGCAGAATGCTTTCTACCTGCGGTCAAATGGTTAACGTCGAAGGATTTTCTACTGACGAACTGGATTTTTTGACCGAGTTCGTTAGATCAAACGCTCCGTTTATCTTCGAGCTTGCAGAACGGCAAAAAGCTGGACCGGCGGTGGCATAATGCCTCGAATTCTTGTTTTTGGACAGTATGTTCTGTTCTTTTGGATCGCGGAAAACGGAGACCGTTCACATCCATGTAGGGGTAAAGAGGGCGGCTGCTAACTCGACTAAGTTTTGGCTCACGTAAAAATGGCGGATGCACACTTGCGAACAACGAGAGCAAGA
>ENA-OQBV01001546-OQBV01001546.1-human-gut-metagenome-genome-assembly--contig:-NODE-1546-length-11175-cov-2.689084_pt1 | contig 11175 bp, 14 predicted proteins | sample MGYA00242750_ERZ504559 | MGnify/ENA primary metagenome ERZ504559 (study PRJEB26092, sample SAMD00036230) | human gut metagenome | host: Homo sapiens | study: EMG produced TPA metagenomics assembly of...
ACGACGGCCATCGGCCAGATTGCTGCCGTTGCTGAATTTACCAGCACGACGTCCGGCGGCCGCGTCAGCTATAAAAAAGCGGCGGTGGCCTGCTCGCTTCTGTCGGCCCTGACGGCCTTCCTCGGCGTCGACGGCATCGTCACCTACATCGGTTGGATCTTCGGCGTCGCCTATCCGCCGTGCCTGGCTCTGCTCGTGTTAGGCATCATCGGGCCCGTCCTGCCCAATCATGGGGCGTATAAGGGTTCGGTCTACTTGGTCACTCTCTTTGCCTGCTTGGAATCCCTGCCGGGCCTGAGCGGCCTGGCCTTCTCTAAGGCCATCGTGGCAGCTGTGCCGCTGTCGGCTTACGGTTTTGGCTGGATCATTCCCTTTGTAGGCGGCCTTATCGGAGGTTCGCTCTTGGGGCACTTTACATCGGAAACAGAGGCCTTGGAAGCCGAGGCAAAATAACGGTAAAGGCATTGTACTCAAATTTTTCAGAGGACAATGCCTTTTTGGTTGCACAATGGAGAATTTCTATCTATAATGGTAGCATAAATCAGCACAAAGGAGGTTTTTTCATGGACTTAAAGAAATTGTATATCGACGGCCAATGGGTAGCACCCTTATCCGGCCAATACATCGACGTTGAAAATCCGGCGACGAAAGAAACTTTCGCCACCGTTGCCGCTGCCGGTGAACAGGATGTCGCCGCTGCCGCCTTAGCTGCAGCCAAAGCATTTCCTGCTTGGGCGGCAAGACCGATGGAAGAACGAATTGATTTTATGAGGAAATTGCTTAAAGAGCTCATTCAATTTGAACCGCAGATGGTCGATGCTGTCGTCAACGAATTGGGGATCCCTGTTTCCTTCGTTAAGACCAATCACATCGGCTACCAGTTCGTACGGACTCAGTCTTATATCGACTTGGCACCGAAGCTGCCTTTAGTCGAAAAACTGCCCCAGTCCGTTGTATACCGCCGTCCCTTAGGAGTTATCGGCTGCATCACGCCGTGGAACTATCCTTTGGGCCAGATCATCCAAAAAGTCATTCCAGCTATTTTGGTCGGTGCGACGGTCGTCTTGAAGCCCAGCCAGTCGACGCCGGTAACGGCTTATTATCTGGCCGAAGCCTTTGATCGGGCAGGATTCCCGAAGGGCGTCTTCAACTTCATCCCCGGCCGCAGCGGTGAAATCGGAAATGCCATCTGCGACGATCCCAATATCTCGATGATTTCCTTTACGGGTTCGACAAAAAGCCGGCAATCAAAGTTTCTCAGCGGGCCTTGGCTTCTATGAAGCGCATCAGCATGGAATTGGGCGGCAAGTCGCCTTTCGTCCTCTTGAAGGGGGCGGACTACGAAAAGGCTATCCGCATGTGCTTCAATTCCATTTTCCTCAACAGTGGCCAGACCTGTACGGCCCTGTCGCGCCTGATCATCCCGCGGGACGACAAGGAACAGATTGAACAGCTCATGCTGAAGATACTGCCGGAATATACCGTAGGCGACCCGGCTCTGGAAACGACGAAAATCGGTCCTGTCGCATCGTATGACCAGTGGCAGACCGTCGATGCCTACATCGCCAAGGGCCTGGAAGAAGGGGCGACACTTCTGGCTGGCGGCCGTCCGGATGCGCCGGACCACGGTTACTATGTCAAGCCCGTCATCTTTACGGACGTAACCAATGACATGACCATTGCCCGCGAAGAAATCTTCGGCCCCGTCCTCAGCGTCATCGCTTATGATACCGTCGACGAAGCCCTGGCCATTGCCAACGATACGCCTTATGGCCTCAACGCTGCCGTCTGGGGACCGGACAAGGAAGAAGCCTCGAAGGTGGCAGCAGCCGTTTTGTCGGGCAACGTCTACGTCAACGACAGCCCGCGCGACGTCACAGCGCCTTTCGGCGGCTTTAAGGACAGTGGTATCGGCCGTGAAGGCGGCAAAGATGGGATGTTGGAATTTACAGAACCCCAGGCTATTTTTAATGCATAATCAGTGATAGGAGGAGTTTAGCGTCATGAATTTCGATGAAGAAGCCATGAAAATCCGCCGCGGCAAACACGGCGTTATTGAAACCATTCCCAGGGAAGTCCTCAAGACCCACGACGACTTGAGTATTCTCTATACACCTGGCGTTGCCCAGCCGTGCCGGGAGATCTCTAAGGACCCGGATTTGTCTTTCGATTTGACCTGCCGTGGCAATATGATCGCCGTCGTATCGGACGGGACCCGTGTCCTCGGCCTGGGCGACATCGGCCCAGAAGCTGCCATGCCGGTCATGGAAGGGAAATCCATCCTGTTCAAGGTATTTGGCGGCGTCAATGCCGTTCCTATCTGCCTGGATACAAAGGACCCAAAAGAATTCATCGAAACCGTGAAGCGCCTGCAGCCGTCTTTCGCCGGTATCAACCTGGAAGACATTGCCTCGCCGAAATGCTATGAAATCGAACAGACCTTGAAAAAAGAAATGGATATCCCTGTCTTCCATGATGACCAGCACGGTACGGCCATTGCCGCCCTGGCCGGCGTCATCGGTGCCTTCCGCTATGTCCATAAGGACTTGAAGACAGCCCGTATCGTCATTAATGGGGCAGGGGCTGCCGGCCGCTTCCATCGGCCGCCTCCGTGGTGCCGCGCCGGAGCTCGGAACGTCACCATGGTCGACCGTCCGGGATTCTCTACGCTGGTATGGAAGGCCTGAACCCGGTCCAGGCGGAACTGGCATCCCTGACCAATCCGTCCCATGCCCACGGGACCCTGGCTGATGCCGTCAAAGGGGCCGACCTCCTCCTAGGCGTATCGGCACCGCACATCTTCACTAAAGACATCATCCAGGCCATGGCCGACGATGCCGTCGTCTTCGCCATGGCCAACCCCATCCCGGAAACGGACTACGCCTCTGCCAAAGAGGCCGGTGCCAAAGTCGTCGGCACTGGCCGGTCGGATGCACCGAATCAGATTAACAACGTCATGGTCTTCCCGGGTATCTTCCGCGGCGCCCTGGCCGTCCGGGCCCGCAGCATCAACGAAGACATGAAACTGGCTGCGTCTTACGCCATCGCCTCCCTGGTCGGCGATGACGAACTGGCCGAAGACCACGTTATCCCCGACGCCTTCGATAAACGCGTCGCCCCGGCCGTCGCCGCAGCCGTCGCCAAAGCCGCCATGGACAGCGGCGTCGCCCGCATTACCCGCGACCCGGAAGAGGTCCGCCAGGAAGCGGCAGACACTATCGACAAACTCCACGCCATGCTCGACTTGATCCATGGGTAGGGGCTAGCAGTTCGTAGTTCGTGGCTCGGTGACATTGCAAGCTGAAAAAATAACATTACTGTAAAACAGGTCATTGCATGAATTTTTTTATTATCATGCAATGACCTGTTTTTATTTATTGTAAAAAAATGATATAAATATTACACTTTGTAAAATATTGTAAATTATATCATGAAAAGTTTTTCTTGATTCGTCGAGCAGATATACTCTATAATGGACACAGAATTATTACTAGGAGGTTTTTTCATGAAAAATTTTGCGCATCGCGGATTTAGCGGCAAGTATCCAGAAAATACGATGCTCGCTTTCCGCAAGGCCTTAGAATGTGGGGCCGATGGAATTGAAATGGATGTACAGCTGACCAAAGATGGAGAGCTCGTGGTCATCCATGATGAACGAGTCGACAGGACGACGAATGGTACCGGCTACGTCCGCGATTATACGCTGGATGAGCTGCGGAAACTCGATGCTTCGTATATCTATTCAGATAAAGTAGGATTCCAGACAATCCCGACTTTTGATGAATATTGCCAGTGGGTTTCCGGGACTCCCTTGGTGACGAATATTGAATTGAAGACCGGCGTTTATCCTTATCCGGGAATTGAAGCCAAGGTATGGCCCGTTTTGCAGCGCTATCATTTAGAAGAAAAAGTCATTATTTCTAGTTTCAATCATGAAAGTGTCTTACGGATGAAAGCCTTAGCGCCGGACTTGAAGTATGGATTGCTGACAGAAACGTGGCTTATCAACCCTGGAGCTTATACAGAAAGCGTTGGCGTTCAATGTTATCATCCCTATTATGGCAGTTTGACCGCCGAAACGGTAGCCGAAATCAAATCCCATCATATTGAAATCAATACGTTTACCGTCAATGATGAAGCCAGCGTCAAGCAGCTGCGTGACTATGGTGTCGATTGTGTCATTGGGAATTTCCCAGATATGGTAAAGCGCGTCTTGGAAGGAGATTGACATGGAAAATTTAGAAGCGATTATCCAATTGATTGATTCCTGGTTATGGGGGAGATGGCTGGTCTTCGTTTTACTGGCTTTAGGGATTTTGTATACCATTTCTAATGGATTCATCCAGGTCCGTCATTTTGGCTTCATCATCCGCCGGACCCTCATTGATTCTTATAAGACACGTCATGAAGATAAAGGCAATGGTTCTATTTCTACCTTCAAGGCTATGATGGTTACTTTAGCTGGCAACGTCGGCGGCGGCAATGTCGTCGGCGTAGCCACGGCAATCCTCTCTGGCGGCATGGGTGCCGTTTTCTGGATGTGGGTAGCTGCCTTTTTCGGCATGGCTTTGAAATACGGTGAAATTGTTTTATCCCAGATGTACCGGGGCAAAGATGAAAATGGCAATCTCCTCAGCGGGCCTATGTATTACATCCGCGATGGCCTTAAAATGCCTTGGCTCGGTGTCGTCATCGCCGTGCTGATGTGCACGAAGATGATGGGGGCTAACTTGGTGCAATCGAATACGATTTCCGGTATCCTTTATTCTAACTATGGGGTTCCGACGTACATGACCGGCGTCGTTCTCATCATCTTGCTTTTATGTATCACTTTGGGCGGCTTGAAACGGCTGGCTAATCTGGCCATGAACCTCGTTCCTGCCATGTCTATCTTTTATATCGTCATTGGTCTGTTGGTCGTCTTATTGAATATCCAGCAGTTGCCGCATGTATTCGCCGAAATCTTTACCCAAGCCTGGTCTTTTGATTCCGTTGCCGGTGGCACGGGCGGCTATGTCATTGCAAAGGCTATGCAGTACGGGATTGCCCGCGGTATGTATTCCAATGAAGCTGGGGAAGGTACAGCCCCGTTTGCTCACGGTTGCTCCATCGTTCCGCATCCTGTTGATGAAGGGATTACTGGTGTTGCCGAAGTTTTTGTCGATACTATTGTTATCTGCAGCATTACAGCCCTCGTCGTCGGTGTTACAGATATGCAGAACTCCGGCCATTCGGCAACCGTCCTGGCCCTCAATGCTTTCGGTACAGTCTGGGAACCGTTGAAACACGCCGGTACATTGGCTCTGCTCATCTTCTGCTTTACGACTCTGATGGGCCAGTGGTGGAATGCTGCCAAGAGCTTTACGTATGCCTTCGGTAATAAAGTCACGAACGTCGTAAAATACATTTTCCCCTTCTTGTGCCTCATCGGTTCCTTGGGTAAAATCAATCTCGTCTGGGGTATCCAGGACGTTGCTATGGGCTTGGTCGTTATTCCTAACATGATTGCCCTGCTTATTCTCTTCCCGCAGGTGCGGGCTAAGACCAAAGAATATTTCAGTGACCCGAAATACTACGACCACACCACTAATAACTAACTGCTAACAACTGAAAAGAGCCTGTCGCACGTAATCGTGCACAGGCTCTTTTTCTGTATGCAAAAATATCATAGCTTTATAGTCCTTCTTTGAGGCCTGTCTGTTCGGACTCAGAAGCGGCTTTGCCGCAGTAGACTCTGGACCGTAGGGGCTTGTAAGATTAAAAAGTTTATTCTATCTGGATTTGTATGGAAAGTCCGCATGGGAAAAATGCTATCAATCGCTATCAGTTAAAAGAACAACATCTGCTGCACCGCTATAAAGAACCCGTAGCAAATTATGATCTCATGGGCATTATCTTCGTATATCTGGGAAATAATAGGAAGCGAGACCGGTTGATGCACCTGTTATATTTATTGTTTGTCAAAAAGATGAAATCAGAAGATCTACTGACAGCCTTACATGATGAATATGACATTGATTTGACGGCTAAAGGGAAGGAGGATGTCACGACTATGTGCAACTTAGGTGAAGGACTCTATGAAAGAGCCATGGAAAAAGGCTTGGAAAAGGGTATAGAAAAAGGCATAGAAAGAGGCGTTGAGCAAGAAAAACGAAATTCTGAACGGAAAGACCGGGAAGCAGCGCTCGAAATGATTAAAGATGGTCTATCCTTTGAGCAAATTGCCCGGTACATGAAACTTTCTATCGAAGCAGTCGCTGAAATTGCCAAGCAAAATAAATTGATATAAGGTGATAGTTTGTAATACGGAGTTTGTAGTTTTCAGAGAAAACCTTTAAATTTCAAGCCATCCACTAACCCCTAGCCACTAGCGGCTAACCACTAAAAAGAGGCTGTCTTGATGCACAGCCTCTTTTTCATGCCTTACGCTGTCTTGACAGTAGTATTGTCAAATCTTTACCGATACGGTATAATAGGGTAAACAAAAAAACGGTCTATCCCGCAAGGGATGATGCGCCGTTATGTACTTTAAATAAAAGAGGTTGTCACATGAAGGTGTCTTTATGGGGCAACCTCTTCCCTGAAAGGATGAAGTTTGGTGTATATCGAAGATGAGATTGCAGCTCTGAAAAAAGAGAAGCAGGCTATTATCCTTGCTCACTATTATGTACCTGATGAAGTTCAGGAATATGCAGATTTTGTCGGTGATTCTTTTGGCCTGGCCAAGAAGGCGATTGAAACGGATGCCAAGGTCATCGTCTTTGCCGGTGTCGACTTTATGGGGGAAAGTGCCAAGATGCTCAACCCGGAAAAGAAGGTCCTCATGCCCGATGCGACGGCGACCTGTCCTATGGCCCACATGGCCGACACGGCGACGATCGAAAAGGCCCGCACCCAGTACGACGATTTGGCCGTCGTCTGTTACGTCAATTCGACGGCAGCGGTCAAGGCGGCGTCCGACGTCTGCGTCACGTCGTCCAATGCCGTCAAGATCGTGAAGAAGCTGCCCCAGAAGAACATCTTCTTTACGCCCGATAAGAACTTGGGCCATTACGTTTCGACTCAGGTGCCGGATAAGCATTTTATCGTCAATCAGGGCTTCTGTCCCCGTCACGATACGGTCGACCCGGATTACGTCGAGACCGTTCAGGCGGCTCATCCCAAGGCCTTGTTCCTGGCCCATCCCGAATGCCGCAAGGAAGTCCTGGCCCTGGCCGATTACGTCGGCAGCACGTCGGGCATCATCGACTATGCCGGAGCGTCGGATGCCAAAGAGTTCATCATCGGCACCGAAGGCGGCGTCTTTTATGAGCTGGAAACGCGCAATCCCGACAAGGTCTTTTATCCGGCCATGGAAGATGCGTACTGCATCAATATGAAGAAAGTCACCTTGGAAAGGTCCGTCGACTGCCTGCGCGATGAGACCAACGAAGTCTTTGTCGACGATCACGTGGCAAGGGAAAGCCGTCCGGGCTTTGGAACGGATGCTGGAGTTAGCCAAATAGAAGAAGGTAGATGTCATGGAAACAGAAAAAACAGATATCGTCATCGTCGGTACCGGGGCCAGCGGCCTCTTTGCCGCCCTGCATCTGCCCCGGGATAAACGAGTCCTGATGATTACCAAAGATGAAGTAGAAAACAGCGATTCTTTTTAGCCCAAGGGGCATCTGCGTCCTTCACGACAAGGACGATTACGACAGTTTCATGGAAGATACACTCAAAGCCGGCCACTATGAAAACCGGCGTGAATCCGTCGATATCATGATCCGCTCGTCGCGGCCGGTCATCAATGAACTCATCGGCTACGGCGTCGATTTTGCCCGCAAAGCCGACGGCTCTCTCGATTATACGCGGGAAGGCTGCCACTCGCGGCCGCGTATCTTGTTCCATGAAGATATTACGGGCAAGGAAATCACCAGCCACCTCTTAGCGGCTGTCCGCCAGCTGCCCAATGTGACTATCCGCGATTTTACGACTATGGTCGACATCGTCACCGACGAGAACCGCTGCCTGGGCATCATCGCCCGCGACAGCCAGGGCCGCTACCGAGCTATCCAGGCCGATGAAACGATTCTGGCCAGTGGCGGTGTCGGCGGCTTGTATGACCATTCGACGAATTTCCCGCATCTCACTGGCGATGCCCTGGCCATTGCCATGCGCCATGGCGTCGAACTGGAACACATCGACTACGTCCAGATCCATCCGACGTCGCTCTATTCCAAAAAGCCGGGCCGGAGTTTCCTCATTTCTGAATCAGTCCGCGGTGAAGGTGCCAAGCTGCGCGGCAAAGACGGTCAGCGTTTTGCCAACGAAGTCCTGCCCCGCGATTTGATGACGGCCGAAATCCGCAAGCAGATGAAGAAGGACGACCTCCCCTTCGTCTGGCTCGACATGACCGTTCTCGGCGAAGACGTCATTAAGCATCATTTCCCGCACATTTATGAACGCTGCCTGGAAGACGGCATCGATGCGACGAAGGACTGGGTCCCGTCACGCCGGCCAGCACTACTTCATGGGTGGCATCCACGTCGACAAGTACAGCCAGACGACGATGGACCATCTCTATGCCGTCGGCGAAACGAGCTGCAACGGCGTCCACGGCCGCAACCGCCTGGCCAGCAATTCTCTCCTGGAAAGCCTGGTCTTCGGCAAGCGCGCAGCCCAGCACATCGTGGAAACAGAAAAGCAGCCACAGCAGGTAGTCAGTGCCGCCGAGTTTGCCCAAGCCTGTGCGCCGTCAGAAGCCTTCATCGGCAGTCATGAAGATACACTGGCTGAAGAATACCGCCGTCATGTCTTAGGTGAAATGGAAAGGGAGCGTGAATGTGATGAACAGCGTAACCATGAAATTGCAGGCTGATCCTTTAATTTTACAGGCCCTGCAGGAAGACATCACCGGTGAAGACGTGACGACCAATGCCATTTTGCCGGAAGACTGCCAGGGTGAAGCGGAACTCCTGTGCAAACAGGACGGCATCATCGCCGGCCTCGATGTCTTTGCCCGGCCCTTTACTCTGCTGGACGACAAGGTCTGGTTCGAGTTTTTCGTCAAAGATGGCGATGAAGTCCATAAAGGCCAGAAACTGGCCAAAGTCGTCTGCAGTATGCGGGCCATCTTGTCGGCCGAACGGGTAGGACTGAACTATTTGCAGCGCATGAGCGGCATTGCGACCTATACCCACCAGGTCGTATCCCTGCTGGAAGGGACGGGGATGACCCTCGTCGATACGCGCAAGACGACGCCGAACATGCGGGTCTTTGAAAAATACGCCGTCACCGTCGGCGGCGGCAAGAATCACCGCTACAACTTATCGGACGGCGTTCTCCTCAAGGACAACCACATCAGTGCCGCCGGTGGCGTGGCCAAGGCCATTGCCATGGCCAAAGCCTATGCGCCTTTCGTCCGCAAGATCGAAGTCGAAACGGAAACGCTGGACATGGTCCGCGAAGCCGTCGGAGCCGGTGCGGACATCATCATGCTGGATAACATGAGCCACGACATGATGAAAGAAGCTGTGGCCCTCATCGACGGCCGGGCTGAAACGGAATGTTCCGGCAACGTGACCAAAGAAAATATCGCCGCCCTGGCCGATATCGGCGTCGATTACATCTCCAGCGGTGCCCTGACCCATTCCGCGCCTATCCTGGATTTATCTCTGAAGCACCTGCACAGGATATAGTGGTTCGTGGTCCTTGACAAGAGGAAAATCAGCGATATAATGAAGACAAAGAAAAGACAACGATGTCGTCCATGATGTCGTTGTCTTTTTGCTTTTTATTATATCGTGTCTTGAGAGGGGGCCTCTTTATGTATGTATGGCGAATGGAAAAGATCATGGCAGAGAATTTCCGCCAATGGAAAATGTTGCAGCAGTATGAAAAGTATCAGAAAGGGCGCAAAGCCGTGCAGCCCAAGAAAGAGGACCGGCATCTCGGCGAAGGTGTCCATTCGGAAACGTGATGAAACTTGAGAGAACGCGTGTTTGACAAAAAGCCTCTGGATTTCTATACTAGTAGTTGATAGTGTAGAAAGAGGCTTATTTATATGGATATAAAGAAAGAACATTGGAGCCCGCTGCTCCTCGACTGGTTTGCCGCCCATGGCCGGGATCTGCCCTGGCGCGACGAATCGCCGCGGGATCCTTATAAGGTCTGGGTGTCGGAAATCATGCTGCAGCAGACGAAAGTCGAAACCGTCCGTCCCTATTATGACAGCTGGATGGACCATTTCCCGACCATTCCCGCCCTGGCGGCGGCTTCCCAGGATGAAGTCCTGCGGCAGTGGCAGGGCTTGGGGTACTACTCGCGGGCCCGCAACCTCCATGAAGCGGTCCAGGAAGTACAGGCCAAATACGGCGGCCATGTGCCGGAAAATAAAAAAGACGTACAGTCCCTGAAAGGCGTTGGCGATTATACAGCCGGCGCCATTTTAAGCCTGGCTTACGGTCAGAAGGAAGCCGCTGTCGACGGCAACGTCCTGCGCATCTTTGCCCGCCTTTACGATATTGAAGAGAATATCTTGTCGACGCCGGTCAAGAAGAAAATCACGGCTCTCGTAGAAGAACAGCTTCCCGACGAAGCGCCAGGGACCTTTAACGAAGCCCTCATGGACTTAGGGGCCATGGTCTGTATCCCCAAGCATCCCCGCTGTCCGGACTGTCCTTTGCAAGGGCTCTGCCTGGCTCACCGGGCTGGGAAAGAATGTGATCTGCCCATCCGGCTGGTCAAGAAGAAATCGCCTGTCGAAGAAATTACCGTCGTCGTCGTCCGCCATGGGGATCAGTGGCTCGTCCACCGCCGTCCGCCCAAGGGCCTCTTGGCGTCGATGTGGGAATTTCCCAATGCCCTGGGGAAGGGGAAAGAGGGCATCGCTGCAGTCCGTCAGCTTTTGGCGCAAAAAGGACTGACCCTGGCTGCCGACGACCAGCCTGTAGGCTCCCTGAAGAGCGTCTTTTCGCATAAGACCTGGCAGATGACGGTCTATGAAGGCTGCATCACCCAGGGGAAACTCGGAGAAGAGGAGGATTGGCAGTGGATCGACTGCAAGGACTACGCGTCCTTGCCCTGGGCCGGACCGCACGGCAAGATCACTGCCATGGTATAATTGATGAAAGGTCTTTTCTTATAACTTCATGGTCATTACATCCTGTATCTGCGTCGTCGCGGCGCTGTTAT
>ENA-OQBV01001550-OQBV01001550.1-human-gut-metagenome-genome-assembly--contig:-NODE-1550-length-11148-cov-1.865257_pt1 | contig 11148 bp, 11 predicted proteins | sample MGYA00242750_ERZ504559 | MGnify/ENA primary metagenome ERZ504559 (study PRJEB26092, sample SAMD00036230) | human gut metagenome | host: Homo sapiens | study: EMG produced TPA metagenomics assembly of...
GAAGAGGTCCATCGTCGACCGACACTGGACAGGCAGCCTACAGCCATCCCCATGGGCCTGCATGGGCGTGACGCCGGACAAGTGAAATGATCAGCATGGAGACGAAGAACGTCGCCATGAAGAGGAAAAAATAACTGAGGACACGGCTGATGATCTTTCGATATCGACAGGGACGCCGTCGATTTTCAGGGAAATGACCATGTGCGGATGCAGGGTCCGGCGCATTTCCTGGGCAGCCATCTTGAAGAGGACCATGAAGCGCATGACCTTGAGGCCGCCTGTAGCCGAGCCGATACAGCCGCCGACAAAGGCCAGGGCAAAGAGAACGTACTTGTCGAATTCCGGCCAGGTGCTGTAGGCGGCCGACGAAAAGCCGCTGGTGCTGATGAAGGACAGGACCTGGAAAAAGCCGTAGCGCAGGTTATCCCAGCCGTCGTAGACGCCGAAACGCCACAAATGGAAGGATACGAGGCAGCCCGTGACGACGACGACGGTCAAAAAGGTCCGCCATTCGGCATCGCAGAAAAGGCTCTTGAAGTCGCGCCGTTCCCAGCTCTTCCAGTAGAGGAGGAAATTGCCGCTGGCCAGGAGCATGGATACAGCTCCGACCGCTTCCAGGGCCAGGCTGTCATATTGAGAAAAATCGAAGAGCGAATCGCCGCCGCTGGTGGACATGGTCATGAGGCCCTGATTGACGGCCATGCCCAAAGGCAGGCCGGCCAGGACGTAGAGGACCATGGAAAAGACCGTAATGGCCAGGTAGATGAGACCGGCCTGGCGGGCCGCTTCCTGCATGCGGGCCACCATGGGGCTGAAGGATACGCTCTGATGGACGGACAAGGTCAGGCCGAAACAGCCGCTGACCTGGGGCATGACCGATACCAGGAGGAGGATGAAGTTGAGGCCGCCGAGCCATTCCATGAGGCTGTGCCACAACAAGAGCGACTGCGGCAGGCCTGCCCCGCCGTCAGCCAGGCACGACGTCCCAGTCGTCGTAAAAGCCGAGACGCTCTCAAAGAAGGCGTCGACAGGCGACGCGAAAGTACCGGCCATGACGTAGGGAATCATACCCAGGAGGCCCAGGAGGAACCAGGCCGATACCATGTACCAGGCCCCCTGCCCCCGGTCCCAGGTGGCGTTTGTGATGGCGGCCGCGGTAACGGCAGAACGCCGCTGCAGCAAGGCGGCGGCCAGGGCCGGGGCAAAATAGACCAGGCCCGCTTCCCCCACCACAGGGCGGCCAGCAGAGGGATGAGCAGCGCCAGGCCGTTGATCAGGGCCAGGCGGCTGACGAGATAAAAGACGATACTGCGGTTCATGGTCTATTCCCTGCCTTTGAAGTACTTCATGACCTTCTTGGAATATTCCGTCTGGATGAAGAGGATGATCCGGTCGCCGGCCATGAGGACGGACTGGCCGTTCGGGATATAGGCTTCGCCGTCACGGACATAGGCGCAGACCAGACATTCCTTGGGCAGGCGGACATCCATGAGGCGCTTGCCGGCTACGGGAGCCACGTCCTGGACGATGACTTCCACGGCTTCGGCCTTGGCCCCTTCCAGGAGGGAGACCGAGACGACGCCGCCGCGGCGGGCAAAGGCCAGGACTTCGCTGGCCGACAAGAGGCGCGTCGACAAGACGATATCGACGCCGACCTTTTCCATGAGGTCGCCGTATTCGATGCGCGACACGCGGACGATGGTCTTCTTGGCACCCAAGTGCTTGGCGATGAGGGCCAGCATGAGGTTCAGGCGGTCGTCATCGGTCAGGCAGATGACGACGTCGGCATCGGCAATGCCTTCCTGTTCCAGGAGGTCGATGTCCGTGCCGTCGCCGCAGATGGCCAGGCCGTTGTCCAGGAGTTCTGCCACCTGGCGGCAGCGTTCGCGGTCTTTATCGAAAATCTTGACCTTGATGCCTTCCTTGTCGAGCATGGGGGCCAAAAAGCGGCCGGACCGGCCGGCGCCGATGATGATGACCCGTTCGACCATCTTCGTGTCGCTGGGGACGAAGTTCTCACTGAATTTCTCGATGGCCTTGGGGTCGCCGATGAAATACGCATTGTCGCGCGGGAACAGGCAGTCATCGCCATGAGGGATGATCATGCGGTGATCGCGGAAAATCATGCCGGCCAGGATGGACGGCGGCATGTTCATATCCTTAAAGGGGATATTGATGAGCGGCGAATGACGGCGGACCTTGGTTTCAAAGAGCCGGACCTTGCCGTTGGCGAAGTCTTCGACATTGAGGGCGGCCGGCGTCATGAGGATGCGGTTGATTTCACGGGCCGTGATCATTTCCGGATTGAGCATGAGGTCGATGTCGAAATTCTGCTTCAGATAATCCTTGGCTTCCGACAGGAACTGCATGTCCCGGATGCGGGCCGCCGTGTACTTGATGCCGTGTTTCTTGGCCATGATACAGGCGACCATATTGACTTCATCGACAGCCGTACAGGCGACGAGGATATCGGCACCGCGGATATCGGGATCGTTCATGGTAATCGGGCTGGCCCCGTTGGCCAGGACGGTCAATACATCGAGATTATTCTTGACGACTTCCAGCCGTTCTTCATTATGATCGACGACGACGACGTCGAATTGTTCATTCGATAAGAGCTCGGCAATACTGTACCCCAGCTTGCCGGCGCCTACGACAACGATACGCAAAGGAAAGACCTCCTTGTAAGTCGAAATAGAAAGGAGGCTGTCACACGAAGACAGCCTCTTTTTATACTTTAAGTTTGCAGTTTTTAGTTTGTAGTGAATGACTAAAAATTAAAACCCATCCTCTACAAACTACAAACTCTATACTACAAACTTTTGAAGACAAAGGGCTCCACATAACGGCACAAACCACCAGGTTCCAACCCCTACAAATAGTATCACATTTTGTCCTTTTTGTACATCTTTCCTTTTCGCCGCCAAGGCGATGATCTGGCAGCCCTCTCCCCTTTGCCCCGAGCCAGCCAACACTCAACCTCAGGCCCGCGGCGCCAGGTGCTGCTTCTGTTCGTACATCTTGGTGTCGGCCCGGTTGAAGACGGCCCGGTAGGCCGTGTCGCGTGTCTTGTCGTAGACGGCCATGCCTACGGAAGCGGCGAGCTGCGTCCACGGCTGGGCGGCGCTCAGGTCGCGGATGTGTTCAAAGGCACGGACTTTCTCGAATAAGGCGTCCCGATGAGCATAGTCCTCGCCTTCGAGGATGACGACGAATTCGTCGCCGCCGATGCGGTAGACCGGGCTGTGCTTGTAGATGCGGCAGACGGCCTGGCACAGGCGCTGCAAGGCGATGTTCCCCTTTTCGTGGCCAAAGCGGTCGTTGACGTCCTTGAGCTGGTTCAAGTCGACCATGACCACGGCAAAGGCAGCCTGGCCGGCGGCTTCACTGATGTCATGCAGGGGCCGGACGATACGGTTCGCCGCCCGGATAGCCAGGAGCGTCGACAACAGACCGACGAGGACAATTATGGCCAAAACCAGGAAGGTCATGAGCTGGCGGCCGGCATAGATTTCCCGTTCCGGTGCCGTCACGCCCAGTTTCATGCCATTCTTCAAGGTCGCAAAGCCCATGGCCATGGGAATGCCCTGATAGTAGTAATGGATCAAATGGGTATCCGTCGCTGACTGCTCCAGCAGCTCTCCGTGGCTGACGATATCGAAGCGCGGCTTGAACTCGTAGGCCACCTCCCTGCCGTCGGGATGGAAATAAAAAGTCTGCCAGTCCTTGAAGAGGAAGCCGTATCCGCTGTCATAGACCTTCATATTGCCGACGAGGTCGCAGAGCATGTTGAAGTCGATATCGACGCCGACGACGGCGACGAACTGGCCTTGGACGAAGACAGGCATGACGTAGCTGATCATGCGGACACCATTATTGTCATTGACGTAAGGTGTCGTCCACAAGGCTTTCTTCTCACGCAAGGGCTGATAATACCATATCGTCCGGCCCGCGTCAGCTTCACTATAGGCCACGACGGGGGTAATGGGCTGGGACACAAAATCATGACGCGCATCCTGGCGGGTATACCAGAAGCCGTCCGGCCCGTCGGCCAGGTTTTCATTGTAATGGAGGTAATAGCCCTGGACGCCGTCGATGCCGGTGGCTGCATTATAAAAAGACTGTCTGATCATAGCTTCCAGCCGGTCTCGGTTGGCTTTATTACGCAGGTCCTGGGGATTTTTGACTTCATGCTCGATGGTATGGCCGATATAGTGGACGATGTCTTCGGACTGCATGAAAATCGGATTCAGTGTCGTACTGGCGTGGATGGCCCGGCCAGTGAGGGTCTTGGCGGCGATTTCCGTCTCGCTGCGGTCGACGAGGAAGACGCAGAGGCTGCCGAAGACCAGGGTCAGCGTCAGAGAGACACCGCAAATGACAGTCAAAAAGCGGGACCGTATGGTTTGCATCATGAAAGGGTCCCTCCTTTATGCAGCTGACAGGCCGGGCAGCAGAGCGCCGGCCGCACACAGGCCAGGGCCAATTTCCGACCGCTCCGGGGAACGGCGATGTACGTGACTTCTTTCCATGTATAGCCTGCATCCGCTCCTTTCTGGCGGAAGCGGAAGTAATCCGGCTGGTCCCCTTCGGATAATTTTCTTTTGAGCGCCGTATAATCGGTGAAATCCAAGAAGCGCTGGCAGTCATCGGGATGGATATAGCTCCGGGCATAGTGCTGGAGGAACTGGCGCATAAAGAGACATTTTTCCATCAGTTCCCCAGCTACGGCATGGCGCGAGAACAAAGGGATTCCGGCTGATTTGTCCAAGTCGACGAGGTAGATGACATCGTACAGGCGGTAGAACTCATGAATGTGGACGTTCAGCGCCTCCTGCTCCTGGATGTATTCGTCCAGGGTCAGGTTGTGCAGGGACACGGTCAGCATCCAGCGCGACGGCATGGAGGCAACGAGTTCCGCCGTGAGCTGGACGTAGTAGCCCTTTTCCGACTGGAAGAGCGTTTTTATTATATTACAAGCCTGACAGGAGTACACGCGCCTAGTCGGCACCGGCCAGAGCCAGCAGGACTTCGATGGGTGTCATCTTGCCCGTATCGGTCGTGCGGGACACGGCCGTCCGTACCAGGCCGGTCCGGGCATCGTACCATATTTCGTCATACGTGAGGGCAAAGTCATATTCTTTTCCCTTGAGGCGCCGCGCCTGGAACTGGCGGAGCAGGACCTCGCTGCAGCCGTGCTGCCGGGCCTGGCGCAGGGCTTCTCCCAGGGACTGTTCCCTGCGGGCAAAGACAGGATGCAGGCGGTAGCCGAGCTGGTCGTCGGCAGCCCGTTCCAGATAGGGCGTATCGGCCTGCAGGGCCTCGTCGAGAGTCAGGGACAAGGGCGGGACCCAGACCGGTGAGCCGAAAGGCCGGCCGCCATCGTCTGGCACAGCATGGCCTAGATAGGTTTCATAGGCCGTCTTGGCATCGTAATAACGGCGCAGAGCGGCGTCGGCATATTCGGCTATATCATGGGCAAAGCGGCGCGTCGTCGGCGCTGCCTGCCAGACCGTCTTGTCCGGGAACTGTTCATACGTGCGGGAAACGGCCTGTACGGCCTTTTCTACGGGATCGCCCTCCATGACGATGCGGTCCAGCCGGATGCGCCGGCCGTAAGCCTCATTAAAGGCGTCATTGCCGACAGCCGGAGCGCCGAAGGTCACGACCTGGAGCTGCGACGCACCCTGATCGGCCAGGCGGGCCGCCGCCAGGACGGCGACGGCTCCGCCCAGGCTGTGACCGGTCAAGGTCAGCCGTTTCGGTGCATGGGCATCGGCAGCCAGCACCTGGCCTACGGTCTGGCCGCCATAGGGCGCTGCTAGAAGGGTCGTCGTATAGTGGTCAAAGCCGGCATGGACGCGGCGGACGCCGTCCTTTCTAGCGGTCTTCCCTGCCGTGCCGCCATAGGCGACGGAATGGAGGTTCAAATCGGACTTGATATCGGCCAGGCTGGCCGTTCCGGTCACGGCCAGGAGCGTATCATCCCCTTTCCGGGCCAGGTGGAACTTGGCTTCCGATTTATCATCCTTCTGGACCTGGCTGTCAATGTGCCAGCCCCGGCGCACCAGCTCCTGACGGGCTGCCAGACCGGGCCTGTCGCCGTAAGAAGCCATGGCCATCCAGGCACAGAGGGCTTCCTGCCGGGCCTGTTCATAAGCGGCGCGCGGCGAATCGGCAAAGACAGAAAAAGCTGTTGTCACGCAAAAAAAGCACGTGAAAACAGCTTTGTAACAAGAAGTGAACATAGGCTTTCCCCTTTCCAGCCCATCAGGGCTCGTAGGACAAAATGGAAAAGACTTCCCGGTTCGGATGGTGTGATTCTTCAAAATAGAGAGTCCGCTTCAGCTCCCGTTCCCATTCGGCTTTGCGCTTCTTGTCCTTGAGCAGGGCCAGGACGTCGGGATGGGCTTCGATGAGGATATCCCCTTTGATGTGGCGGACCTGGACCATATGGCGCAGGCGGCGGATGATCTGGATGGCCACGGTTTCCGGCGAATAGAGGTAGCCTGAACCGCCGCAGACGTCACACGGGCTGAACTGGACCTGGTACAGGCTCTGGCGGGCCTTCTTGCGGGTGATTTCCACCAGGTTCAGGGCCGTCATGCCCAGGACGCGGGTCTTGGTGCAGTCCTGCGCCGTTTCCCGGGTCAGGATCTGGAGGATTTCGTCGCGTTTCGTCGGCTGGGCCATGTCGATGAAATCGATGATGATGATGCCGCCAATATCGCGCAGGCGCAGCTGGCGGGCGATTTCCACGGCCGCTTCCTTGTTGACGTGGAAAATCGTGTCCTGCAGGGTCGAACCGTTACCGGTGTACTTGCTGCTGTTGACGTCGATGACCGTCAGGGCTTCCGTGTGGTCGATGACCAGATTGCCCCCTGACGGCAGGGGCACGATGCGCGACATGAGGTGGGTCAGACTCTCTTCGATGGCGTACTGTTCAAAGATGGGCACCGTCCCTTCGTAGAGGCGGACGCGGCTGCGCCAGGCCGGGTCGGGAAAGACCTGGCAGATGCGTTCATAAGCTTCACGGCTGTCGACGACGACTTGTTTGACGTCGGCCGTGAAATGGTCGCGGATCATGCGCATGACCAGGTCGGCTTCGCGGTATAAGAGGGTCGGCTTGCGGGACCGCTTATAGCGCTGGAGGATGCTGTCCCACGTCCCCAGGAGATACTGCAGGTCCTTGAGGAGCTCTTCCCGGGAAACGCCCTTGGCGACGGTCCGGATGATGAGGCCCATGCCGTCGGGCTTGATTTCCGATACGATGCGGCGCAGGCGGTTGCGTTCTTCTTCATCGCGGATTTTCTTGGACACGCCGATGTAATCAACAGTCGGCATGAGGACGGCGTAGCGGCCGGCCAGGCTGATATTGGCCGTGACTTTCGGCCCCTTCATACCCTGTTCGTCCTTGATGACCTGGACCAGGACGGACTGGCCCACGGAGAGGTGCATCTGCTGGATTTCTTCCTTCGACGCCGCCCGCGGGAACATGTCGCCCATATAGATGAAGGCGTTCCTGCGGCGGCCGATGTTGACAAAGGCAGCCTGCAGGGACGGCAGGATGTTCTGGATCGTCCCTTTATAGATATGGTTGACAATATGCATGTCGTCATTGCGTTCGACAGCGAAATCACGAAGACGACCATCCTCCAGGATAGCCATGCGCGTTTCTTCTGGCATGACATTGCCTACGATTGTTTTCATCTTCTCATTCCTCCTGTGCGGGCAAATTGGTAATCGCAGACAGGCTATTTCACTAACAAGACGGCGAAATAACCCGTTTCTTTGGCGTCAGCCGCTTTTTCATAGACCCGCTCTCCCGGCAGGCCGCAGCGTTCGATCATCGACGCCTTGTCGAGGAGCTGCAGGTCCCGCAGTTCCTCCTGGATCGGTGCCAGCCGTCCTGAGGGCTTCATGATGACCTTGCTGCCTTCCAGGGCCAGCAGTTCTTTGCGGTGTGCATTGTTTCCGGGGATGACGATGAGGGCTTCATCCTTTTCGCACAGCGGCTGCTGAAGCTTGGCGGCGACGGCGCAGAAACTGGGCACGCCGGGCACGATTTCCGTGTCGTAGCCGGCCTCATGGACGAGGCGGTGGACGTAGATGCTGGTCGCGTAGACCGTCGGGCAGCCCAAGGTGATGAGGCAGACGTCGCGGCCCTGGTCGAGTTCGTCCTGCAGGCGGCGCGCCGCTTTCTCATGGGCTCCCTGGAGGACCTGGTCGTCGCGGGTCATGGGGAAATCCATGGCGATGACCGTTTTATCTTCTAAGGAAACGCCGCAGCCGTCCAGGGCCTTCAAGAGGATGCCCTGGGCCGTGACGACGCCGGTCCGGCTCTGGGGCACGGCCAGGACGGGACAGGTCCTGATGATTTTCAGCGCCTTCAGGGTCAGCAGTTCCGGGTCGCCCGGGCCGACGCCGACGCAATAGAGTGTACCTTTCATGATCATCCCTCAAATAACGAATATTTCTGACCGTTTTCTTTGCGGACGAAAATACCCGTCCGCCGGGCCAGCATCATGTCCGTGTGGATGGGCAGGCCGAATTGGCTGCCCAGGATTTCCCAGACCTGGGACGGCTTGATGGCCCCTTCGCCGGTCTGATAGATGCCGACGGTCAGATAGACATTGTCGTCCTTCACATGACCGTGGACGGCTTCGACGACGTGCTGCTTGACGTCGATGGTGCGCACGCGGTGCTTGCCTTTATGGGACACCTTTTCATAGAGGACGCTGGCCGCATCGTTGAATTTCGCCAAGATCTGGTTGAGCCCGTCCTGGCTGAGGTCTTCCGTCAGCGGGCCGCGCAGGGTATAGACGGCATAATTGGCAATAGCCATCAGCTTCGGCGCCTTGGCATCGACGTATTTGCCATCGAGGACGGCAAATCCCTGGGGAGACATGGCGTTCATGCGCGCCATGACGTCGGCGACGGGCAGTTTTTCGGCCAGTTCCATGTCGAGGTATTCCACATCGGCCGAGACACCGACGCCCAGGGCCGAGGCGAAGCTGAGTTTCATGTGCGGGTTGAAGCCTTCGGAGTAACAAATAGGCAGTTTGGCCCGGATGATGACGTAGCGCACGGCCCGGGCAAAATCCAGGTGCGACAGGAATTGCAGGGCCCCGTCTTTCTTAACAGCTAAACGTAGTCTTTCCATGGTCGTCCCCTTCCTTTCTGTCGATGATGGATACGCCCAGGTTCGGGCAGACACCGCAGCCCGTACAGGGCAGGCGGCGGCAGTCGTGAGTCAGTTCAGCTCGAGAGGCCTTCTGCCATTCGCGCTTCAAATAGGCCTTGGCGGCGCCGTTGCTGAGGTGGTCCCAGGGCAGGGCTTCGTCGAGGCTGCGCGTCCGGGCGGCATAGTAATCGGGGTCGATGCCGGCCAGGTCGAAGGCTTTCATCCACATATCGGTAATCGAACATTTCCGTCCAGCCGTCGAACTTGCAACCAGTTTCCAGGCTTCGTAGAGGACTTTGCCCATGCGGCGGTCGCCGCGGGCGAAGGTCGCTTCCAGGCGGCCCGTCTTGGCGTCATGGTAATGGTAGGAAATGTGTTTGTCGTTGATGAGCCCCCTTGATGTACTGCTGTTTCCGTTCGATTTCTTCAATCGGCAGCTGGCCGAACCACTGGAAGGCCGTGTGCGACTTGGGTACGAAGCTCGATACGGAGACCGTGACCTTGCCGTTGTTCTTGTGGGTCACTTTGCGGTAGAGATTGAGGACCTTGTAGGCCAGGTCGGCGATGCCGGCCAGGTCTTCGTCCGTTTTCTGTCGGCAAGCCCATCATGAAATAGAGCTTGACCGTGGACCAGCCGTTTTCAAAGGCATTTTCACAGGCTGCCAGCAAATCTTCTTCCGTAACGCCCTTGTTGATGACGTCGCGCAGGCGCTGAGTCCCGGCTTCGGGCGCAAAGGTCAGGCCGCTCTTGCGGACCTGCTGGACCTTCTTGGCGATATCGACGGAAAAGCTGTCGACCCGCAGCGATGGCAGGCTGACGCTGACTTTCTGGCCCTTGAATTCGTCCAGGAGCTGGTCGACCAGTTCGGGCAGGCAGGAATAATCGGCCGAGCTCAGGCTCATGAGGGAAATTTCATTCGTAGCCGGAGTTGGCCACGATGTCTTTTGGCCAAGTTTTTACCAGCTGTTCCGGCGTCTTTTTCCCGGATGGGACGGTAGAGCATGCCGGCCTGGCAGAAACGGCGCCTCGACTGCAGCCACGGAACAGTTCGAGGACTGCCCGGTTGTGAACGATATCGATGTTGGGAACAATCGGTTTGGTCGGGAAAAAGACGTGTTCCACGTCGGCGACGACGCATTTTTTCGATTTCAGCCTTGGCTTCCGGTTCCGTCGGCACCAGGGCTTTGAAGTTCCCTGCCTCATCATATTGTGCATCGTAGAAGGACGGCACGTAGTTCCCCGGCTGCTGCGCGAGCTCTTTCAAGAGGCCTTTCTTGCCGCCGGGTTTCCCCGCTTCTTTCCAGGCGATGATCGTATCGGCCAGAAAGCTGTGTCGATTCTTCCGATTCGCCGAGGAAGAAGATGTCGATGTAATCGGCCAACGGTTCTGCATTATACGCACAAGGACCGCCGGCGGCCACTAAGGGCATATCGTCGCCGCGGTCTTTGGCAAAAATCGGCATTCCGGCCAGATCGAGCATATTGAGGATGTTGGTAAAACTCATTTCATATTGAAGGGTAAAACCGACCATGTCAAAATCGCGGACCGGCGTCTTCGTTTCCAACGAAAAAAGCGGGTAGCCCTTGGCCCGCATGAGGTCTTCCATATCCGGCCAGGGCGCATAGACTCGTTCGGCAGCCACATCGGGCCGTTCGTTGAGCAAAGCATAGAGGATGCGCAGGCCCAAATGGCTCATGGCCACTTCATAAACATCGGGAAAACAGTAAGCAACGGTCAGTTTGACCTGGTCGTGGTCTTTTACGACGCTGTTCCATTCCCCGCCGACGTAGCGGGCCGGTTTACTGACTTTGCTCAATAAAATCGGATCTATCTCCACAGGATGTGACAATTCATTTCCTCCTTCAGGAATCGCTAAAAGATCATCGTCTGCTGACGCATGTAAATGCTCAATAAAATCCCCATGCCCATCATATTCGTCGTCAAGGCGCTGACACCGTAACT
>ENA-OQBV01001551-OQBV01001551.1-human-gut-metagenome-genome-assembly--contig:-NODE-1551-length-11147-cov-2.476770_pt1 | contig 11147 bp, 11 predicted proteins | sample MGYA00242750_ERZ504559 | MGnify/ENA primary metagenome ERZ504559 (study PRJEB26092, sample SAMD00036230) | human gut metagenome | host: Homo sapiens | study: EMG produced TPA metagenomics assembly of...
AGTATCTGCATCTGATATTCCTTCTAAAGCAGGTGGAGAGATTCCTCGTCCTCTGAAAGTAGAAGAAATTTATGAAATCGTTAAAAAATATGGAGAAGCTGCTGCTCGTGCACAGGCTTGTGGATTTGACTGCGTTGAGATCCATGCAGGACATTCTTACTTATTAAGTCAGTTTATGTCTCCTACAACAAACAAACGTACAGATGAATTCGGTGGATGTCCAGAAAACGTGCCGCTTCACAAAAATTAGTTGTTGAAGAAGTTCGTAAACAGGTTGGACCTATGTTCCCTATCTTCGTTCGTATCAGTGCTGATGAACTGATGGAAGGTGGAAACACATTAGAAGATACTTTAGAGTTACTTCTTACTTCCAGGAAGAAGTTGATGCATTTGACGTATCTGCTGGATTAAATGGTTCTCTTCAGTTCCAGATCGATGCCAACTACTTAAAAGATGGTTGGAGATCTTACATGGCAAAAGCTGTCAGAGAAAAATACAACAAACCTTGTGTAACTATGGGTAACATCCGTGATCCTCGTGTCGCTGACGATATCTTAGAGCGTGGAGATGCTGATATCATCGGTATGGGTCGTGGACTGATTGCTGATCCTCACTGGGTGAAAAAAGTTGCTACAGGACATGAAGATGACATCAGAAAATGTATTTCTTGTAACATCGGATGTGCTGGAAACCGTATCGGAGTTAACCGTCCAATCCGTTGTACAGTAAACCCTACTGTAAACTCTGGATTTGATTATAAAAAGAAAAAAGTAAATAAACCTTGTAACGTTGTTGTTATCGGTGGTGGTACTGCTGGTCTTGAAGCTGCTTGTACAGCTGCTTGAAGTTGGATGTACTACATTTTTATTCGAAAAGAATGATCATCTTGGTGGATTAGCTGTTGAAATCTCTAAGATTCCAGATAAGAAACGTTTAAGAGACTTCCCTGACTACCTTGTACACCGTGCTTCTAAATTAACAAACCTGTTTATCTTCAAAGGACAGGAAGCAACTCTGCCATTAATTAAAGCACTGCATCCAAACATCATCGTAAACTCAACAGGTTCTAATCCTTTACTTCCACCAATCAAAGGATTACATGACCACATCGACAAAGAAGGATCTAAAGTAGCTTCTATCACAGGAATGATCAACCACTTAGCTGATTATCCAGAAGACTGCACAGGTAAGAAAGTTGTTGTCGTTGGTGGTGGAGCTGTAGGTCTTGACGTTGTTGAATACTTTGCTCCAAAAGGTGCGCAGGTAAGCATCGTAGAAATGATGCCTCAGATTGGTAAAGACTTAGATCCAGTATCTAAATGCGGAACAAACACATTAATGAGAGAACACAATGTAAACCAGATGACTGAAACAGCTCTTTGCGAAGTAAAAGCTGATGCGTTCACAGTAAAAGCTAATGGAGAAGAAAAAGATCTTCCTTTCGATTATGGATTCGTATGCTTAGGAATGAGAGCAAACGCTCCTGTTCTTGATGAAATCCGTGAAGCATTCGCTGATACTAACGTTGAAATCATCAATATCGGTGACAGCGTACGTGCTAGAAGAATCATTGATGGTGTTCAGGAAGGACATAACATCTTAAATGTACTTGCAGATCATGAATATCTGTAAGATATAACCTAGCAAAATATATAATAAATAAAGCAATTTTAATTTTAACTTGCTATCTTCTACCTTAAAAATAAATATAAAGTTGCAAAATCCCTGAAGAATTGATCGTCTTCAGGGATTTTTGTTGTTTTTGATACTCTCATCATTATATTATGATTTTTTTAGGAAAATTGACATTTATGTTTAGTTTTTATGTTTCACAAGAAAAATCTAGCCTACTGTACTGCTTTAAAAGCTTCCTCTAAATCTTCGATGATATCATCGATATTTTCTGTACCAATTGACAGACGAATTGTGTTAGGTTTGATTCCTGATCCTAATAATTCTTCTTCAGTCATCTGAGAATGTGTTGTAGATGCTGGATGGATGACTAAGGATTTCACGTCTGCTACGTTTGCAAGCAGTGAGAATAACTCTAAGTGATCGATAAAGTCTTTTGCTTTCTGCGCATCACCTTTAATCTCGAATGTGAAGATAGATCCACCACCGTTAGGGAAGTATTTTTTGTATAATTCCTGCTGCTCAGGATCGTCAGATACTGATGGATGGTTTACTTTTTCTACTGCTGGATGGTTTTTCAGGTATTCTACAACTTTTAATGCATTCTGTACATGACGCTCTACTCTTAAGGATAATGTTTCTAATCCCTGTAAGAAGATGAATGCATGAACTGGAGATAATGTTGCTCCTGTGTCACGAAGTAATAATGCTCTGATCTTTGTTACGAATGCAGCTGCTCCAACGTCTTTTGTAAAGCTTACTCCATGGTAGCTTGGGTTTGGTTCTACTAATGATGGGAATTTTCCTGATGCTTCCCAGTCGAATTTACCACCGTCAATGATGACACCACCGATTGTTGTTCCGTGACCACCGATGAATTTTGTTGCTGAATGTACTACGATGTCTGCTCCATATTCGATTGGTCTTACAAGGTATGGTGTTGCAAATGTATTATCTACGATCAGTGGAATGTTGTGTTCATGAGCAATCGCTGCTGCTTTCTCGATGTCTACAACGTCTGAGTTTGGATTTCCTAATGTTTCGATGAATAATAATTTTGTGTTATCTTGAATTGCTGCTCTTACTTCATCTTCATTGAAAATGTCTACGAATGTTGTTTCGATTCCGTAATCTGGTAATGTATGCTCTAAGAAGTTGTATGTTCCACCGTAAATGTTTTTCGCTGCAACTACGTGATCTCCTGCTTTTGTAATATTTTCAATCGCATATGTGATCGCTGCTGCTCCAGATGCTACTGCTAATGCTGCAACTCCACCTTCTAGTGCTGCGATTCTCTGTTCAAAAACATCTTCTGTTGGGTTTGTTAATCTTCCGTAGATGTTACCTGCATCTGCAAGTCCGAAACGAGCTGCTGCATGATCGCAATTTCTAAATACATAAGATGATGTCTGGTAAATAGGTACTGCTCTTGCATCTGTCACTGGATCTGGCTGTTCCTGTCCTACGTGTAACTGTAATGTTTCAAACTTATAATTTCTTTCTTTACTCATAATTTCTATCTCCTTTGTTGACTTTTATTTTGAATTTTGTATGTTGTCTTTCTTGATTACAAACTTATCTTACCATTAGATTTCCTACTTGTCCAATATGAAAAGTCAACATCTAGTTATAGGATATCCCTATAGCCAGAGTCATCACCCATAGCTTTATACTTTTTGATCTCCTCTAAGTACTTCTCTCCTAATGGGCTGATTGCAACTCCTTTTCGCTTGATATAGCCAATCGTCATGAGCTCATCCGATTTTAGTTTCACAGCACAGTAATCATCACCATTTAAGCTTTCACAGATAATTCCTGAACATAATGTATATCCATTTAACCCAACCATGAGATTTAACATAGTAGCTCTGTCATTTGCTTTGATCAGACGTTTATATTCATAGGTACTTAACACTTCTTCTGCAAAATAAAAGGAGTTATATTCCCCCTGTTCAAATGACAGGCATGGATATTCTTCCAACTCTTCGATCGTAATCTCTTCTTTATCTGCCAGAGGATGCCCTTTCCACATATAAACGTAAATTCCACATTCCAATAATGGATGGAATTCAAGCCCTGATTCCTGCAGCATCTTGCTTAATACCTTCTTATTAAATTCATTTAAATAAAGGATCCCGATCTCACTGTGAAAATCTTTGACATCCTTGATCACTTCGTATGTCTTTGTCTCTCTGACTGCAAATTCGTATTCATCCATACCAAACTGTTTGACCATCTCCACAAAAGCATTCACTGCAAATGTATAATGCTGCATGGAAACTCCGAATTTCTTCTTGATATTTTTCTTCTCAATATAGCGAGATTCCATAAGCTGATACTGTTCAACGACCTGTCTTGCATAACTTAAGAATTCCATCCCTTCTTGTGTGACTGATACTCCTCGATTGCTTCTCTTAAAGAGTCTTGTTCCAATCTCTTTTTCTAATTCTTTGACTGCAAGAGAAAGACTTGGCTGTGAGATAAACAGGCTTTTTGCCGCCTCATTCATAGATCCTGTATCTGCGATTGCTATAATATATCTTAATTGTGTTAATGTCATGGTTCTTCCCTTCCTTATCTTTTGAAACTCTCTAATGTCCGTGGTTTATTATACTTGATTTTTCGCCGCTTGTCTTATGATTTTTGAAAGAAACGCTCTTGACATATTGGTTTGCTTCGTCTTATAATAATGGCTGTTCCAATAGTTAGAATTCTAACTATTAACTTTCTAATCATAAAAGGAGCATCATCTATGTATGAATCATCTTATCATTATCTTCTGATGTCCAATCATTTAAGCCTTCAGAAGAAAATCATGGCTGTCTTAAAGCCACTTGGTCTCTCAACCGGCCAGCCAAAGGTCTTAGACCATCTTCGATATCATAATGGTGCCAGTCAAAAAGACATTGCCCATGCTTGTCATATCGAACCTGCTTCTTTGACTTCTATTTTAAATCGAATGGAAAAACAGCATATGATCGAGCGTAAGAATTTGAACGGAAATCGCCGATCCTTTCATATTTTCCTGACAGATTATGGAATGGAACTGTCTGAATCGATTGAAAAAGCTTTCTTATCTCTTGAACAAGAAGTTTTTTCTGGGATTTCTAATGCAGAAAAAGAACAATTTCTAAAGATCTTTGAAAAACTATATAAAAATACTACAAAAGAGGAGTAAATCACATCATGGAAAAACTAAAACGTTATATCATCTTTTTTATTGGGCTTTATATTAACTCTCTCGGAGTTGCCCTGATTACAAAAGCAAGTCTTGGTACATCACCGATTTCTTCCATTCCTTATGTACTAAGCCTTAATTTCCCATTTACACTTGGAAATTTCACCATTTTCTTCAGCCTGTTACTGATCTTTTTACAGCTGTTGATCTTACGAAAGAATTTTAAACTGGAACACGTGTTACAGATTCCAATCTCTATCTTATTCGGATATTTTATTGACTGGTCTATGATCCTTCTTGGATTTGTAAATCCGTCCTTTTATTTGATGAAGATCATTTATCTGCTGATCGGATGTATGATCCTTGGATTTGGTGTGTATACAGAAGTCCTTGCTAACGTTGCGATGCTTCCTGGGGAATCTTTTGTACGTGCCATTGTAATGACATGGCATACAGAATTTGGTGTCACAAAAATCTGTTTTGACGTATCTATGACTGTGATTGCCGGAGTTCTTTCTTTTGTATTCGCAGGTAAGTTAGACGGTGTACGTGAAGGTACAGTTATTGCCGCTTTACTTGTTGGATTTATTGCACGTTTATTTGGACGTTTCTTATCTTTTGTGGAGCCAATGCTGTTCCCAGATTCAGACACTAACACAAATTCAGACACTGACACAGATTCAACAGACACTCCTATTGTCATTACAATCGCTCGTGAATATGGAAGCGGTGGACATGACCTTGGAGAAGCTCTTGCAAAGCGCCTTGGATTTGATTTTTATGACAATGAAATCATTCAGATGGCTGCAGGTTCTACTGGTTATGATCCTGAATTCATCAAGAATAATGATGAACAGATGCGTAGTTCCCTGCTTTATGACCTTGTGAATCAGGTATATTCTCACGCACCACAGAACCCAGCTCCAAAAGATAATATCTTTGCGGCAGAATCTAAAGTAATCAATGAGCTTGCTTCAAAAGGAAATTGTGTTGTGATCGGTCGTTGTGCGGATTATATCTTAAGAAACCGCCCTCATTGCATGCGAATCTTCTTACATGCACCTGCAGAGTATCGTGTGAAACGAATTATGAGAACGGAAAACTTATCTCATGATGCGGCACTGACGAAAGCAATCCAGATTGAACCGCAAGCGTTCTGATAAGCTATCATTAATTATACGCATCAACCATGGGATTATCCAGAAACTACCATCTGACACTGGACACTTCACTTGGAGATGATTTTGTACTTGATAGCATTTGTGAAGGGTTGAAACATATTCAGTAATTTATTATGATTGTAAAAAGGATAGATGCCTTATTAACTTTGGATATCTATCCATTTTCTACTTTCTAATATTTTTGGAAACTGAAATATAAAACTCGTTCCTTCTCCTTTTTTGCTTTCCACATGTATTTCCCGCCATGAACTGCCACGATAAAGTGAACCATCGAAAGACCAAGTCCAGTTCCTCCATTCTCTCTGGAACGGCTTTTATCTACCCGGTAAAAACGATCCCAGATCTTAGAAATATCTTCCTGAGCGATCCCTATCCCATCATCCTTTACTTCTCCTATGATCATATCTCCTTGTTCTTTCCATAGAATATCAATATGACCATGTTCCTTTCCATAGCTGATCGCATTCTGAACAAGATTCATCATCATTCGTAATAATAATGTATGATTTCCCATCATCTTTACATCTCGATCACTGAAAACAGATATCTGAATCTTCTTTTTCTCTGCCTGCTCGCGCAATTCTTCTACGATAACTTCTGTCAATAGTATGAGATCAACTTCTTCCATGTCATAAGATTCGCTCATCTCACCTCTTGCGATCATTAACATCTCATTGATCAATTTCGACATGCGTCTTGCCTGTCTTAGAATGATCATGATCTCTTCTTTTTCCTCTTCCTCTAATGCTGGATCTTCGATTAAATATTCGCATTGAGAAATGATCACGGTCACTGGAGTTCGAAGTTCATGGGATACATCTGCTGTAAACTGCTGTTCTTTTTCAAAGGATTCTTCCAGTCTTTCGAACATTTGATTAAATTTATGAGATAATTCATACAATTCATCTCTTACTTTTGGCAATGGAAGCCTTTTGGTAAGATCCTTTCCATAACTGATATTCTCTACCTGATCACAGATCAGATCCACCTGCTTTAATGCACGTTTCAGCATAAAATATCCTGTCATTGCTATCAATAAAATGAACACGGGATATAAGACGATCATCATTTTCTGAGATGTTGTCATAAATACTTCGATCGCATGAATGGATGTGATTCCCCTGATCCATATAGCCTTATTCTTTCCATAGGTATACACACTGTCATATACCATCCATTTGCTGCTACCGGATGTAATGACCCTCGGTGTATGAGACTTTAAGATCGTCTGTTTCGGAAATTTCTCTGGCATTGTGCCATATAATAATTTCCCGTTGTCATCATAGACACAAAACATGACTCCATCCTGATAAAACTGAGTATCTTCTGATAAATAATAGGTCCCATCCTGAAATTGAAAGTTCGCAGAAAATCCAGTCACTGCCGCACTGACTTCTTCTTCTGTCGCTGAAATCCCGACTTTGTCGACAAAGTAAAACATAAAGACAAGAACCATTCCTAAAATAAGTGCAATGATCCCTGTATACCATAATGTGACCTTTTTTCTTGATCGTCATCTGCTTCATCATTCTTCCCTCATCACATAGCCTGTTCCGCGTACCGTATGGATCAGTTTTTTCTCATATCCTGCATCAATTTTCTTTCGGAGATATCTTATATATACATCAATAACATTCGACCCTCCCTCATAATCATAATTCCATGCATTTTGTTCAATCTGCTGCCTCGTCATCACGATATTCTGATTCCGCATCAGACATTCTAACACCATAAATTCTTTTGACGACAAACTGATCTCTTTTCCTGCTCTTGTCACAATTCTTGTATCCCGATCCAGAGTAAGATCTGCAATCTTTAACTGATTCGTTACAAATTGGGGTTTTCTCCGCATCATCACGCGGATTCTTGCGAGTAACTCTTCAAACGCAAACGGCTTAATCAGATATCATCGGCCCCCAGGTCAAGCCCCTTTACCGGTCCTCAATACCATCCCTTGCAGTCAGTAAGAGAATTGGTGTATCATTCCCCCATCTGTCTCACTTCCTTTAAACCGCAAAACCATCCTTCCCAGGAAGCTGATGTCGAGAAGAACTCCATCATAAGATGTCATCTCCTATAATCTAGCGCTTCTTCTCCGTCTCCACAGGTATCCACACTATAATGCTCTCTTACCAGACGTTTCTTTATAATATTTCTTAAATCTTTTTCATCTTCAACAACTAATATTCTCATAATGCCTTTATTATAATACAATCTGTTTTTTGAATCCAGCACCTATTTTTAATGTTATTTAATGTTTATTGGTTATGCTATTTATAACAAAAGGAAATCTATCCCAACCAAAGAAAGGAGTTTACAATGAAAAAATATTATATTTATTCTTCACATGTTCTATCATTTTTGCTTTTGCAGGATGCAGTCCTTCAAAGAAAGATTCTGCCGAGGCTACCACAACACAGGAAATTGCAACAACAACTTCCACTACAGAAAATACCACTGATTCTTCTACCTCTGATTCAGATGCCAAGAATGATTCTTATGATTTTTCAGCTTATAAAAAAAGAATCAAAAAACTCACTAAAAAAGTAAATAATGCTACTTCATCTTCCAATGCATCTGTCAACGAAAAACGTTTTTACACTTTGAAAAAGGAACTTGATGTGGTTGATGATGAACTTGATCATCTGGATGATGAATTTGAGCATGCTTATGAAAACGGTAAACTAAGCTTCAAAGTTTATAAATCCAGAGAAAAGACAATAGAAAAAATTGGAAGATCAGCTTGATCTTTTAGAAGATGCCTTGGAAAATAAAATTTGGAATTGATTGATTAGGTAAAAAAGATGCCATTGTAGTTTTGGCATCTTTTTCCATCTCAGTAAAATTTATATAAAATCAGCCAGAAAACCCATGGTCTTTAGACCGTGGGATGAATGGCGTTAGACTACTTTTACTTGCGTCATTACAGTTGACCTTGCTGTAATGCGTTTGCAATTACTTAATTTTGGTGTTTTGTAGCCTCTTGGCATTGTGCTAAAGTCAATCTTATTGCCATCAATATCCATAAGAATTGCATATCCCGTAGACATTCTTCCTTTGATAAAGTAATCATTTCCAAAATACCGAACCTTATCAAACTTTCTAAAACCACAAATCTTATCTGTAACAATAGGTTGTTCAGAACGAATACCTTTAGTCTTTTGAAAATCACCATCAGAAACACATTTCTTTTTGTAAAGATTACTCTTTACATTAAAAGCATTTCCTTGTGTTGCGATAGTACAGGCATCATAATAATGTTCTTTGTCTACACCTAAATGCAAACGATTCGCTTTTGTTACATATCCAAAAGTTTCAATAGCATTTGGATAGAATCTGAAAAGCTGCTTACGGATAGAATTCATCTGTGTAGCATATTTAAGGTTACCCTTAACTTTACCACTCAATTTGGGGTTAATCTTTCCACTATGCAAGTCTTTATGGCAAGTATGACATAAAGTAAGTAAATTACTTTCTTCATCAGAGCCACCTTGACTGCGAAATACAATATGATGGACTTCTAATTTGCTATCCTTATGCTTGCCTTTACAACATTGACAAGTATAGTTATCTCTATTAAGCACCATTGCTTTGGTATTTTCAAATCCATAATTAGCACCTTTTTGGTATCCCCATGGTCTCACTTTTGGGTTGGCAAGACTTGGATTTTTCATAAGCTGCATATCAAACTGACCTGTTTCAAATACCATTTCTGTAACGGGAAGAATAGACTGAATGTATTCTATTTCCCTTACATGGCTGTGAAGTTTGCTCTGCATTGTAGGACTAAATCTATCTTTTTTGATAGAACTTGCACGATTTAACCATCTTGCTTTTCTATAACGAGTTTTACGATTTCGTCTATTTCTGCGATACTTTGCTCTTTGTGTCATTTTGTCAGTAATGTCGTTTCTTACAACAACTTCTGACATATAGACAATATCTCCATTGTCTTTACTTACAGCAGTGCCAATAGTTCCGCTTCCAGTATCTACACCAAGAGTTAAGCCTTGAGTGTGATTTGTTGTTTCGTAAGTTAACTTAATTGTAAATGGCTCACGCTTCTTAACTTTTGCTTTGCCTTGCTTAAGTAATAATCTTGCAATTGGATCACTACATGGCATTAGTGGTTTACCATCTTGTGAAATCACATAAACCATAAATAAGTTCCTCCTTATAAATACTCTACCAAATGGTAGGTGATGCGTACTTTGCTGTACTGTTACCATGCAACTGTTCCGACTTCAACTCGACAATGATATAAAGGCTTTTTCGCATACATATCACAAGGCTGTTCTTACTCTGACCTAACTTAAATATGTACGATAGAGCGACGGTCTGTTGCGTCAACCGAGGGTATCATGACCTAAATATCGTAGTATCCATTTCTGAATGCTTAGTCTGGTGAACCATTTAACAGAAGCCCACTACCTTTAGGTTGTGGGTAGTTCACACCCTAACTGTAAAATCTCTCTTGGTGACCCAGTTGCCGCTCCGTCTGCTCCGTGCATTTTTAATATCTCTTGTAATGCCTTCCATGCAAGCTCAAATGTCAAATTAAATTGTCCGATTACGCCTGTTCTGTAAATATCATTATTATCTGCCATTTCAAAATCTGCACTTTTTAACACTTCAAGACAATTCGAAAAGTTCTCAAGCTTTTTCATATATTATCACACCATCCTTTTCTATTTCTTGTTTTAATTCCTCTGAAATTGGCTTATCTGCTTTCTACCACATCAAAACTTAAAAGAGAATGTACTTTTTCTTTAATATCCCAATAAAAAGAGTCAAAATCTTCCGCCATATACAGCAATATCAATATCACTTCTCTCTGTATTGTCACCTCTTGCTCTCGATCCAAATAAAATTACTTTATTGATTGAATATTTTTTTGCAAATGCAGAAATGTCCTTTAAAACTCTTTCTGGAATATTGTATTTCATATCCTGCTGCCTCCTGATTTTCTACATTAAATGGAATCTTATGTCTTGGAAATATTATAACATCTTTTATATCTCCAGTAAATCTTCCAATTTATATCCTAATAATGCAAACCAATTACATCTCCTTTTTCTTGATGATCAAAAAAAAGATGCCATTGTAGTTTTGGCATCTTTTTTTCCATGTATCTCTTTGCTATTATTGTTTTCTTA